>OMLO01005074.1_pt1 | contig 11041 bp, 10 predicted proteins | sample 1674811 | NCBI WGS metagenome assembly OMLO01 (sample SAMN06265003, study PRJEB25207) | coral metagenome | isolation source: Coral host | place: Mexico:La Bocana,Puerto Morelos, Mexico | collected 2008-11-13 | reverse complement strand
AAACTAAGTATGGCTGCCCAATCTTGTTAGCCAATCGTGGTTATTTTGGGCAGCCATGCACTTTACTTTATTTTTTTATTATTGTATTGTAAATCTAATTGAATGTATAGGGTGCAAATAAAAGTTGTTGTTGTTGTTGATGTTGTTGTTGTTGTTGTTGTTGTTGTTGTTGTTGTTGTTGTTGTCGATTACTCGTGTACTAAATCAGAAAGCCGCTGAACAATGATCTTCGCAGAAATCTTGCCTGGGACGGATAAAAGTGTAATTCCGCGCCAGGTGTTTCTACTGTTAAGGGCTCCTTTTTCAGGATCGATAATGCACTCTGACCAGTCATTTAGAATCTCCTATTCTTCCCATATAGCTGTAAAGAGTGGAAGAAGAATCTTGACTGCAACTTCAAGTTCTGGATCTGCCTTGTAGAAATCGGCGTCGAGGTTGCCCTATCCGGAGCTTTACTGTTTTTAAGGAACTTGATGGCTGAGATGATCTCTCCCTTCTCTGGAGGTGCAGTGATGACATTGAGATCATTCTCTGTTTCTTAAATGTCAGCTTCTGCTGTTGGACAGGTGGTTATCTGTTCAGGACTTCACTGAAGTGTTCTCCCCATCGAGCGTCTATTTTTGCTTTTGGTGTTAGCAGTTGTCGCTGTTTGTCTTTCACTGGTTCATCTGTAGTCCACGATACTTGCCACAGACTATCTTGCTGATCTTGCACACTTCCTTGCTCTCCTTTGTTAGTTGCGTTTTCTGCCAGGCCTGCAAGGTCGTCCATGAACGCTCGTTATCTTCCCTTTCCAACCTCTTTACTCTCCTGTCTGCCTCCTGATACTGTTTTTTTTACTTTTCTTTCTGTGTGTCAGACTTGGTGCCAATCAGCTTTTTCTTAAATTTCTCCTTGTAATGATGGCTTGCCATGTGCCTGGTGTGATTCATTTTTTCCTCTTTCTTTCTCTTGTGCCCAAACGGTCGTCGTTGGTCTGGACGTATGCTGTTTTTACTTGCTCCCGCCTTGCTAATCAAACTGCTCTGACTGCGTAGTCCTCCAATTCTGCCAGAGCGTGAAGGTTGTCCTTTAGCTGCATACCATATGATAGTCACTGCCAACATCAGCTACCCACTTCACACTGACATCCAAGAATGACCGATGTCAGGTACCGTTCATCATAAAGTCGTCTATCTGGGTTTTTATCCTTACATCAGTTTGTGAATGTCTCTGTGTGGAAAGAACGTCTCTCGACAACGAGATCGTAGGGTGTAAAGAGTCTTACCAGTCTCTCTCCACTTTCGTTTATGGCACCACAGCAATTGGTGTTATTTCCTCCGACCTTTGCATTCATGTCTCCCATTACAATCTTTATGTCATATCTTGGTGTTTCTTCCAGTTTAGCTTTCCTCCAGCTCAGCTTATAATTGCTCATAAACTCTGTGCCTCACTTCCTCATCATCACTGTTATTTGTAGGGGCATACCACTGTATGATAGTCATTTTGATCTACTTCCTGATCTCCGCCTGATCTTGATAAGTCTACTGTTGACAGGGTTCCCTCCGACAAGCATTTCTCTATTGTTCAAATTTAGAGCAAACGAACGAATACCTTTGACGTCAATATCAACATTGTGTTACAGAGATGGAGAAGGAGGAGGGTGAATATAAAGACTTTTGGCTAGTGTCTTAGGTCACATGAGCGTAGTCTATAAAGAGCTAGTGTCGTAGGTCACATGAGCGTATAGTCTATAAAGAGCTTATTCAGCTAACATGTCATGTTACAAATCAGCTCAGCTATTTGTCCAAATGTTAGTATAAAAAATAACTCTTTTTGTTGATCACGAGTTCTGGTTATTCACGCCAGATATGCCTTTTAAAAATCTGTTTGACCTTTCAGATTGCTCTAAAAACTGTACCATTGGAACACTGAATGCGGCTTGCGATGCATGTACTTGTGCTCATCATAGCCTCACTGGCAGAATCTTGACAGAAACTGACGTACCACTCTCAGAGGCAAACATATCATTGGCGGATACACCGTACAATGTTCTGGCGCAAACGAATGTCAGTGGCTACTTTTCTACTCTTGGAGTCTGCGCAGATGATCAGTTAGAGCTGCTGATAACAAAGGCGGGTTTTGTTCCTGTGATACAAAAAGCTAATGTTTCGACGCCAACGACGGCTACAATTAAAGCAAAAATGGAAATTGCAGGTAAGCTATATTCGCGTGGGGTCAGTTCAAAGTAGTTTAGGTCCAAAAGTTGCACCAGATAGATATTCGATTACACGGGACCTGCCATCCTTACTACATCTCCGGTCCGCTCTCTGTTTTAATATTAAGACCTAACTGCACAAAGAAAGGGTATTTTTGGAACCCGTCTTGTCCAAAAACAGGACACCAAGACACCCTTTACCGAGTCGTTTTCTTCCATTTCCTTCCTTCCTTCCTTCCGTCCTCCCTTTCTTCTTGACCTTCAATTCCTTTCACCCTGCAGGAACCAATTGAGAATAGGTTGTTTATCTGTTATTGCAGTTGCGCCATTTGTAACATTTCATCCAGAAAATAACATACGGATGTCAGGCCAAAGTGTTACATTTTGCTGTGATGGGCAAGGGAATCCCCCACCGGAGATTGAATGGTGAGTCACTTAGTTCGAGAATTTATCGGTAACGACGTAAAAGGCCGGATGTGTTCTTCTATGAGTACGAGGACCGATATAACAGATTGATCAGTGGAAAGTTAGAGAATGTTCACAAGCACACTAATACAGATGCAATCAATGCCGATACTCACTTTGCGCAATTAGGGGGGCAATAGCCAAAAGACAGTAGTTTGACACCTGATTATTATAAAAGCAATTTCTTGAGTCGAAAATAATAGTAATTTGTTACAATTCAAACGTTAAGAACTCTAGCAAATATGCACGTTTGAGAGGTTAAGAGATTCTCGGGATAATCTATTTCTGTCGCTGTGTTCTACGTACAACTAAACGCAAGGGGAAGTTTTAAACTAGGAAAAGAATGATAAGTGTGGAATGGTTGGGGAAAAGTTCGTCAGAGTGAATGTCACACTTTCTTTCAGGTTTAAAGAAAATAACGTCATCGACAAGGATTTGTATAATTACGACAAAGTTCTTGAAATTCCTGACGTGACGGCCCTGAATGGAAGTTTCCGTTGTCGAGTAGTAAACCAATTTGGTTCTGAATTTTCAATCCCAGCTGAGTTGACAGTGTTCGGTAAGCAATCTTAGACTTAAACATCAGTAATTAATGTGTAAGAAACGGTGGTCTTTACTGCAGTTTAAGACACGTCCGTATGTCTTTGGGCTATGTAGAGAAAGCGTCATTCGCCAAATCTTGGCGAAGATATGTGTGGTCACGTGATCACATAATTTAGTGAACGTCTGATGAAATGAAAGTATGTGGTCATTAAATATTTTAAGCAGTTTTATCTTAACCCTATAAGACTACTACTACAACTGCTCGAGCACAATTCCCACACATCACCAATGACACGGGTATCTGCGGGAGAGGCGGAAGAAGGCGTCTTTATTTCTCGGTCTAAATCTCTTGGGGACAGAATTTCTGTCATAAAATAATGCTAGAAATCAAAACAAAAGCTTGCAATGTTTACCTGTAGTTGGGTTTGTCTTCAGGACGGTAATAAAAGTCAGCTGCTGACCTCTATTGAAACCTGTTTATGGCTCATGTAAGATGACGATTCCAAGTGATTAAAGCTCTAGACTCTCTAACTTTGATAGTCTCGCGTGGGCATTATAATCAGTTCACAGATTACTGATTTGTATTGCGATTTTTTTTTCAGAAAAATCTGCGGATTCGTGCTCTTCGACACCAAGTTCCAAAGTCGAGACCCTACCTGCCGGTTGTGTTCTTAATGGTACAAACACCTCTACTGTGGACGTCGGGGAGTGTAAGCCAGTTAAATGTGTGCAAGGAAATTCCAGCTTCAATTCGTCTTGCACAGGCCCTTTCCTATGCTGTGGGCCTCGCTCTTTTGAAAGGGCTCTAGTTCAGTGTGGATCCCTTATATCGTTTGATCTCTCCGTAGTTAAAAAGTGTGGCTGTGGAAATTGCCAAGAAGAACAAACGGCGGTAGAAGGTACTGCAGTAGGTCAAGATGACAGCCCAGCCAAATCGGTGGACTTGTTCTTTGATGGACAACGCGTTGCTAGGACCAATTCAAATGGCAAGTTTTCTTTTACGACCGCAAAAACTACAAAGAGAGCTATAGTGACTTTTAAAGACCAGATTGTCAAAAAATTTGAAGAAGAAGATAAGATTTTCATTCTAAATGAAGGACAGAGAGCAACATATCGGGTTAAACTAAGAGAAAAACCAAAGCCTATCACTTTTAATGCCTCAGAACCATTAGATTTGCCATTAGGTGGTGAGTCAGATAGTTTCGCAGACCTTGAAATAGAGGAAAACTCCCTCTTGACGGAAGATGGCTCTGTTTTCAGTGGAAATGCAAAGGCTTCAGTCAGTGTTACTGATCCTCGTAACCAATCAGATATTTCATCTGCTCCAGGAGATTTTAGTACCATGAATGAAGATGGCGAGGAAGAAATTCTTGAAACTTACGGTATGATGAAGCTCAATCTGGAAGATGACAATGGAAAAGCCCTAGTCATGTCTAAACCCATGAAGGTGTACTTAGATCCAGAAAAACTTAATTTAACTTTATCTGATGGGAACGTCTCGATAAAACTCTATTGGCTTGACAAGAAAACGGGCCGTTGGAGGGAAGTCGGTGACTTTGCTCTTGAAGATGGGAGCAAAAGAAGACGAAAGCGCTCAAAACATCGAGTATTTCTTACAGGAACCGTGACACCAGCCATAGCAAAGAAGGATCTCAACTTTGATAAGCCAGATAAAAGAGTCGGTTTGCGAGTAACAACTACCTCAACAGAAATTGGCATCACAATAACAGCCATTCGCAATGATCACAAAGGTTATGTGGAGCGCGTTACAACAAATGGTGTGGTCTGCATGCCGATATGGAAAGACAAGGATTTCTACCTTCAAGCCAGTAAGGACTTGAAGTACTATGATCCCGATCCCAGTGTTTTGAAAAGCCTCGGACACGTTAATGGTGCTATAAAATCAATTAGAGGTGATAAAGGTAAAAATTTTAGTTCATATACATTTAAAAGCAAAATTAAATGTGATGGTACGAAGTCAAAGGGACCGATTTTCTGCGATGATGGAGATACTGGATCGCAACGAACACAGTGTGCAAACCAACTGGGTGCCGCACAAACAGTTCAGTTTGTATTTAAAAAACCCAAGGCTAATAACAACGAGGAATACGAATTGCTTAGTTTGAACCGCCCTCAATATGAATGGCGTAGTGACAAAAATGAAACTTGCTTTATAAAAGTCAAAGTGACTGGCATGAATTCTGTGTTCATGGCGGCTAGCTATGAACAGAACAACCAAAACTACACTGGTAAATATGGTTTTCACGTCAAGATGTCGAGAAACGTTACGTCAGGATCAAATAAAGTTGTTTGTCTTCAGTTCAGGTGTCCGAAGAACAATCGCTACACAGCCGTTCTTTTGACTCCAATGATCGCGAAGTCGGGGTCTACTTGTAGATATACCCGCACTGCTGACAGTTTCGACAATATTCAAAAAGATGGCAGCTTGTGTCCTGGCGCCAAATCTCTTACCACACTAGAGAAAGGCGAGGAAAAATGGCTTTGTATTCCTCCTAACGACAGGTCTATTTACTTGGGATCTTCAGCTGAAGAAGGCGAGGCCATATGTCTGGCAGGTTCTCATAAAAGGTCGAAAGTAACAGACAACTGGTTCTCCGTGGAATATAACTGCAGGTATATCCTTTTACGTTCGCACACTAATATGTAAGACCTGTTACTCTTAAACATTACAACATTCATGCATACATGACTGAACCTCTCAAAACCGTACGCACGTATTAGTCGGAAAACTAATTCTGGGAAAAGTCGTACAGGTTACACCACCCTAAGTAGCTGCATTTTTTTATTCCCATAACCAGGATCTCAATTAAACCATGTGATTTTAAATGCTGCAACAACCCTTGAAATTTGAGGTGGTACATTTTCCATCTAAACAATCTCTTAGGGAGATAAAATACCACAAGTGGTCCCCGCCGATGATTCGAAAATTCCCGTAGATACGTTTATCGTTTCCCGCACGTTTTATCGCACGACAACCGCCGGAATTCCTGCTTGTATACATGCCGGAGGTCAACACTGAGGAAGATTGCGGCTATTGACGTTCTCGTATGCCGCAACGTTCCAGGCATTTCGTCACCAGAGCCCCCTGTCCTTTTTAGCCAGCAGGGCCTTGGCAATAGGAGAACGTTGCTCTGGGACGCTTTTTCTGTACTAAGATTTTCATTCAACGCTGGTTTCCTTCCAAAAAATATGTTTGATCTCTAATAAAGTACAGGATCCCTCCGGTAAAGTATTGATTTTATAACTTTGAACAACTCAATTGCGCTCTCTCTGACTTTCTTATTCACACACACAATAGGGTCAATAGGGTCAATAGGGTAAAAAATTTTTATGAAAATCGAATATTTTAATATTTTTTTTTAAAAAATAGCCAAGTAAATTATTCCTGTTAGCACCATCACCACCATAAAGATTTTTCAAAAGCAGCACCGACGAACCTTAACAGATTTTAAAAGAGAAGTTACAGAGAAAGTTACACTCAAACTGGAAGTACCGTGATGAATGCGGGACTGAAAATTCACAACGTGAGGAAGTTGTACACTTCATAGAGGTTGATCGGCTGGATTTGTTAAGAGATCAACCGATGGGTATTTTCGGGAAAGAAACCAGCGCTGAAATCAGTTGTAAGTTCCCTAGCAATTGAATTTTATTACTTTTATTTTTGTTTTACAGGTGAATGGACATTGCTTTCGCTGCTGACAGTACACTGATCGGAGGAATCGTGCATGGGTGTTTACTTTGAAAATGCTTATTCTCGTCATTTGTTTTTTTTTTTTATTTTCATTTTACCTTCGATGAAATCCTTTTTCAATAGCCTTAGCATATAAGTCTAAGTAAATTTTATATAGGTATTTTGCCAGGTGATGAAAAAAATGTCATAATGAAAATCTTTGTTTCAACCATATTTCCAGGAAACATTTATAAACATTCATAAAGCCTGGTTCTCATACATTGCGTCCGCAGATGATGTTTTAATAAAAAACATTTTTATCCCCGACAACCGCCGGCTTGTCTGCGAAGTTGCACTCGGCTCAAATTCACAGGGAAGCCAGCGGTCAATGCCTGGGACAGATAATGATTCAGCGATAAATGTTCACATATACCGTAACGGTGTCCCAGGTATGTCTGCGGTATATGTGAACCAAGTGTAAGTGTCGATGATATTCTGCAGCAACTTAAAAGTACATCTTAGAGTATTTTCGACGCAGTAGCTCAAAAAGCATTCCAAATTAAGAAACTTTGTTCTTTAATAAATAAACGGAATGTTTTTCTTGCAATTCCCACCTCTCAATTGAGTAAATGGGACTGTTTTTCCGGCTTTTTATGCCACAAAAAATGTTTAACAGCAAGCTACAGCAGCAGTGTATCTAAACAAACACTAAACTAGCTGATTAACCACTTTATCAGCAACAGAACGGAAAGGATAGAGGTCATTTTAAGACGTTAATTGATTGATTTTATCGGTGTGATGAGAATTGCGGAGAATTTATGATACAGATGAATTATAAAGAAACGTTGTTTTGTTATTGCGGCAATTTTGTTATTTTCTGTCTTTTCAAACCATTATGTTGTGACGTTCTATTCGTACGTTTAGACAACATGAACCATAATGGCCTTTTAATATTTCGGGGGAAAAGCCCTAAACTACTTGGTTTATATCGGAACTGACAGAAGAAAACGTAACGTGCTTTTTTGTCTGACCAAGGGAGATCAATCCTCTCTAGACATGAACTCATTACGAATATATATCCTACGACAAAAGTATCACCTTTGTTAACAATCACGACTAAATAGTGTATTTTAACCATAAATAAAACCAAGATTTTTGTAATACGGCCCATATCTTTGTCACAATAAACGACGCACGGAATAGAGGACGTAAAAGGAGAATCCGCACATCCCACTTAATAAGATTAAGGGACTGTACATTAACGTTTCGTTTACGGGGATCGCTTAAATCATGAAGTAAGAGGAGCACAAAATTTTGAACGGGGGAGTGAAAGTCTTAAGCCTCTCGCGAGTAATAAGGGTGAGGTTAAGGAAGGGCTCGCGTAAATAGACCTTATCACGGTTTTGGGAGTCATCTTGTTGGAAGGCAACACACATCAGAAATGATAATGTTTTTATGGATATTCTAAGGGAAGTAATTTTCTCAGAATACTGAATTCGGGCAATTTAAGCCTGAAAAATGGCTTAGGATTTATGGGAAGTACCTCCCCCCCCCCCCCCCCCCCCCCCCCCCCTCCTAGCGTCCCCTCGGGCTCGTTGAGGATCAGTTCAACAGATAACTTGCTGACAGGGAACCTCATGGCTAGTAACACTCATCAATCAAACCAAAAACCAAAAACCAAAACCAAACAAGTACGCTTCCATTAATTAAAGTGTCGTAAACCAAATCCAAAGTAATTACTTTAGCCAATCACAAAGACAAGGACAATTCAATCAGCCAATCAAAACTCAAAGTAAATAGATGTAGCTGACGTCAAGCGCGGGAAAATGCGTGCGAACGAGTCACGATTGGTTTTGGTTTTTACTTCTGATTGGATGGTGTAGGGCAAATTTTTTTATGCTAATCTGCAGCGTAGTAAAAGAAAATCAAAGCACATCCATGCGAATTGCCTTTGGCACCAAGTGTAAACCGTTCTAAATGGGTGCCCGCATGGCGTGGTCAGTGGTGTGTAAATGAAGGCTTTCTTTGTCGGTAGTTACGTGGTGTCTCAGGACATATATTGGTTTGACACCATATATGGTAAATGTTTACATAAAAGAACGAATCAACGATCAAACCACTATATGCGCAGGGGGGGTCACCACGTATCTAGGTCTTTGGGTGAAGAGAGCGCTGACCGTTCCGCTGTTCCGCTGGTCTTTGGATCGATGAAGACCAAGAAAGGCCTCGAATAAGCTGCAGTTCTTTCAGATATCCCAGTAAAAAGAAGAATTTTTCCAACAGTTCATCCAAGCCTTTTTCTGTAGGTGTGTTGTCTATAAAACTATTAGACTACCAAATTTCAATGATTGACTGAGTTAGAACTATCCATCTACTTGATGTAATATTGGGTTGAGTGCATGGCCTCATCATTCATCTCATTTGTGTACTTTTCACATTTTTCAAACATAAATATCTCCGGAACTAATGCATTATTTGAAAAAGGTAAACGGCGTTTTTAATATTTTGTGGATTTCTATGTGATAAACCGAAAAGAGGTAAAGATTTGATCATGTCAGCAATTTAAAAGCTCTTCGAGTCTATAAGGATTGCGTTTCTTTGAACCCCTTTCTTTCCAATTGGCCCCCGGTTTTGGGCCTATGTTCCCCCCTCCCTTTTTAACCTTCCTAGTGAGGTAAAGGAAGGGAAAGGGAAAGTCAGAGGACAATCACATAGCAGGCATATATACCAGAGAGTTTTGTTATTTATCAGTTCCATCACTCACCGCATGAGGAGAGACTGGCGGGAAATCGCCGTTGTCAGCCTAGTCCCTCACGACCAAAGTAGCCGTAGAAGTGTCTCGTCGTGGCGTATCTTTGAGTCTCTTTTGTTTTGTTAGCGACGCCGTTAGGGAATATTTGGCTGGGACGGGAAAGTCCAATCTCAGCTTTACATCTCATCATTCTCGCCGCGGCTTCTTCGCCTTGCAGGCCGAACGTGACGATTACCATATTTTAATTATAATTCAAAACCACTACTCCAATAGCAGATTTGAAGGATATCGTCATTTCACTACAACTACCAGAATTCCTAACATTTCTTCTTTGCTATTTAAAGTTTGAAGCCCCAAAGGGGTTTAAATAACAGTGCATTAGCATAAGAAAAAAATGATTCTGCTACACAGTGAGGCTTTCATCGCAGGCGTCACAGAATTCCTCACAAGCAATTTTAAATTTAGTACTCACGCTAACTTTACAATATATTTTATGAGAATATCGAGGCTGAAATTTGCGAAATTTTAAGAATATTTTAAGAATAAACCCGAGACTGAGATTCTGAAAAGAATATATAATTTTGTGTGTTGAAAATTTGTAAATATGTTCGATGCTAATAACATATCTGGCAGAACTTACTGATACGTGAGATCAGGCTTTATGCCTGTAGACTGGCTCCACAACTACTTTACTGACACAATCCAGACACAAAATACGTTCGATAATAAAAATGCCATGCGCTATAATCTAAGAATATTCACAAGAATATTTTCTTCCTAACTGAATCATAGGAAAAATCAGAATATTCAGCCTCGGCTGAAAAAAAAACAATAGTCTCCAAATTATACGTGCAGTGAAGTAAGTGCAAAATATCATCTGGCTTCCTGAATTGACTTCACCATCCGACTTCATTCTGACCTGGCGTAGACTGGCGAGTATGGTTGTCCACAAGAATTATGATCGTCAATCAAACCAATCGTTTCCCAATTCAGACAGTCCGAGGTAGTTAAATATAGCCGTGCTGAATGTTCTTCACTGTTTGAAGCTAACAAATGAAATCCTCTTAACTACTTATGAATCTTTAAGTAGACAATTTTATGAGGTTGGCGTTTGCTTTAAAAAATCATCAACCAATGCATCTTTCATTACCAGTTTTTGTGATGCAATGACACAAAATCCATAAGCACGTGTAATTTAAGTAACTAAGTAACTAAGTTGTTTAGCTGTTTAGCCCTGATGGACTAATTGGGGACACCACTAAAATAGCAACACTAAATAACATATCATAAATTCGTAATTGCCCCCGCAGGGTTTTGTTTTGGCCCACAGGCCAAAACCCGAGGAGGCACCCTAGGAGTCCCCGCGTGTATACATACAAGAACAAAGAATATT
>OMLO01005073.1_pt1 | contig 11041 bp, 7 predicted proteins | sample 1674811 | NCBI WGS metagenome assembly OMLO01 (sample SAMN06265003, study PRJEB25207) | coral metagenome | isolation source: Coral host | place: Mexico:La Bocana,Puerto Morelos, Mexico | collected 2008-11-13 | reverse complement strand
TAACTTAATGTAAAGCGCTTTTGAGTATTTTTGTATAGTTCTAGCGCTATACAAGTCTATTATTATTATTATTATTAAAAACAAACATACAATACATAATTGATCGCAGTTACTTATCTTGGTGCCAAATTAAATAAGCCCAGAAATAGGACAATGCGGCGGCTACTTCAATTGCAGTTGTACAGTCAAAACTATTCGTGGTTTCTGCAACATGAATATGAATAAATTCTTGCTTAGGAAGTGGCAATGCCGCAAAACTATTATTGTGTCCGTTAAACACAAGACAGATAAAGGTTGGGAGGTGGAAGACAAAGGAGGCTTAAAATTAAAAAAAAAGCTTATGTTGAAATGGCAGTATATATTGCCCCTAAATGTGTCTAATGGGTTTGTTATCGATCATGCATTGGAATTCAATTATCCGTATCGGAATTAAACTTGAAAACATCAAGTACGCTATGGTTTAAGTTAGCTTAATGCACTTTTAATAGATTATATATGAATAGGCAAAATTTAAAAATATAGCCTCCGATGATTTTGTTTTCAGTTACATTACTTGGGAGATAATTAAAGCAGAAATTTGATCAAAAAGGTTGAAGCCGTAAAAACTATGTTGGCACTCGCAACGAATTACTCATCTTAATGCGTCAGTGGGTTTCGTTAAAGTAGAAACCTGAAGTATTAAAATATATTTTACTTTTCCTGTCACATAACGTCTTTATTTTTCATGGAACACGCTTTCATTTTGTGAATCAATGTTTGTTCACTTTGAAATTATATCCGTCATCAGTTCTTCTTTGAAGTTAACGCACAGGTATTTGTCCTTACCACATTTGCGTCAAGCCGTCCCAAAGCTTCAAAAGCGCCGTAATCCCGCCTCGGGACGACCGAATTAACAGATTAAACATAATCAAGTCACAGGCTTTGATCTGAAGAAAAACAAGGATAAAGTGATATATCGCTTTCTAAAGAAACAGTTGATCCAGACAGGTGCCCCCAAAAATATTCCATAGTGCAATCAAACTATGAACATGGAACGGACGACGCGAAAAGATAGTAGCGAATATTATTATTTTTTTTTTTGGACATTTTGTCGAGGAATCCACTCGCAACTACTATGGATCGCAGATTTATACTTTCAAGTTGGACGTCTAGTCTGCTTTCATTATTAAAAACACTTAAGTAATACTATAATAATAAATAATGCTTGACCATATAGTCCCTTACAAATCATATGATATAACTACCAGTGAAGAAAGGTCATAAAAAAAATAAGGAGTCTTTCGTATCCAAAGTATACAATTTGCCTTCCAAAACATTTTTCAAAGTGCAAAGGCAAACTTAATTAACGGACAGAGGAAATTTAACATTTCAAAAATCCTTGCAGTTTTCAGGTTTTTCACTGTAAGATCAAAGGGAAGTTAAATCCGTCTTGTTTGTTCTGAGATATTAATGGAACTTACTTAGAAAGTAAATACATAAGCCGGTACATGTTAAAAAATAAGGGTATGAAGAAGAAGAAAAGAAGAAAACAGCTAGTAAATTGACAGTAGTACCATCAAGAATGTACTAAAGGCATTAAAAGTGTATATTTACCATTAATCTGATACCAAAAAGATCCTAATCTGAATTCTTTTGCGACCAGTTCACTCGTAAAAATTATCACTTCATCAAGGCCACGTATAGCTACCCCTTATGGCACATATGGCTAAGCCAGATGGCACATATGTTCATGTCTCCACCCCTCAAATTGAGTTAGTTATCTCATGCTAGGTGTGTCATCATCATCAATCATATCATATTTGTACAACAGCTTTTTTCCATGACTCTTCGAGTAGAATCCATAAAAAAATAATAAAGAAGACGACATATTGCTTAGTTCGGTACAAGAGGGTCACTCACTCTGTTCGAATAAAACCATTCTAATTCCTTTAAATGGAATGGGTAAGGTAAACCTAGCTCTCCTTTAAGAAATCTAAACTTCCAGGAGTACACACATGCATGTCTCATAGAGTGAATAAATATATAAACGATGAGGTTAAGAAAGTTAACAACTTACAACTTACAACTTACATAGGCGGACACATGTTAAAAAAAAACTGAGGGTACAAGAACATTTCAAGGAAGAAAAAAGCTAATAAATTGACAGTAGTACCAAATGGAATGTTTAGGCATTAAAGCCTTTAAAGTGCTAATTACCATTAATCTGATACTATTCCGATCTCATTCTTAATTCTTTTGTTGCGACCAGGTCACTCGTTAAATTATCACTTCATCTAGGGCACGTAGAGCTACCAGATAGCCAGATGGCACATATGTTCCTTAATTTGATAAAACAATAGATGTCCACGATGTTGCTTTCGTCACACAATAACAAAGAGGTCGATGAAATTAGGGCAGATTTTTGATCAAACTTTTTAACAAATTCTCAGTGAACAAGAAAGGTCGCTACATAATATTTTAACAAAATCGTTAGTTGTTACAGGCTTTGGAACACTCACTTGTCCACAGAAAGAAAGCAAACTAGACGTACGATGTTCAACTGACCAGCAAGACGTCTAGAGAACCTTTTTTTTTTCATAACCTTTTCTGCAGCATCCCATCCAGGGGGAGTAGCAATATTCCTAGTCGCTTAGCTCCGGCCTGATGGGCCACTTAGGCTCGTATGCAGACTTCACCTTTTTTTCCCGCAGAATCCATATAAATTAACAAGGAAGAACGTTGAGGGCATATTGCTTAGTTCGCTCCAAGCTAGAGGGTCACTCGATCTGTTTCAAAAACGTCATTCTAATTCCTTTAAATAAGACGGCTAAGCTATATACCTAGCTGTCCTTTATGAAAACCAAAGTTCCAGGAGTGGAACCATGCACGTCCCATAGAGTGAATAAATACATAAACGACAACGTTAAGATAGTTAGCAACTTACAAAAATCAGTTGATTTCGACTAACATTTCAACTCCTTGGTTACTGATGTAAGTAAGAATCGGCCATTTCCATTTGTTCTTACAATTAGCTGTTATACAAGTAATTGTAAAATATATAATTGTTTACAAGGAGATCTTAGGAGGCACCTGTCTAAGGCAGACAGTGCTTATATCACTGCCGTTCTCGTATATTCCATCTTGATATTTTGTATTTTGACATCCGAAGCTTACAATGGGTAGCTAGTCTGATGGAAACACATTAGGTTTGATACTCAGTCTTGTCTATAGCTGTAATCGAATAGGCAGCGTTATCTAAAAGAATAACTGCCCTCTTGATGCTCTATGCGACAATTACATTGTGATGGTAGATAGCTGCTAAGAGATAATTCGACTTTTGGAGTGTGCGGCACCATCTTGATCTACAACTTGGATTTGTGGACGTTTTAAAACACGAATAAGTCATGATCAACAAGTAGGTCAGTAATTTCGGCCGTTCTTTCGTAACAGTAAGTCAGTCACTACAAAAAGTGCCAGCCAATTTTTCTTGCACCGCAGAATAATGCAATCATCTCAATAATAATAATAATAATAATAATAATAATAATAATAACAATAATAATAATAATAATAATAATAATAGTAATAATAACAAGTGATAATAATAAAACTAAGATTTTACAAGGCCACCAATCACCTAGAGGTGGTTTTTAGTGGCATTTTAAAATTCAAAAAAAAAAAAAAAAAAAAAAAAAAAAAAAGAATATCTAAAATACAGAAGTAATAAAAGCCAAAAACTTAGATCGAGACAACGATTTAAAACCGGAAAATGGATCAAAAATACTACAACTAACTGAGGCTACAAGAAACTGTTTTAGATTCTGTTTTCCTTTTCGGCCTAAGCTTATTAAGTTCACTCAGCGGTGAGTTTCAATCGGTTATTGCTTTGAAATAAGTTTTCTTCCTGCCCCATTCCGTTCTGGGCTTACTAATATTTGGCATGTGACCATTTCCAGTTTTGTAGCCAGTATTGTAGTTGGTTCAACCCTCACCCAGTTAATTGTGCTCTTTCGGGTATTTAAGTTTTCTTCCGCTTCTTTTAGTTCTGCAACTTCTTTAAAGGTCACCGTATTAAATCTCGACGCCATCTTTGCACTGATCGAGATACAAGAGATGTTGCCATGGCAATTTTTTTTAATTTCACATGTGAAATTATAAGTTAACGCTGAAATTTCGCGCCAATGTTAGGGATTAATTTGTCACCCACGATATTAATAAAGTTCTTATCGCAGTTTCCTTTTCTGGGCCACGTATCTAAATGCTGGCTTGTTCGGTAGTGTAGCAGCTCTCGTAAGTTGAGTATCGCCAAAGCCGTCGAATTCTGTTACCAATGGAACTGAGTTCTTGTAACGACTTTGATATTATAAGATCTTAAAACCATGGGACATTGATGTTCTAATCACAATATGTGGCACTATGTAGCTCTCAAAAATAATTCTAACTCGGACTCCCTTTTTTCAGCACAATGGAATAGACAAACCAGCATGACACATTATTTTTAAGGGAGGTCAGAGCATGAGACCTGTATGAAACACGAAAGGGTAGCCCAGAGAAAGGAAAGATGTGGGATGACATTGCTACAAGACTCAACAGCATCTTACATCCCAAATTCAATGTTAACAAGCGGTCATTGCGAGACAGAAGAAGAAGCAAACTGAACTAAGCCCTCAATTGGAGACAACAAGCAAAATGGTCAACAAGAGAAAGCAAAAGTCAAGGAAATGAGGCTGAAGGCAATGGAGACAATGGGGAAAACTAAAAGACGGGCTGATAAAAGTGATGAAACACATTTAACAAAGAAAAAAAGAAAAAGTACCGTTGATATTAAGCCCTTGGAAAACAAAGCAGAACAAGAGATGGCCTTGCGGAGTGATGAGATGTTCTCAGCAGACAACAATGCAGCAGGAAATGTTAAGGATGATTCAGAAGCAGCAACAAAGAAATCAAACGCAACAGATGCAATTTATTGAGTCCATGTTGAACCAACCGCAACAGCAATCCCAGGCTCTTCTAAGCCTTATTGAGAGGTTGGCTCCCATGGAAAATCCCATTAATAGTTGCTCAAAGTCTTGGCACTTATTAGAATCGTTAATAATGCATTATTGTGTTTTTTTAGTCCATTTCTGTACGAGCTCTTGTTAAAAAGTGTTGAGTTAATGTTATGTAAGAATTCATAGACTTTGCCACGGTTCTGGAAGCGACCTTGGTTAGATACGCAAAGGCAATAGGCATCAGAATAAGAGTGTTTGTATGTATGGGAATCTGACAGCAAAAGCGTTTCTTAACTGATACTGTCACTGAGTTTAATGGTTTTATAAGTTTGTGGACAAAAAATTCTACACAATTTTGTGTAACTGTATGCAGTATTTTTCCTTGTATCTTTACATGAATTATTAATGTATAGAATCTAATAATTTTTGTAAGAAAACTCTTTACGATTGGATTCCCACACAGAGAGTTGTTCTGAAAAAACCCTTATAAGGTTTATTCTTTCCAGTCTTGAAGTTGGGGTTCTACCTGAAGGCCGTTTTTCCGTTGCGTAACTTGGGTTTAATGCGAATATCTCGTTCGCGTTTCAAGCAATCGAAAAACTGTTCATCTCACGAATCTATGTTTTGCGGAGTTTTGGAAATTTTGGGGGATATTTGGGAGGAGAAAGTTTTTCTCGATGGATTAGTGAAATTTAGAGAAGTAAGAAATGGTGAGGATTTAATGTGATTTTAAAATTAGAATTTGAAGTGAAAAATTAGTAGATGGACACCCAAACAGTCCCCTGACAGCCTGCGATGCTCTCGCGTTGGGATCAACTGTCTGGTGGTGTTTCAAAAATAATTTTCTTCCTTTTATCCCTTCTTTAAACTTCTTAAAATTTCACTAAAATTCAGGTGAAACCCCACCTTAACCAGTGCCAATTATGAAGGGAGATATTAATAAATGCCAACTTTGGGGACTGTAATTGCAAAGTTGAAACAGTGTAATTTATATTGCATTGTCATTGGGCAGTCTTACTGGATGGTAAGCTGCAACATTTTCCTTTCTGATGCTCTCCTTTTTTTAATTTTCAAGTTACCATAAAATGTCACTGTCACACCGTAAGAGCCTCAAGGGTGTCAAATTATCTACTGAGGTCATCATGCTCTTTTTTTTACCTTTCTTAGTACATAATTTCAGGGTGAATTTGGTCACATAATTAACTCATATGCAAAGAGGCTAATTAAATTTTCAGGGTGCAACATTGTAGAATAATTCATTTTAAATGGATACAGAAATTATAAAGTGAATATATTAATTGCAATACTTCACTCCTTGCATGTTAAACGTAACATTTGAGATTGTGCAGCCTTGACAGTACACCCCATATTAAAGCCCTTTTATCACTTACCGTGATACATCGCGCATTGTTTATTATGAAATGTGAGCATTGACCGGAACGATCGAATGACCGCCGCGTGCGAGCTTTGGCTACAGCCACGATCGCGCGAAGAGAGTAACAAAGTTTGAGAGTAACATGGCTTCTGACCTCGAAGACGAAAAGCAAAGTGATTCGGAAATTTCCGTCATCCACGAATTATTATCTAGAGACGGCCCTATAACTTACAACCGCTACGGTTCCTTAGTTGCCGAGGAAGAGTCACCTGAAACTGTTGTCGAAACCGACCAACGTGTTGCAACTGAAGTGGCGAGAGAGCCTTTTACTTTTTGACCGGTTTGCTGTGTAACACATTCCTATTTCTCTCGTTTACCAAAATATGATTGGCTCTTTATCAACAGTGTTGCTCGTGGAGAACAAAATGGAGCAGAAAGAAAACGGCGCGAAGTGCAGGCTGTCCCTGTAATATGCAGACAAGAAATGCTCTTTTACTAAACTCCAGTGTAACAATAGCAAAAACCAGGCCACCGAACAGGAGAATGCACAGAGATTACCCGCGGTAGTGCATTTGACCGTCACAGGGCAGGCATTCAGCGGTCGGAGGAGGAAATCAAAGAAAATTATGGAGTCGATTGATCTGAATTCTGCAGGCACCTTTTTGGAAAATCAGTCAGATCTGACTGGATTCGCAAAAAGGTACCTGCAGAATTCGACTTAGATCTCGATACAATTCTGTTCTAGAGCTAGCTTTCCACAAGGCTTATCGTAGCTCAAATAAAAGGAAATAACTCTCCTGTATGCCTTTTGAGGCCAGGAACAATAAATTCACGGTAATTTCATCAAATCGTGAATTGTATAATTTAATTACGAGTGAATTCCAGTCGACATCAGAACTGAACAATCAGATGTCGAAACCGTCGCAAAGAGTTAATCGATAAATTTCTTAAGGAGTATCGTCCTAAATGGATTGAACAAGAACATTTCTACGTCGAGAATCGATTGAACTTCAAAACAAACTAGACCATAATTATGAATAAGAGAGCACTCCGCATGTTGTCAGTACGTCAATTATCGACCGGAAGCCACAGAACTAAATTGCTTCCACGCTAGCGAATCACAGACAGTTCTGATAGTTAAGCCAGACGGCGAACGCCTAAAATTGATAAACTGAACTAGGAAATGTACTCACGGTCGGATCAGCGCTTGACCTGATGTTCTTGACTCCGTTCGTAGCCATGTTTTGCTTGCAAATAATAAAGCCCCGGATGTAATTCAATTTCATCAAGCAGGAAAGCAGCGCTTCGACAGTACAACAGATTTTTTCTAAGTCTTTAAGTTAACCGCATCAAGGTTCAGACCAAAAAGAAGCCTACAGCAGCTACAAATGCCTACCCCATTGCACGTCTAAGCCCTAAATTGATGTGCCTAAAGCTCTTTGCTGTCTAAAGCAAGCACAACAGCTTTACTTACATGTCTTACCTCGAGTCATAAGGCGAGGCAATTTATTTTCGGAACGGAAATTATCGTCAATATTCGTTTGCGGCACTTGAAATTAATGTGTTTTATATCGATGTGTGTTATCAACAGAGATGAAATAACTCTTCTTTACTCGTAGGGTATATAATGCGCGATGACAGAAATCTCAAGTGTAGAAAGATAGCTATATATAAACACAAACACAACTGATCAGTTAACACTGCAATTCACCTTTTCGGCGTTTGATGCCACGTGTATTGTCATGTGACTTACGATGTAAACAAACCGGGAAAGTTCGGACATTCTACTCATTCTCACGTACTCGATAAGTAGTGTCCTAACAGAATGGTCACAACTAAAGATGTGCTTTTGGTATAAACGATTCCCGATACCCTGAATCCATTTTCCGGACGCAGCTGGACAAAACGTGGATAAAAGCATATCACCGCGGTGTGCTCCAAAGACAGTTACATTTATAGTCTACATTTTGTCGGTGGAAATGGCCCAACAAATCCTGATCCAATTTCTGCCCTTGCCAGTAAAGAAAGGGTCCGTTTATCTAATTGTGCTTTTATAACACTGTTTGTCATTTGAATTAATATTTTATACTGTGCCTAGGTGTTGCGATTGAATCGTAAACGAAAAGCGTCTTGTGAACTTGAGGCAAACAAAGCGAGAAGCAACCCCCCCCCCCGGGGGGGAATACGCTCGAAAAACATGCGGTTGCGGTCAACACTGGATTCCATTTGATTCGAGTTTTGCATGAAAGGAGGGTTACCGACTGTGGAAATTTGTGTCCTCTGTGGTTAGTGATTCTCAAATTAGTTTGACATGGTATCGGAGACTCCTGATGGCTGCAATACAGTTGGCCGCGAACTGTTGTGAGCTATACTTTTCTTGCTGTTGTGCCCTGAAACGGACTGGAACATTCGCGTCGGAAAGTGAGGTTACGTGTTTATTTTAACTGAATTTAAGAAGTGGTGATTTTATGTTTCATTCCTGACATCAATCTGTGTCAACAACTATTTTAAGATTGAGAAAAGGTTAATTTTTTAAATAGATTATTTTAAAAAACACTTTGTTTATTGGATTTGTTAAATTCGAGGCATAGCATGATAAATTTTGTGTTTGGTATAGTCTCGCTCAACTGCCGACTAAGACTGCTCGAGCATTTTTTCTGAGTCATTCTCTAAAAAAGAAACGGCTTTGTCTTATTTTTTCCTGCTTCTCGTACCTGTTCAATGCCTCGACAAGACGTTTTTGTTCTTTATCTTCAGCCAGTCAAGTAAAATATTATCTTATTTCTCAAAACTTTCCGCCATTTTAAAATGCAGGAGGAAAAACTTTGTGGCGATGACGTCAACCGTGCATCTGTCCTCTAGATCATAGGCGAGAACCAATCAAAATGCGAGAATAACTTGGTTTATTGTATAAATGTTACTAGAAAATATTTACCGGAGGTTGTAGTTAAACAACTGTTCTATGAGATGAGATAAATATACAAGTAAAGATCGATTGTATATAAAGGTTACAACAGAGTTTACAACAGAAATACATTTACCGGAAGTTGGAAAATCAACTGAAAGTATATTTGTTAGTATAGGTGTCAGAATCGGAGCCATGCTTTCCCAAAATGGACGGGCAAAATGCGTCAGTTGCATTATCAGTAATTATAGATCACAGAACTTCATAGACACTTTTCTCCAAAACCCAAATCTCATCCCCACGGCTAAGTCAGGTAGCTTCAGAAATATTATTTTCATTGTAAGTATTACTTAAGATATTTAATCAATTTGCTCTATTTCATATTTATGGAAACGGTTTGAATTTTTTTTCATAATGATCACGGAGCAAGTTCCTAGAAGTTTTATGGCGCCAATTCCATTTACCGTCAGGTCAAATGTCATTTAAATGTTGTCGTTTTATACGCAGTTAAACTGAATTTATTCTGTGACACTCATTACAGTTGCCTTTAACTTGCTCTTGTTCAGAACTGAAATTAAAAAGTCTCTTCTTATGATGTGGTAATCCGTCAAAAATGGCAACTAAACTATTTTTCTACACACAATTTAACTCTAAAGATAGTCTCTAACAAATCCCGGGCATATTCTTAAACCAATAAATTTCCACTAGCTAATGCTCCACGAAGCCTGGCTTCGTTATCCTTACAGCTTTTATGCTATATCCACAACTGAGTTTAAAAAGTCTATTCTGGTGATGTACTCCAGCCAATTTACCTCTAAAGCAATTCTTTACATAAACCAGAAAAAAATCCATTCATCGAAAGTATCAAAAACTAATTTCAAATAAATGCCTACTTGAACAGCATAGAAATAATAAAAAAAATCGTTTCTCTTTGTCTTGTAGTTTCTATTCTATTATCGTCTGGCTACACAATTTAACTCTAAAGATAGTGTCTAACAAATCCCGGGCATATTCTTAAACCAATAAATTTCCACTAGCTAATGCTCCACGAAGCCTGGCTTCGTTATCCTTACAGCTTTTATGCTATATCCACAACTGAGTTTAAACCAGGATGGGCAACGGCATGCTCGCACGTCTTAACCTTGTTGTAATCCTTATCATGGCTTGTAATCTCAATGCAGTGATCGACGAAGTGATAGCCTGGCAACTTGATATCCTTCTCCTTAGCTCTGCAAAGGAACAAAAAAATCGTGTCTATGAGTCTGGGTTAAGTGTGTAAACGTATAAAAGATAAAGTTATACTATTTCGCTTATAAAAACACCTAGAAATGATCGTCACCACCTTAAGAAACTTCACTAAGCTGAGAAACGACTATTTCTCTCTACTACATGTAAGTAAGGTTATGTGCTGGGTATGTAAGTCAGTCTTTTTGTTTAACTTGTGATCCAGCTAGTTTCAACCCCAATCCCCACGAGGAACGTCGATAATCGAGTACTCGGAGTTTATTTTATTGATTCAATTCTCCAATTGTTCACTAATTGTGTATCTGTTAAAAAAGACTTACTTATGAGTAAAATGAATAAAGGGTGAAAGTTTCTAGAGAAACTGTGGTGCTGCGTCGGTGGGGGTAACAAGGTAATTTCGTTATATCAACGAAGTTGAAAATGTAAATTGGCCACCGTAACTAAGTTGAAAATGTAAATTGGCCACCGTAACGCTCTGACGAAGGGCTAACGCTCGAAACGTCAGCTTTATAACTCGTTACAGTGGCCAATTTACATTTTCAACTT
>OMLO01005072.1_pt1 | contig 11042 bp, 10 predicted proteins | sample 1674811 | NCBI WGS metagenome assembly OMLO01 (sample SAMN06265003, study PRJEB25207) | coral metagenome | isolation source: Coral host | place: Mexico:La Bocana,Puerto Morelos, Mexico | collected 2008-11-13 | reverse complement strand
TTTCGACTTGGATTTGTTTGCCCCGCAACATCTATTAGACCAACTTCTGTGGCCTCTTTCTGCCACAGGTACCCCAGCAAATGACATGTTTATCTCGACATGTTCATGGGAAGTGTAACTTTAAGAAATATTGTGCATATTTGATGTAAGAATGAGGTACCAGGTGCCGCAAAGACACAAAGACAACTGTTTGGATGAATCCTGACTGGAATAACATTGCTTCTGTCTATGTCTTAAGCTCGTGCTAATACGAGCTTCTTCCAAGCATCCACTATAGATTGACCTGTATAGAACGGTGGCAGCAGCAATGGACTGGCCTTTGCGATGGATTTGGCTGGTGTGGATCTGAGGAGCCAAAAACAAGCGTGCGAAACCCAGGATCCCAGTCACCATCAAGGTTTGCATTTCTTAGATTCGTGGATCCTACAAGGTCCGCCCATACTATTTTGTAAATGCAGTTAAAACTTTAGAACCTCTATAAATGTCATAAATTTGATATAAATGGATAACTCGTGTTTTAACCATCCATATCAGTGGAGTTATAACAATCCTACTATACCTGACTTTGGGGGCCCACCTTGAAACTTCCTAAATTTGTCCCTTACCAATTTGACAAGTCCGGATGGTCCGTTTGGTCGAAGTGGAAACTAACAAACCTTACGTTTCATTATGTTTTATTTTTTGAATACCACTGCATGGTGATCATGGAACTCCTTGCCAGGTCATTCTGTTGCGGTCATCCATCTGAGCGTTGCTGGTCCATTTGTACCCAGGGGCCCCTTTCAAGCAGCGCACCAGTCATGATCCTTTTAGTTGCCATTACAGCATTCCAGCAAGCTTGGAGAACCAGGCGAGGAAGAGGCCGATCCAGGCTCACATTGCTCGTGGCTTGGCGCCGCGTATGTTGGGTTGTTGTGCGGGCGCACAAGAGGAAGTAAGCGGCCAATCCGATGATCTGGTTGACGTCTGGCCCGCCTCTTGATGATGAGGTGGATGCATGATTTGCCACTTTTGATCGCCTTGAAGGAACCAGAGAATACTTGTAGCAGTTGTGGCGATTTGTCACCAGTTTTTTGTTTAGAAGGCTTGCTGACCCAAAGCTTCCATTAATTCATTAATAAAGGACACAGTCCTGCGTTTTAAGGACCAATTGTCCTTAATTATGGGCTCTTTTTTTTGTTGATATCAGCCATCAAAAACCATCAGATTTTTTTCGCATATATCCCAACGGGAAATTCAAATTTCTTTCGGGGATATGTAGCATTCGTGGCTTTTGGGCCTACATTCATAGCTTTTGGCCTGGAAGTCATGCTTTGCTAGATTGCCAGCACCAAGCACAAAAGTTGTTGGGAAGTCGCGCTTCGCTAGAGTGCCAGCACCAAGCACAAACGTTTTGGAAAGTCAGGATCAAATCAGAATCAAAGTCAGAATCAAAGTCAATCAAATCAGAGTCAAAGTCAAAATCAAATCAGAATCAAAGTCGGGTCAGAACCAAATCAGAATCAAACAAACTTAACTTACTGCAGAAGTGCTAGCACCAAACCTGTGAAATCCAAAAACCTTGGATGCTCAATGCGTGCGACAAAAATGAAACGAACTCAGTCGACAATGACGGTTTTTTCTGTTGACGGTTTTGTGGCCACAATGGCTCCAATCACAGTGTAGCACACATGGTGTCAAAATCATCCAGTCCACTGCGCAGTGACACAGGCAGGGACATGGAAACCCATGTAAGGTTTGAATAAATTTTCAAACATCACATTCACTGACCAGCAGTGATCACTTCAAAAACACGAATGGCTGCCACCACTCAATCTTAGTGGGGATTGCTCATGTTGCGCGCCACATCAAAAATAACCAGTTGAACGCAGTATCCTTGAACTGAACCATCCAACTTAAAAACCTTGGGCTTAGAAACTGGGGGCAGGACATGCAGAAGCAGGTAAAACTTCTGAGCGCAAACCGTCAGAACTGTAACTTGGCGTGTGTGAGGCTCTGTGTCACCCGTCCTCAGCTATCACTCAAAAAAAACCTTGAATTGAATCCAGTGACAGCTTTGAAAACATCACCAGCATTTAAAGACAAGCAGCTCTGCAAAGGAAATTTCATAGATGCCAATGTCAGACGGGGCAGTCATGGACTTGGAAAAATCCACCCTGAAAGGAACGGCATTTGACTCCATAATGAATCTTGTCCTATAGATCTTCACGCTATCCTCCCGACCAGGCAGCGAATCTAAGTTTCCCCCTGATGTGAAAAACGGAATCAAGCTCTCCTCCAGCTCAACAAACATGTATTGAAACAAACTCCTGAGAAGCGCATCACATGGATGGCCAAAAGTGAGAAACCAATCGACAATAATTGCCATATGACACTTCAGTCGTCTCTCAATCAATCTTAAACATGCACTTACACATGCAGCCTAGTTTCCCCAAAGTCCTTTGAGCATTTGAGCCACCCACCTGGCCCATCATCAATATCACCTCACCAAGTTGTGGCAATTCACATGGACGCAACTTCACAAAAGCCAAGACCAAGCAGTCATCCGAATTCTTCACGGCTTGGAGTAAATCTCAACAGCTCACGAGTACATCCTTCAAGAAGCCGACAATGGATCATCTCAGGCAACTCAAGTGCAGATTCACTGGACTTGGCACGTTTGGATGCCCTCTTGGACTGAGGCATATTTTTAGGTGTCAGTAATTGACACTGAGTGGCGCCAGCAAGTAAACTTCGGAGCAAAAACACCTGCAAGCCAAACAGAGTAAAGTGCCATGTTCTACGGAAGCTGGCTTTTTGAAAAATGAGAGAGGAGAATTGAGAGCTCTGGAATCTGGAATTGGAAATCGCCCCCATAATAACCACCAAAAACTAATATCACCACCAAAAAAACTAATTGTTTAATTATTAACCAGGACATTTCACTTTGTGCATTCAGCAAATCTTTTGATTTTGTGATGTTCCTGTTCAACGATTGTGGACGAATTGGTTGTATTTGCACAGGGTGCTGGCTTGCAAAAGGCCCACAAGCCCAAGTCATTGCTGAGAGGGATGCGTTGAATCAGAATGTAGATTAGGCTCTAGGCTGCAAAGAAAGACATATAGTTGCCTGTAGGCTGGTCTGTGAAAGGCCTGTACATAGGTTGAACAGCTGGAGGACAAACACACAACTTGAGAAAACAACGGCTGCTGTTTTTGCTGCTTGTGAATTTGTGACAGTGCCAGTTGTTTCAAGGTTTAAATATCTGTGGTACATGAGAATCACTAGAGTATGTCAAAACATGTTTTAAAAAGTTGTCAACTGTTTGCAAGGGTGCATGTTTGAACACTTTTTTTTGTTTCTGCAGCCATTTTTCAGCTCAAGTGCGTTGCGTCTAGGCTTTGTTGCAAATCTTTTGCTTGCCTGCAAGAGGCATAATGCTGGTCTGGATGTGGTTTTTGTTTGTGTGCACCCAAGCTGCTTGGGGGCTTCCCAAGTGGTCCAATGGATGGTGGCGGCGAACGAATTCTGAGAATTAGAAGTTGGCAAAGAATTAGAAGTGATGCTTGGTGTGGCAGTTGGGGTGGTGGCATGCCACAATGGCACTGGCCTGCTTGGGGATATATGCCAAGCACACCACCTGAAACACCTGTTGCTGGTGACAGCTTGCCTGAAAGAGGCACAAGCAAAAATTCCAAAAGACCCCAAGATGCAGTGGATGAAGAAGATGAAGAATGACAGCTTGCAATGTTTGAATGAGCTGGCCTATGTCCTGGAGAGGTCAGGGAGGTACGACCACAGGGGCTACAGAGCCTAGAACAAGAGAAAAAAAGAAGGCAACCACCTGTACCTGAAGATCCAGCCCCAAATGCTGGTAACAGCTCGCCCGCAAGAGGCAAAACTGCTGCGATTGAACAAGTATGCAACAGCTTGGAGCACTTGAAGGAGGAGCTGACCTGCAGACCAGCAAAATTGCGAATACCTTCACAAATTGCCGATGAAGCAGCTGGTTGGTCCTGCATCTTCAAGGGGTAGCACGTATGATTGGCTTTGGTGACAAGGGACGCTCACTTACAGTCCTCCTGCGGACCCCCCAGTGTCTGAAACTTCTTCCATGGCAACATCTGTTGCTGCTGGAGTGCTGGTTCCAGAAACAGCTGGCAGAGGGGCTGGAACCAGCTTGCCTGTAGGAGGCACAGAAGAACCAGCTGCTCCATCCCCTACTCCTCAAAAAAATATACATATAAAATATAATTAATAAACATGCATATTTTGAAAAAAAACATGATTGAAATTTACTTTGTATTTTGACAGTTGGCTGTCACCTTGACAGTTGGCTGTCACCAGCCTGGCCTGTGAGAGGCCAAATTGAAAAATAATTTCTGAGCCACCTCATTTTTGGTGGTCCAATTTCCAAGTTTTCATTTTGGTTGCTTTGCTTGGGAGCTGGCCTGGTGGAGGCCCAAATTTCACGGTAGGATTTTTTCATTGCTGCATTTTTTTGGTCCAATTTCCAATTTTTTATTTTTGACAGCTTTGCTTGGGAGCTGGCCTGGGGGGGGGGCCAAGTTTCAAGGTAGTATTTTTTTCACTGCTGCACTTTTTGGGGTCCAGTTTCCAGGTTTTCATTTTTGACAGCTTTGCTTGGGAGCTGGCCTCGTGGAGGCCCAAGTTTCACGGTAATGTTTTTTCCCTCTTGTGGGTGGCGGAATTTTTACCTGGGCCCAGGTCAGCCCAAAAAGTTCATCAAAAAGTTCTTTAAAGGACTTTTTTTCTAGTGAACTTTTATTTAAATTTAAAAAGAAACCACTATAAAAGTCTATAAAAAAAGTTCCTTGAGGAACTTTTTGATGAACTTTTGGGGCTGGACTGGTGGATTTCTTTTTGGCCCAGACCATCCTGAAGGAACGTTTTTAAGGAACTTTTGGGGCTGAACTGGTGGATTTTTTTGGCCAAGATCACCTTGGTGATTTTTTGGCAAGCAAATCCAAAAAGAAACACTGCCTTAAAAAGTAACATGGCCTTAATTTTTTCATGGCAGCTACTGGGAGGTTAAGCAGCTACCCGTTTTTTCTTCAACTTGACTGGCACAGCCCCAGCACAGTCTGAAGAGGCTTGCTGCTGAGGGCTCCAAGAGTCCAGGTCAAGGCTGAAGCCACAAGTGCAGTGAAAGCACCAGATGCTGCAAGCTTGCCTGAAGGAGGCAAAGGCCTTGAAGCACCTGCTGGTCCAATTGCTGGTGACAGCTTGCCTGTAACAGGCTCTGGTGCCAAGCCTTTGCCTAAGATTCCAGGTCCCTTCCAAAAAAATCAGGAAGCTTGACTCAGACAAACAGAAAGAGCAAGTTTCCACCATGGAAGGGTGGTGGACAAAGGAGCAGATTGCCCAGGACAAAGGCATTCTGCCACACATGGACAACTACAAAGCCCTCACAGATGCCAGTGTGGCTGGCCTGCAAGAAAGGCCACATGAGGATGAGCAGTTGGCAAAGCTTGGTGTCATGCAATATGAATACACCTTTGTGGAAAAAAAGCGCACCAAGGAGCAGGAGCTCCAGTTGCAGGAGCATGTGGAAGATGTGGCCACAGATGATTTCAATGCCATGAGGCTGGCCTTAGGTGGAGGCCCAAAACAAAAAACAATCACCACCAAAAGTGCCAATGTTGCTGGTGGCAGCTTGCCTGCAACAGGCAATGAGCAGCAGGTGAAGCCTGAGGAGTTGTACAAGCAGCAGTACAAAAAGACCAAAGGTGCACTTAGTGGAGTGCAGTCAGAATGCAATGGCATTGATATGGTCAAGGAAGTGCTGTCCCAAGTGGCTGGGTTTGATGACATGGTCAAAGGATACCAGCAATACTGCGACCAAGCCCAGAAAAAGCTGCAGAAGCTCTGGAAGGACAGCGTGCCAGAGTTGGTGGCTTTCCCTTCCAAAGCAGAGACTTTGGCAGAAGGTGAGGTGGAAAGCAAAGCTGAAGAGTTGCAAGCCCTTGGTCAGAAAATTCTTGATGGACACAAAGACATCAAGAAGCAGCTCACTGTCATCAAGTCTTGGGCCACCAACCCCAAGTGAGATTGTTGCTTCCCTTGTTGCTTAGGGTTTTGTGTTTTCTGCAGACTTGCAGCTGGCCTGCCAAGGTCCATTGCTTCCACAAGCTGGCCTGCAAGATGCCTTTTGGTTTTCAGACTGAGGCAAAGACCTGGACATTGGTGCTAGCGAAAAAAGAAAAGAGTTTTCTTCACACTGAAGCAGTGCCTAGTTTGTCAGAAACCAACAATGCTCTGTCCATATGCACTGTGCCAGTTGCAATTGACCAGCCACACTTCTTGTTCCCAAGGCAGTTCTTTTTTTACGCAAGTACCAACCATCCCTGCAGGTGTTTTGGACCAAGCATCTTGTTAGACATGAAAGTGTTTCATTCTTGTCTTTTGTTCTTGCTGCTGTCAGCTGGCCTGCATGAGGCCAGAGCTGGAAAAAGTTCTGGGTCCAAGCGAAAACATTCTTCAGATGAGGAATCAGAAGATTGGTGGCAATGGAGTTTAAAGTTGGGGGCAGAAAACAAAATTCCTGCCAGTGTGGCTAAAACAAATATTGAAAAAGCAGAGAAATCAGGAGCTGATGGCTTCAAATTTAAAGGCAAAGGAAAAAAATGCTGCCAGAGCTTTGAGGAGAGCCAGAAATACTCTAAGGCAGGATTGGCCAGATGTGTATTGGGCCACAATTCCAATTAAGGGCCCAAAAACTTTAGAAGAAAGCTGGGAATGGCATTGCTTCCTTTTGCCCCATGAATGGGTAGCCAAAATAGGTGAAAGGCCAGGGTTTGCAGAAGCATGCAAAGCAACAGTAGGAACTAAGTTGCATTCCACATTTCTGATTCAATGTCTGCAAGCAGGCTTGCCTGCAGAAGGCACAGTGCCACTAGGCTTGCATGGGGATGCAGTGCCAGTTTTGGGTACAATCAGGAAACAATCTTTGGATTTCATCACAGTCAATTTGCCTGGATGCCATAGGTGGCCTGAAAGAGTGCCTTTCACTGTCTTGCAAGGCAAATACAACTTAGGCCAGAAAACCAGAGATGAAATTTGGAAAATATTTTTGTGGTCTTTGAACATTTTGAAAACAGGCAACTTTCCAGATTGCAGACATGATGGTTCGCACTGGTTGAAAAGTGATAAGAAAAGAAAATTGCTAGGAGGGAAAAGCTTGCCTGCAAGAGGCATTTTATGTGAAATCAGAGGTGATTGGGATTGGTACAATGCATGGTTACAGCTGCCAACATGGAACACTAAATGGGGCATGTGCTGGCTTTGCAAAGCCAATCATGAAAATTTCAAAACCTTTGATACAAATGCTAGAAACATTCCTTGGACCAAAGCTGAGTTCATAGCCAATGTGACAGGTATGGGCAAGACCCTTTCTGTTTTTTGGCATTGGGAAGAGCATGATCCAGCTGTATTAGTCAGGCCAGACTGGCTGCATGCAGTGGACCATGGCATTGGAGCTGACATTGCAGGTGGCTTGCTTCTAGAGATGGCCCAGAACTGCCCTGGAAGAAGCTTGAAGGAAAGAGTGGCATCCTTGTGGCAAGATCTCCAGAAGGTGTACAAGGACAACAAAACAGAATACAGAATAGACACACTGACACCTCAAAAGTTGAACAAAGGAGGAAATGTGCCTACATTGAAGGCTTTGGCTGCACAAGTGAGGTTGCTGATGCCTTTGTTGCCCATACTGGCAGAAAAACACTTTGATTTCAGGATTCCTCACCAACTTGCTTGCCAGAAGCTGGCCAGGTTTATTGGCAAAGCCTACACCTATATGGAGAGCAATCAGCTTCAAAAGTTGCCAGAGGCTTGCCAGAAAGTGGCAGAGCAATACAAACAGCTCCAAAGAGAAGCTGAAAAAATGATGATTTCAATTCCTGGCATATTATGCCCAAAATGCATTTGTTTCAGCATTTGTGTGAGATGGGTAGCTCCTGCAAAGATTTCTGGACATACAAGGATGAAACAGCTGGTGGAACATTTGCCAAATTCTTTGTGAGACTTGCTCCCAAGACATGCCAACCTTTTCTTGAATTTGCAATTGCACCTCCATGCAATATTGCAACACAGATGCCAGTGTGGCTGGCTTGCAAAAGGCCACATGCATGGGGATGAGCAGTTGGCAAAGCTTGGTGTCATACAGTATGAATGCAAATTTGTGGAAAAAAGAAAAAGGCACAGCAGGGAGCATGCAGGAGCTCCAGTTGCAGGAGCATGTGGATGATGTGGTATAGTTGTTTCAAAGCTTGCCTGAAAGAGGCATCAATGTGTAAAAGCTTGGTGTCATGCAGTATGAATGCAAATTTGTGGCAAAAAGAAAAATTAAGGCACAGCAGGGATCATGCAGGAGCTCCAGTTGCAGGAGCATGTGGATGATGTGGTATAGTTGCTTCAAAGCTTGCTTGAAAGAGGCATCAATATCTAAAAGTATACATGTTTTGGCTTCAAGTAAAAGCCTAAAAAACAGGCTTCCATGGAAGCCTGTTTGTTGGCTTCTAACATGATTTTTTGTAAAATGGTAAAAAATGTCAGAAGCTTAAAATTTAGGCTGGCAGCCCTTTTTAGAATCAAAGATTTTGAGCTGCCAGCCCAAAAAACAAACTTCCAGCTTAAAATTCAAGCTTCTCAGAAGTTCAAATTTCAAGCTTCTGTCCAAAATTTAGGCTGCCAGCCAAAAATTCTAGCTTCTCGGAGGTTCAGGGTATGCATGAAGAAGGTCTCGAAGTCTGCCGGCAATTCTGTGATCGTCCAGCCGATCCAGTAGCTTCTTTGTCCCTTGGTCACTCTCCAACTCGGCCATATCCATATCCTCCACGGCATCCCAGGCCCTTCCAGTCAGTGCTGCCATCACATTGAAGGCAGTCTCACCCTTCCGGTTTGCCAAGGCCATCTTCTTCTCATACAGGAGGACTCGCTTCTTGAATTCCTTGTAGTCCGTTGCCTTGTTGGAAAACTCTGGGACATACTCATGAGCCTTCGCAGCATAGGGGCGAGGACCATTGGTAGTAGACGTCGCCGCCATTGCTCCGCTACCAACAACAAAAGCTTGCGCACGAAGTCAAACCTTGAAATCACTCTACGGGGTTAGGCGCAATCGGTTTTGGCACATCGAGCTCGAACCCACCACTGCAGTGGATCAATCATCAACATCTAAGTGTTGTCAGGATGACAACTTGACATTAGTGGAAAAAGAAAAAGGAGTAAAACTCGCTCAGCCGCCTGTACAAGCCGTGCAAGCCTCCAAAGTCCGGACACCTCGAGATTGTCGTAGATACTGACAATCTGCACTTGCATGCCAAGCATGTCCGGTCCGTGAAACGTAGATCGTGAACCTGTTGCGCTGGCCCCTTGACAAATCTCTTCGTAGATCATTGACTTGCCGAGCATAGGTTGCAGCCGCTGTCTGCAAGTTGTTCATTGCTTGGGCTCGAAAGGCAAGTTCTTCATCCTTGTCAAAGATCCTGGACTCCATCAGTCCAACTTGGCCTTGTAGATCTTCCACCTTCTCTTGTAGTAGTTCTCGTTCACGAAACAGCTCTTGAAGGGTCTTGTGTGTCGACACAGTCCCATCATGCTGTGCATCCATGAGACCACTCATTTCTCGCATGATCTCGTCATGTTTCTTCTTGTCCTCGACCAGCTCCCCATTTTCATAGTTGAGCCGATCATAGTCTTGTGCCAGGCTATCCAATTGCTTCCTGGGCACAAACCATTTGTCCATGTAGTTCTCAATCTTCTTGAAAAACCAGGACATCACCTTGTAGGTCATCCATCCCATCATCAGAATGAAAAGACCTGTCAACATCCATTGTGTCATAGTCAGTGATTCCTCCACCATGTTCTCTTCAGTGAAGTTCACCGCAATCTCCTCAGTCATGTTCTTGGTCACATTCTCGCCTTCTCGTGTAGCGCCAGTCTTCGTCACAGCTTCAGCCATCACTAAGCCAATGAGACTTCTTGCCACACCAGACATAGTTGCTTGTGTCTCCTGAATTGTCTTCTGCCTTTCCTCCTTCGTCTTCTTCTTATCTGCCTTGTGCTCATCATCAGCCACCAGTTGAACGTATCCTCCTCGGTGACGTTCGATGTATGCCTGTCGGGCATTGGTTTTGGTGAGTCCATCAGCAAGTTGCCTCTCGCTGCTCACCCATCGCCACTGGCAATTGAGGTCTTGTAGTAGATCTCGAATCACCAGGCTTTCGATTGCTACCCTCTTGTCTGCCGCTTGTTGTATAGATTCACGCTTCATGCCATCATAAAGCGCCTTGCAGTCTGTGATCACTGCGCTCCTCTCCAGATTCACCCTTGTCTGCATCTCCTTCAGGTTCATCTCTGGAAACTGAATCTTCAGCAGGAACAGCTTGACCATCATCAGTTCTTCAAGCGCCGTTGATAACGCTTGACATTCAGCTCCAAGACTTGAGCGACAGACCCTTGGTAGTTTGAATGATCTCCAGCTCACTGTCGATGCTGGGACCTTCTTTCCTTCTAAGGCCTCCTTTGGAACGACCATGATCACAAATCCTCCTTGTGAGCTATGGTCTCTCCTCACATCAAAGGCTGCGTCAGCAAACAAAACCAGCGTCATGTTGCGGACATTCTTGGTGCCATCCTCTGCCAAGAACTTCAGCCTGTGACTTGCATTCTGCTTTGCAAATCTCAGAGTCTTGTTCAACTCTGCCAACGAGTTGCCATCTCCTCCTGCAAGTTCTCCAGCTTGAATGGAAACAGACGCCGCCAAACCAGGAAACCCCTGTGTTGCTGGCCACTGAAGTGCTCCAATCAAGCCCCTCGCCTTTGATTTCTCCTGCTCATTGATGCTCTGGCTAAGGTCTCTTCCTTTGGCCACAGTCATTGGGCAAATCTTCTTGATGTACTCCTCGTAGGAAACCTCAATCTTTCCATCTTCTCTCATCATCACAACTCCTCCACAGTACTTGATGGGGGAGTTCTTGGACAAAACATCCCATTTGCCAAAGTCAAAGGTGGCACGTAGTTGTTGCAACGCCTTCTTGTAGAA
>OMLO01005071.1_pt1 | contig 11043 bp, 13 predicted proteins | sample 1674811 | NCBI WGS metagenome assembly OMLO01 (sample SAMN06265003, study PRJEB25207) | coral metagenome | isolation source: Coral host | place: Mexico:La Bocana,Puerto Morelos, Mexico | collected 2008-11-13 | reverse complement strand
ATCAAAGATTTTGACCACCAATGATGATCGACTGTCGAGCAAGCCGCCCTTGCGGCCTGCTCGACATATTCCCTCAGTGCTCCGGTTCTAAATGACATGACTGTGGGGTGCAAATAAATTAAAGTCAAGTACACTACAGAACTAGCAAATTAATTTACAACTAAAAGGTAAGACTGCAAATTATTTGAAAAAGCTCACGAAATCCAACAACTTCTGCCAAAACACTTGGCAAGGAAATCCTCCCACTATCCCAACGCACCCGTCACACTCATTGGGATCGAAGCTGTTGATGTCGTTGTGGATGGGGGCCTGTGGGATGAAGCCGTCCTTCATCCTGCACCGTAATACTCGCCTGCACCATTCGTTCGACTCTACCTCGGAAAAGTTTGAGAACAAGTCTTAAAACGTATCCTGCGGGGTCAAAAAAATATTGAGAAAGAGCAGAAAGGAAGAAAATACGCTGACAGAATGAGGATCGAGCGTAACATACGGGATGGACTTGCCTCAGGGTCAATCATTCCAATTTAAGTTGCAACAGCGAACTGCTATTTAAAGGTTCCAAGAGATGTCACAAAACGTCGGCTAGACACTGGAAAAAATCAATTATTAAATGGGGCCCTTGCCCACAAAGGCCTAACTCCAAACCACCCACGCCGGAAAACAGCGAGATCACCGGAAGGGTCCGGGCCTCGAAATCAAGCAAGGATGCGTCATAGAACTTCAAATCATTTGGAAAAAATGAAATGACCAAGCTCGCAACACTGTTAAAGTGATCGGGGAAGAGTTCCGCAAACTCCACAGCGTTCACCGAGCCAGGAACTCCTTCAGTCCAGCCCTTCGGCAGACCTGACTTGAACCACAAATTGAAATCCGACTGACACTCAACAGAAAGACTACTTCCACCTCTAGCTTAATGCTAGCAAGTCTCCGACCATGAACTCTGCAACTTCAGGATTCATGAACTTCCCACGCTTGATGCCTGCCTTTCGGCATGCACTTTTATACGCATCCCAGAAACGAATCTGTGTCGCGCAGTCCTGGCAGAATGCACAAATTAAATGAATATGAATGGTCCGTGCATGCATGAAATCAACCTTGGGCCCGCACTCCGGACCCTCTCACAGAGAGGTATCCGACCGTGGCTCTTATGGTGGATCCAAACACGCCTGACATCTTGCGCTGGAAACAATTTGCATCAAACACATGGACATTACATGCAATCCTGTAAACAGAAATGAAAATTATCTCCTCAGAGCCAAACGTATTGTACCAAAGGAATCCTTGATGACAGCGGGCTGGACCAATTTCACCTTGTTGGCCTTCTTTTCTGCACTCTTACGCACACGTTCCGGGACCTGAGCTGACGAGCTGAGATCTCCACTGACAACTGGCAAATACATATCAAATCAAATCTCACTAAAAACCCTAGCAACATCACAATCAAAGTGCTGTCTGAACTTCCAATTTCATGTTCAAAGGCCCGCAGTCCGGCTTAACCGTCCATGGCGGCTGGTACAGCAAAAGGTGGTGGGGTTCCATATAGCAGCGACTGTTAGGCCGTAGTTCGGGTAGCGCCCAGCAGGGTCCACATGCTTCACCTGCCAACCGTCAGAGGCAGCAACGTGGTCTTGCACAAATTTGCGCGTGACTAGTATAAGATCCCTGAGCATCCGATATTGATTCCAATCAATATTTCTATCAATATTTTAATTGATATTGAATCAATTGAAAATATTGAATATTTCAATATGTTTGTTATTGATTATTTCTTCAAAAATATTGATCTGGTTATTGATCTGGTTATTGATTTGGTTATTGAATTTTAATCATGATTATATTTGTTGGATGTCCAAGATCTTTACATATGTTTTGCATGTGCTGGCTTGTGAAAACAAGTTGTTAGATCCTTGCATGGCAGTTGTGTGGCTCGAGTTTAAAGGGTTCGAAGGCATTCCCTGAAAGACAGAAATCTCTTGAAACAAGAGAAATCTCTTGAAAGAAGAGACATCTCTTGAAACAAGAGAAATCCCTTGAAAGAAGAGACATCTCTTGAAACAAGAGGAAGATCTTTTGCAAAAAAAGAAAGGTGGAGCCTTTGCAAGAAAGGCATGTCCAAGGGGGGGGCAAGACACTTTGCCAAGCCCAGCTTGGACCCAGGTTTGATACAAAGAGTGCTGAAGAACAACACTGAGATAATCAAAGACTTTGGAGTGTATGAGCACATTTCGACCACAAGTGCTGTCAACCCAGCTGGCCTGCTGTACTGCAGAATGTTTCTGCAAGATGTGTTGGAAATTTCTCCATCTTGTATGATAGCATCCCAGCCACTTCGAACAGCATTGCTGGGAATATTAGAAAAAGAACCACAGCTGAATTGCAGCAAATTCAATGGTTCGACATGGTGCAGCCAAAAGGCTGAAAGAATCACAGTAGTGTTGACCCACTTGAGAAAAGTGGCCAGGGATCCAAGCTGCAAAAGAGTTTGTGCTGGCAAGCTGTCGGGTTTTGAAAACCAACAATTGCTGAATCTTGTGTCACAGGTCGATATCCAAGATGAACAGCCAAATGCAGGTGGCAAGTGCTTGAAAAGGAAGGTGAGTGAGGCTTCAGTCGACTCTTCTGGTTTCCCAAAGGTGTTTTGCTCTCCACCAAAGCTGGGCCTCAATAGAAGAACAGGAGCCATAGCATCAGGGTCAGCAGTGCAGGGTGGCCAAGAGCCTTTGGGAAAAAAGGCACAGGAGCCTTTGGAAAAAAAGGCACAGGAGCCTTTGGAAAAAAAGGCAAAAGAGAGCAAGGAACCTGAGGAAAATGACAGTGTCCCATCAGTTGGGGAGGATCTGGCAAGAGCTATGGGATTCATTGGCTTGAAAAGGCCAGCTGCTGGCAAAAAAGCCTTTGTGAAAAAGGCACACAAAAACAAGACAGACCAGGAGAAAAAGCCTGCAGCTAGTAATGGAACCAAAAAAGCCTTTGCAAAAAAGGTTGGAAAAGATGTTGCAGATGAACATGTGAGGAAGAAATGGTCAAAACTGAGGGTGACAAATGCAAGCAAGCCTGAAAGGTGCTATATTACTGGATGCCATGAAGGATCTTCACAGTTAAAACTTATTGTGGAGGTCCCAAGGAAGTGGACAACCCAATACAAGAAAGTCACTGCTATCATCCTGAACAAATTGGAAACTGACATGCTGACCAAAGCAGAAGCCAGAGATTTGAGATCTGTTTTAGTAGACAAGTACCCAACCCCTTGAAGCCAGGAAGAAATCCAGCCTTTGTAACAAAGGCACCAACAGACCCATTGAAAAAATGGGGTTCAGCAAGTGTTGTGCTGGGTGGCAAACTTTTGGAAAGGTGCTTTTTTATGTACAGTAAATTTGAAACAGTGTGTACAAACACACAGCATGGTGCAAAAGTGCTTTAACTACCAGGTGTGCTCCAAAGGTTTTGTGGCATATTGAATCCATAGGCCCAAAAAACATAGATTCCTGAATAACTACCAAAGAAGAGTTGCCCATTGCCCTTCTTAGGATTTTTGATAGATGATTTGTATAATTCCCATCTCCATCAAAATAGACGTGGTGCTGCTATGGCATTTAGGAACCTTTGTAAGAAAGGTATAGGTTGCCTTTGAAATCGAAGCTTTGCATACTTTCTTGATATTTTTTGGTAGACAAAATAATGTTGGAATCTTGGGTCAAAGGATCTACTTGTTTGTAAGGCTAGCCCCGCCACTATGATTAGAATTACCCCACACCTGATGATGTTTTTAAGCCAGGGGAAATGGAAGGTGTGGTTGATGATTTTGGGAAGCCTAAGTATTAGTACATTCCTTGTTCATACATGCATAGGGGTAAAATTATTGTTTTCTAGTATTCTTTTTACATATTTTCTATATGTGTTGCACAAATATTCATGTAATTTTTTTGCATGTAGAAGATTGTTGCACCAGGTTGTCCTTGTTGTTTGGGAGGTTTCTTGTGAAAAGTTGTTGTGGTTTGTGAATGTTTGACTGCAGCCTTTTGTTTTCTCAAGTGCATTTTTTTCGAATATTTCGATATCGGTTTGAAAGAAACCATCCTTTGTGAAAAAGGAACCTGTTGACACCAGGGAACTTTTGCAACAAAGGTAACATGCCATGGAAATGGGATAAGGAAGAATGGCAAAATGATAAGACCTGGTGGACCCCCTACAACGCGATAGGAAGACTCAAAGGAAAAGGTACCACCTCCTGGTCTCGCCAGGAAAGAAGGGCCAATGAGACCCCAGAAGAAAGAGAGGAAAGAAAAAAGAAAAGAGAGGAAAAGAAGCTCTTGGAAAAAGAGCAACAAGAAGCGAAGGGCAAGGAGTCTTTGCAGGAAAGACAAGAGGACAAAGCCATCTCTTCCAAGGAGCCTTTGGAAAAAAGAGAGGAAACAGCCACCTCTTCCAAGGATCCTTTGGAAAAAAGAGAGGAAGCAGCCACCTCTTCCAAGGAGCCTTCCAAAAAGGCAGGAAGCAGCCAACACCAAGGAGCCCTTGGAAAAAAGGCAGGAAGCAGCCAACACCAAGGAGTCTTTGGAGGAAAGACAAGAGGACAAAGCCATCTCTTCCAAGGAGCCTTTGGAAAAAAGGCAGGAAGCAGCCAGGCCCAAGGAACCTTTGGAAAAAAGAGAGGAAGAAGCTAGCACCAAGAGCCCACTACCCAAGCCCACTGTGCATGCAACAGCGGAAAGACAAGATGAGAACAGCTGGGTGCTGGTGGAGAAGAGGAAGAGAAGATCCAAGCAATGGATAAAAAAAGGAGAGCAAGTATGGGAGAGCGAACCCTTGCAAGCAGCCCAGACAGAGCACCAGCCCTTGAAAGAAGTGGCAAGGAGGAAAATAGATGGAGGCTATGTGGCCAAGACAAACACCTCTTCCTCCAGTTCCATCAGCATGAGCTTTAAGAGATGGCCAAGAAACTACCTAGGCACAAGGATGGGACAAAAGTGGCCATAGACTGGCATGGAACCTTTGAAACAAAGGTTAATGGCAGAGATGGTGTGCCCTCCTCCCATGTGAGGGGCCTGTGGGACTTGCAGGAAGCAGGTTATCGCACTGTCCTCCTGTCATTTTGTGGCCCAAGAAGGGAGAAAGAAGTGAAGGAAAAACTTTCCTACCTCCCCTGCAGATTTCAAGAAACAATGTTCACCAGAAGCCGCACTGGTTGGGGAGGAAAGGTGGAGCTGCGCAAAGCACAAGGCATCAATATACTAGTAGATGATAATGCAGAGATCATCTATGAAGCCTGGCAACATGGAATGGAGGTGATGCCGATCAAAACACCCTGGTGCTATTGGAGTTCCAAGTGGTACAGTGAGCAGGGGATCCATGCCTATGAAAGCTTTGAAGAAGTGGCAGAGCACTTGGCCAAGTTCAGCTTTCCATGATGCATTGAAAAAATGCAAAAATCAATGAATTCAATCAAATAAATTCGACAAGTGAGACATGGAAATGTTTTGTTGAGGAACCTTTGGAAAGGTTTTTTGCATGCCAGGTGAGGAACCTTTGGAAGAAAGGTGGTCTAGCAATTTGAGGAACCTTTGGAAGAAAGGTCTTGCATTTTTTTAACAGGCAGTTTTTGTCACTGAATTTTGAGGAACACCTCCAATTTTGTTGAGGAGCCTTTGCAATAAAGGCTGTTCTTCAAGATGTGATGCTGCTGAACTGGCACCAGGCCAGCTGTGCAAAAAAAAGGAAATGGGAAGGTGGGTGGACAAGTTTGTGCTTTGTTTTTTTAATGTGTGGAATATTGCATTCACATTTCCCAATCATTTCCTTTTGTGCAAAGGTTCATGCTTGATTTCTTCATGAATATACATGCTCACATGCATGTGTTTTTGTTTGGGATTGGGTTGTGTCATCCAAAAACAGATCTTTTTCAGAGGATATGGGAATGAAATCATTCAAAAAAATCCATGAAAATAAAAAAACACATGTAAATTATTTTTTTCATGGAAACATGTATTGGTGAAATCTGGTGAAATCTGGTGAAACTATAGTAAAATCTGGTGAAAACATGCTTTTCACCAGATTTCACAAGATTTCACCAGATTTCTTTTTTTATTTGTTGGTCAAATAAAATATTACCAGATGAATTTCAATCCAAATTTCAGAGCATTCGGCTCAAAATCCCCAAGGTCAAACTCCTCAAACATGCCAGTGTTCAAAGGGAAACCTTGCAAGAAGGTTGCTGCAAAAAAGAAGTCTTGCAAAAAGACCACTGCCAAACAAGAGCCTTTGAAAAAAAAGGCAAACAATCCAGGAACTAAAATAGGAGCCTTTGCAAAAAAAGGCAAGCTTAGCAAAGAAAAGTCTGAGTGCAAAAAAAGTCCAAAGAAGGTCAAGTCACCAGCAGCCTTTGAAAAAAAGGCAAAGGCATCTGAGAAGTCAAAACCCAATGCCAAGAATCTGGAGAAATTAGGTGAGATGCGCTTGAAAGATAAAATAGCCTTAGCTAGTGAAGAAGAGACTGTGGAGGAAGCAGCAATGGTGCTCAAGGACCTGTTGTCCCCAGAAGAAAAAAATAGATTGCGGTCAAAACACCAGACACACCTGAAGAACAATGCCACTCCAGAAGAAAAGAAGGAATACAAAGAAGCTGACAAGGTCACCAAGGGAAAGTCCAACCTCATGTGGCTCTTGAAAAAAGAGTGCCCCAAGTTCCTCCATGTCACCAAAGAGGTGAGTGGAGAACAAGAAGCAAGCAGGGAAGAAAAATGGATTTCAGAGAAGCTCATGCTAAAACAATGGTCCAAGGAAGAGCTGGGAAGCCATTTGCAAAGTGGCAGGATTGTAGCCAGGGAATGCCCCAGTACATGGGGTGTGTGGGAATACTGTGACACGCAGGCATGGTCCAAGAGAATGTCAGCAAAGACCAAAAAAAAGGCAGTGCTGGGCCAAGAGTCCCACCCAGACTCAGAAGAAGAAGCACAGTTGGAAGAGATGTGGTCTGGGAACTTGCAGCAGCAAGCTTCAAAGTTGTGCTACATGGACGATGGTGGTGGCAAAGGGTGGAAAAAGCTCAAAAGCCTTTGACAAAAAAGGCAAAGGAAAAGGAGGCAAAGGAAAGGGAGGCAGCCAGCAGTTGGCCCTCAAGGACAAGGAAAAAGAAGAAGAGAAGGAGGAGGATGAGGAAAAGGAAAAGGGAGAAGAGGAGCAGCTGAAAGAGGCAATGAAGAAAGCCAAAAGGGCAAGAGATGTGTGCACAAGCACTTTGGCAGATTTCGAAGATGCACTGGGGAAGGCCAATCCTTACTTGTCCAAGCTTGCCAAGCAAAATAGCTTGAAAGAGCACCAGCTTTTGCAAGCCCATGTGACCAAGCTGAAGGATGTTCTCAGCAAAGAGAACATGAGTTTAGAAAAGTTGAAGGCCTTCTTGCAGGAAGGAGCCAACAAACTCAAGGATGTGAAGGACACAATGAAAGAGCTCAAGGGGTTGGCAAATAAGGCAGGCAGCAAGGCTTCAAGTTCCAAGGCGAAGTGAAGGCATACTGAACCTTTGTGAAAAAGGTTGATGAACAAAAAACCTTTGTGAAAAAGGAACCAGAAAAGATAAGAACCTTTGTAGCAAAGGTACCAGCAAAGAAAAAAAACCTTTGTAACAAAGGTAAAAGCCAAACCTTTGTAACAAAGGTTGAAAAACAAAAACATTGGAACAAGTGAGTGGGGGATACTTTGAAATAAAGTAGACACTTGAGAGAAGTGTTTTTCTGGTCGAAAATCCCTCAAGAGCAGGGAGCCTTTGCAAGAAGGGCAATCTGCTCAAGGTTTTTGAAGCTCCTTGCACTTCACACATGCAGATGTGGAAAAAAAGGGTTTCAGGGCTGGGTATGGGCAGGGAATGTTTTGAATTCAATTTTTGTTAAGACTAGAGTGTAGGGTGTAAGGTTCTAAAGTCACTTTTTGCAAGGTGTTTGGTTTGAAAGGGTTTCACCATGAGTAAACCAGGTTGTTTACATGTAGCAGTTGTCGGCTCAAATAGTGAGGTGCTAGAGGAAAGTGTCGATGCAAAACAAACCTTTGAGATAAAGGTAATTCTTGAAAAAAGAATATAGTTCTTGTAAAAAGAACAAAGTTCTTGCAATAAGAACAAAGTTCTTGAAATAAGAACAAAGTTCTTGCAATAAGAACAAAGTTCTTGAAATAAGAACAAAGTTCTTGAAATAAGAACAAAGTTCTTGCAAGAAGAACATCTCCCAGCATGACAAAAAGGCTCAGGGGATGGAAGAAAGACATAGAAACAGGAAAAGCAGAAGTGCTTGAGAAAAGCACGGAGGAACCAAACCCTTTTGCCACAAAGCTCTTGAGCTTGTGGGCTCATGGAAAAGTCAGTGCTGTGGGTATCCAAGAATTGGCACAGCTGAGCCAACTTGGGGGTCTTGCTCATGAAGAGGTTGCTGCACTGGCAAAGGCAGGGAACTATGGACAGCAACCAGGAAATGTACATAAAGCAATTATGTCCAAGTTTCTACCCAGTGTGGGGATCCCATCTGGTTTTGAGGTGACTGTGCCATGTTTAGACAAGAATGGTGTTGAGAGCTTGGAAAAAGCTCAAATCTTCTTGCCACACACTATGTTTTCAGCTCTGGCCCAGAACTACCCAGAGAAATGGGCAAACATGTTCTGCGCTTTGGAAAACAAGACATTTTGGGATGAGGTAGAGAAAAGAAAAGATGACAGGCTCACTGGCCATCCCTTGCAAAAAGAGGACAACTGGAAGGCCAGCACTATACCATGCTTTGTCCACGGAGACGGAGTTGAATACCAAAACAAAGACTCCTTAATGGTGTGGAGCTGGGGTTCGATGTTAAATCTATTTCACAGTTTGGACAGCCATGTCCTGATGGCAGCCTTTCCCAAGAGTGCCACAACAGCCCAGACCTGGGCACCCTTGTGGCATTGGTTGGCATGGTCTTTTGATGCCTTGCAAAAAGGCAGTCATCCCAGCAGGGACCCTGACAACAAACCCTTGGAAAAAGGGTCTCCCTTTTACCCAATGAGGGGGGAAGCCTTGGCTCCAGGTAACATGAAAGCTGTTATCTGGAGCATCAATGGAGATCAAGATTTTTTTTCAAACGTGCTAGGTCTTCCTCATTGGAGGAGTAAGATGCCATGCTGGCAGTGAAACTGCACTGATGCTTCTGGAGACCTTCCATACACATTCCTTGATTTTGATATTTTTGATGATGTTGACAATCTCTTGGCAAAAGAGAACCCAAGGACAGACCACAAGATCTTCAGTATTGAAGGCCTGACCACAAGAATGGTGAGAGGCGATGGGCTCCACATCATATTTACAAAGGGGATATATGCCCACCTGCTGGGATCAATCTTGCACTATCTATGCTGGTTCGATCCTTTGGGCACCTCTCAGGCAGTCAAGCCCAGCCAAAGGCTCAATATAATTTTTGCTGAAATACAGAAGCAATACAAACAGCAGGGTTCAGGCACACAGCTCACAAACTTGAGGATATCAATGTTTACCAATGAGAAAGCACCACACCAGCAGCATGCCTTCTTAGATGCAAAGGGAGGAGAGTGCAAGTGGCTGGCACCTGCTCTTCTGCAGGTGATGAAGAAAATGCTTGAAAAAAGCATGAGGAACTGCCACAGCCATATGATCAATGCATTGGAGTCCCTGGTCCAACTGGTCTTCCTTTGGGACAAGGCAGGTCCTTTCCTCACAGAGGGTGAATTTCTCATGTCCATGAGCTTGGCCACTACATTCTTGCAAGAATACACTTGGCTGAACAACTGGGCTCAATCTGAGGATCGGAAGCTGTTCCACAAAGTGATGAAATTTCATCAATTTATCCACCTGGTGAAAAATTCCAGGTTTATCAACCCAAGATACCACTGGTGCTTTAAATCTGAAGATTTTGTTTCCCATTGTGCAAGGCTAGGCCTTTCTGTTTCAATGGGTGTGGCAGCCACTAAATTGAGCACCAAAATCATGCCCAAGTACAGGATCTTGTTGCATTTATTGTTAAGCAGAGAAGGCTTTACTTTGGAACCTTAGAAAATAAGGTATGGCCTTTGTGGAAAATGGAACAGTCTTTGTGAACAAGGCAAAGCATTTCTGTCTGAAAGTGGCAAGGCCTTTGTGAGAAAGGCAAAGCTTTTGTGAGAACAGCAAAAGGGAAAAGAAGCATGCAGAAGAAAGGCCTTTGGAAAAAAGGTTTGGTTTCACCTTTGTACAGGGATGTCTTGTTTCAGTTGCAAAAAAAGGCTGCTGTGATTTCAGGGTTTTTTTCTGGAAATATTGTTGTTGTTGTTGATGTTGTTATTGAATTTGTTATTGATTTTTGACCTCAAAAACAAGGCTTTAAATATTGAATTTGCAAATCAATAATTCAAATAGTTTCTATTGAAATTGGATGGAAATCAATTACAACTTTCTGTTATTGATTGGAATCAATATCGGATGCTCAGGGTTATATAATTACAATACGAAGCCCGCTAATTCACTCAAAACCTGTCTGAAGATGATTTTTTCAATTTCATTGACTAATAATTATCGCCGGCCTTCGGGTCCATGGCGACGCATTGCACTTTGTGGTCGGAGTGGTCGCCACTTAGCACAATCAGAGTCAACGTTCACTTGGAATCGAATAAGATTTGCACTGACGGACTAACTACTACTAAGACTAGTCACTTTCAAAACAAACTTGACTGTATGCTTCTCGGCGGACAATTTATGAATTGAGGTTCCAGCTCATCGCTCAGGAATGAAATGCTCTTCTTCTTGAAGGTACCAGCAGCGGCCACAGCTTGGCGAAGCAAGCCCATCATGGAAAATCAAGCGTCGCGTGCGGGCAAATGACGAACACTTCAAAACAAACGTAAGTCTTCAACAAATTGCCTGACTGAGCTTATCGAACCAATTTTTGCCCAAAGATTCGTTGAATTTTTCTTGCCGTTTTGAAGCCGACTTGGAAGTCACACAGTCAGCCGATCTTTATCCCAGGTGCTCCCAAAAAATGACCAAATATATACTGTAATTTCATTTTGAGACTTTATCAT
>OMLO01005070.1_pt1:0-10000 | contig 11043 bp, 5 predicted proteins | sample 1674811 | NCBI WGS metagenome assembly OMLO01 (sample SAMN06265003, study PRJEB25207) | coral metagenome | isolation source: Coral host | place: Mexico:La Bocana,Puerto Morelos, Mexico | collected 2008-11-13 | reverse complement strand
TGCTGTAAATGATTATCACGTAACGTTTTAGTGAAGAACTTGAATGAGCTCAATAAAGAATTATATTTCCATTGAATTGTATTGTTTTTAGTATTTTGGAGGTGGAAGGTAACGCTTTCTTACTGGGGCTTATAGAGAAGATGGACACTGATAAAAAGAATCGTTTTGTTTTTTCCTTTATTTTGTATAAAGGAGTAGCTAGTTACCTATGTTTTCTCTGGTTCACCGCTTTTCATGAGTAATTATCATATTAACACAAATGAAAAAAAAAACTTTTCTACTTTTCGTTAAACTCCGTAAATCCTTAAAGAATGCTTGATTAGCGCGCGACTATTAACTTAGTGTTTTAAGCAGTTCTCTAAGAAGCTAACTTTCACAGCTAACAACGAAACTAGATATTTTTTCATGGTTATATTAAGCAATTAAGTGGTTCGACAACGCAATATCAGCTCCACAGTACTTGTCAAAATGTCGGAGACAATTAATTTTTTACTAAGCTCTTACGTCTTCCTGAAAGGAGAAAAGAGAAAGAAACTTAAGTTATTTCTTATTTAGTAAAGGTTATAATAGGTCATGAAAACGTTTTCAGTATGTAGTGTTTAGCTATGCTTCTAAGATCTATGATACCTTTTTCTTCCAGTGAAGTGGGTCAACAAAAGCCGCAGGTTTGTGCACAATCTTTCGTCATATCTGCTTGTGAATATGTGCACGCGTCCGCATACACTGCCTCTATGAAGCAATAGTGATCACCTCGTCTATCGGTACATGGGGCTCTTTTCTCCTCTTTGGGCTCCACTATGATACAAAACAAGGGAAAAGAATTAAGTATAAATTCAGATTATTACATTCATGATATTCTTTCTTTTGAGTGCATAAGTAAGATATTTGAACGTGTTACAAAATGTTATTAGAATATTATTTGAATATATTTTCAAGAAATTAAACAAGGGCCGAAAAGAGAATGAATTTATGATTGATCATCGCAGTTATGCACACAACTTAAGCACTTGTGAAATTAAATCCTGAAAAAAATTCACGCCTGAACGGGATACGAACCCACTTACCTCTGCGATACCGGTGCAGTGCTCTACCAACTGAGCTATCAAGCCAACCAGGAGCTAGTCACATTGTGAGTTGCGGATCTTATATCCAGTTTATTTTGTTTTGAAAACTCACAACTCACGATACGACCAGCTCCCAGCTGGTTTGATAACTCTGTTGGTAGGGCACTACTCCGCTATCGCAGAGGTAATGGGTTCGAATCCCGTTCAGGCATAATTTTTTTTCGGGCCTTAATTTCACAAGTGCTTAAGTTGTATAACTGCGATAGTTCAAATATATGATCTTTCATTTACAGAAAAGAAAATATCAAGAAATTTTTAACCTAAGCGATCATTTTTTTGATCACGAAGTTTTTTTTCAAATACACTTGATATAAGGTCCGCAAATATATCTTAATAATCAACAGTACAAAGTAATCGTGGTTTAAAACTGATATCGGATATCTATAGTGAATTTTCTAGTTATCAATATGACATCAAAGAAAGCTGGAGCTAACTAAAGAGGGTATTGGTCATCATTTGTAGAAAGGTTCGTTTCATCTGTGTTCTTGTGAAATCACCTAAACGTTTAAAAAATTGGAATCGTTTACTAAACAAGCCGGCTACAATTTAAGGTAAGTGCTCAAATGGGTTCTCCTGTTCAGGACTGCAAGCGGCTTTAAAAGTGTTCCTCTTTTACTGCTGCTGTCTACAAAGAACAAGAGCAAATGATCGTGATAGGATAGGTAAGATTCTTTACAGTATTTTTCACATATGTCCCTCAAGTAGATTGGTTACGCTCGCCATTAAAAAAAACTGCATCTATAATTAATTACAAACGGCCTGAACGTCTCACTTGAAGAGTTTGAGTCAAGTTTATGCAAATTAATTAGAATTTATCGATAAAATTATTCGATTTTTTCCACGATCTTTGAAACAAAAAAAATGAAGAACTCTCAGGCAAAACGCGAAATACGAACTGTATGAACATAAATGTTTAGAAAAGGACAATCAAAGGACATAAAAAGGTATGCCTTACAATCGAATGGAAGGTTTTAAGGGGCAACAGCCTTTTATTATGTACCTGGTGGTTATGATGGAAATAATAATACACGATCTGTGGATGAGAAACACCTACTTAGACTGAAACGTACTTCTGGCATTTTTACTCATTGACGCAAAAAAGGCCAAATATCTTTAATAAATATTCTTCAAAATTGCTGTGAAAAACAAGTATGAAAAGAAACTTCGACGAAATATGCAAATTAATCTTCCATACTTAAGTTATAAACTTTGTCCGAGTTTAAAAGGCATCGATCACTGAGCACTGTAGATGTTTTCAGCTTTTTTGGCGCTACTGTTTGGGCAATTATGGCTTAAAATGTGTTGTACAAAAACCAGCTTTACCCGTGTCTTTGAAGCGAAATGTGATTTCAAGAATGGTTTTCTAAATAGGCTACTGGATAAAAAAGGTATGTATTTAAGCATCTGTTTCGTCCGTGTAACTTTCACTCGTAACATTTCTTTTGGGACTATTTTCAAACACCTGTTTATGGTTGTTTTTCGTAAAACTTAAATACCAGACTTACCTTCAAAATCAGCGCTCTTCCCAAGTGTTGTGGCAATGTCCGCTTTATGGTATGGCAGAGCCATAGTAAAAGAAACGAGTATTGCAAGCGAAACGAAGGAGAAGAACTTCAAACTCATAATGAACTTGATGTTGCTGTAAATAATTAAAATATCGTGGCATTTAGGTGTGTTATTTGTTAACAATAATGTCTTATCTTAGCTACAGATAGTGAAAGTAGACTCACAGTATTGGTGCTACGAGTCCTTTACACCAATTTTTTTTTAATTTATACTTGTATCACAAACAGATGCACAAACAACGTAAAAAGAACGCGGGAGTTATTTAGTGTTCTCAACGTGTGATAAGACGTTTTGTATTATCTCAGTCCTAACCACGAGAAATATAACAATGACCAAAGACTTGAGACGTTGAGTGAGACGTTAAAAAATAACGTAGAAAAGAAGACTTAAGCACGTTTTAATTCCGGTGGTATTTTTCGTCGATATACGGTAGGATTTTACACTGGAGTTATACCTTTTCCATCGTCATGTTTCTAACCGCCTTGAAAAAACAAGTGTTAAGAAAGAAGCCCGACTGTTTAAACATTTTCTGCTTTACTTCCTGGCTTGTTACACTTAGTTTTATTATTCTTAAACGAAATGAATGTTAAGCAAAGAGGTTTAGAATGAGTAACAAATAAAAAAATACTCACCCTCACGTTTAAAAGCCAATTAAGTAATTCAAGTTTCGGGATAAAAATTGTGAGTCACCTGGGCAAATTTATAGTGCCTGATCTCGGCAAATGTAAATAATTAATAAACGTGCGTTCTATTATTCTAGTGTTCTTGCCGCAGCTTATCATCACAAGCCAATGAGCTTCTTACAATAGAAATGTGTATATTGAACACAGTGGAATACTCTTTGAGTTGTTTTAATGAAATGTCAATTTGAATGAGAATAACTTTTTTTACTCCACCATTTCAGAGACTTTACACAACGTAGACGTAAACTGAATATGTTACTACATACCCCTTGATGGCTGCAGACACTGGGTTGAAATGTTTCAAAAACTCTAAACGGAGAATGTTAATTCCATTGGGCCTACTTTCATTTCACTTTTCTATTTTATTTAAACACGTAATTAATGATTGAACTTTTCTGGAGTTCTAGAAATGTCTACATAGCACCTGGAGCCGGCGATGATAATTAGCTAACACGAAAGAAAGGTTTTTACAGACCTGTCGAGTTCTCGTAGCATGATTGCTTTGAAAGGTGTTAATTAGCCCACAGTGAGTTAAAATCCATTAACATGCCGAACTCATTTATATGCTAAACCGTTGTCAGAATCGTATTGTCAAATATTACCAATGTTTTCCTTTTCGCATTATAAGATGCTTTAAATGCAGTTTTTCATATTTCAAGCATTTTGGATTTGCAGGTCCTCAGCTACTCAAACATAAAAGAAAATGGAGTGAATTTGGAGAAATTGTTTTTGTGTGTGCGCGTGTGTGAGGAGTTACTAAGAAAACACATAAAATGACTTTAAATCCTGTTTCATTGACACTGTAACACGCGACGTGCAACTCTTACCATTTTTTCATTCTTTTTTTAGTTCGATATTTTTTCCAATGAAAGGTATTCAGAGTTATATTTCCCTGATGTTAGACAATTATTTAACTTCCAGTCGTTGGTTTACAAAGAATTTAGGCAAGTTTATTTATAAAGAGTTTATGTCAACACATATACCTACTGTTAATGCCCTATTTACACCCATAGACTTAAAGAAAAGTCAAACATACATAAATGTTATTTAGTCTCGAATTTACAGCGTAGCATTTCTGTAAATTTCTTCCTTTTACACCTAGCTAGCTCGCCCTTTCTGTGTGGTTGAGTTACGGCTTACAAAATTATGAATGTCACTAGCCCCGTTAATATGCGTGCACCTGTCAAACAGCTGAACAAATTAAAAAGGAAACGCGGCTGGAGCTACTAAAATGTAACTTACTAGAAAAACTATTTATAGTGGTTATCCAAGATGACGAATGAGTAAACATAACAAAATATTATGACTGTCAAAGATCGTGCGGCACAAATATGAATGAATATAAACGCACGCGCAGACGTGTGTGAGCCTTTGAGTCAGGATGTTGTAACTTGGTCAGCTGCGCGGACGATATACTTCACATTGCATTTAAGTAGTTTGAATTTTTAATTTAAGAGATTTAACTAAAAATTACACTCTGAAGCTGATCTAAACAAGTTATGATCTTATTACTTGAAACTTCATAAAGAGATCCAAACATTTTTCCTATACAAATCGATTTTATGACGCTCAGTCAGGGCGGCCCTTAGTTTTAACTGTTCTGCACGTTCTCTGTAAGTGAAACAATTTCTAAACTTGTAAAGAATGATGAATACGTAGGGGGAATTGCGAAGAACATATAAGTTGTTTGATTTCACTTCTTGCAAGGACGGGTTAAGGGAGGTAGGCTCGTGCAGGCTTGATCTACAAAGAGAGGATGGGTAACTAAATTGATAAATACAAGAGAAAATGACAATGATTCTAGGTAAATAATCTGTAGATTAGTTTTATTTTGCCGTCAGACAAAATATAATTAAAAACAACAATCGAAAAAACAAACAAGAGTAGCAAATAAAAAAATTCGAAAGAAGTTTCCACACCAGCTCACGTGATTTAGCCGAATAATTAACAGTAAGCGGTGAAATGAATGCAGTCTCAGAACGTCGCACCAGTCCAGTTCAAATATCACTGGCTCGTTTTACATCTACATGAGTTAGGTCGGTACAGAGTACCAAATTCTCCAAGCAGCAGACCAGGGGAACGTTAACGGTGACCTTATAATATCATCAGGACAGACGAGAATCATGCAGAACGTTTCACCACCCTCCAAAAAAATTAGCAAGAAGTAGCCCGGATTCGTGCGGCAGAAGTAAGTAGTATACGTATTCATTTTCAGAGTTTCAGCAATTTCTTTCCAGGGGCGACATGGCTAGGCAGGTCTATCTTTAACAAGGGAGGAGGTGACGCAGAAACCCGGGTCTAAAGGGAGGGATGTCTCTTTGTTCTCTCACAAAAACATGGCCATGAAGCCAAATAGTGTAAGAGTGAGAGAGGCAACTTTCATTGAGGAGTTACTCTCGATGTACTTTTGACAGCCTGGCTGTGGTGGTGGTAGTGGCTGGGTGATCTTTGGCACCGGTATGGCGTGGTACGGCGGCCCTATTCCCTGTACCAAAATAACAGAATGGTCAGGAAACGAATGTTATAAATGATGTGATAACATTTTTATAAGACAAGAAAAACTGTTAAGCAGTATCATTTTTTAGTCTCATTAAAACTTAAGACAAATGCTTCGATAAATTTGGAAAACAAAAACATACCGTTATTTCTTGTAAAAAGAGAAACATTATTATATCATCTTGTTTGGCGTTTTTTGAAGGTATTGTTAGCTTTCCTCAGTCCAGTAACCTATGAACCCGGGGTGGAAGCTCCCAAATGAAAACCCATATGAAAAGGTCAGGGAGTACGGAGTTCTTCGAGTGTACCCTAAAAGATACTTTGTCAGGAAAACATTATGGCTGTTCTTCAGGAAAAGCCTAAGTTAGACCAGAATCCTTGGTTTATGCTCCTTAGTGAGACCACGAGTATCCGTGACCTTTTCATTTGGAAGTCCTGTTGGGGCGTATCAACTGGGTGATTTGGATTGGTAATACTATAAGCTACAGGTGAAAGCAATCAGTACATCTCATTAACCACCCAACAGACCACGGTATTATTAATTATTGAATCCATATAGTCTACTAACCCATTGATGTTTGCACGTTGGTATGAGGGTTTCTCCTTGTTCGTATCCCTTCCTTAAGTCTGAAGCCATTTCTTCAGTCCAAGTTATATTCATGGCAACAAGAGGGTTGTAATGCAATGACTTTATATGTGGTTTAAGGTATGGACTAAGATAAGAAGAAAAAGGACGTTATTTACTTTTGATGTTCATTTCCATATTTATCACCTATAGCTAGTCTATATGGCGAAGTTTGTTTCCAGTGTGGTTAAAATATTGTTGTCAATTAGTGAAGTTTACAACCAGGCTATATTTTATATTATTGCAATAACTTCAATGTCGATTGTTATCTTTCAAGAGGAGGCAAGTGGAAAGTTCACAAGGCGCTCAGTTGTGGACAAGGAAGTATATGTAGCGCAGTGTTGATGGTACAAAAACAAAGATATTTCGGCGACCTTCATTTACATTTACTTCATAAAGAAATGATATCTTTAGACAATATTTTGCATCGTCAAGCTGACAGCAAACATTTTCTGAAAGTATTCGCACCCGAATTGGTGGCGTTGGGTATCTCATTAAATTCGGAAATGAAACAGCCTTTTTAGTTTGGGCCGTTTTATTCCCCTTTTTATACCATGTTGCATTCCCCAGATAATTTATTTAACCATCTAAAAATTGTTTGTTTATATTTCCGAGACTATTTTAAAATATTAAAGCAAGAATTCTCAAGAATACAATCACATCGTCTCAAATGGGACAACAAACCGCCCAAGCTAAAAAGGTATGTTATAGCTGTCTGCAGTACTGAGTCCAATCGAGAGAACAAAATAGCAGTCTTGTAAAGTTTCTGCTTGTTGTTATCTGTTCCCATCTTCGACTTTTACTACTTGGAAATTTGATTCTCACTGACTACTATTATTACTATTATCTAAATTGCTTTTAGATGGTTGAAGAGACAGAAACCGCGAGCAAAATTTTTCATCTCAAGACAGCTAAACTTCGCCATAGATTGATAGAATACGAGTATCTCCACCAATCAAATCGCGGAACTCTCATTATAATACTAGTATAATTAATACTTACAAGTACTTTCCAATAAATTCATGGACTGGTTTGTATTGAATGCTGTTGCAACTTGGTACTTTTATCATCCGTGGGTAGTAAAATAACATACTTAAACACATCTCCTGGTACGTACCCACACCGCCCTAAATGTTACACAATATATAAGTAACAATCTGATTCTTTTACGCGAGCCACTAGCGTCAAACATAAACGAGGTATAAATTAATTTACTGCCTTGAAAGATCGAAACAGTTTTTAATGTTCAGTTTCTTGTTGCAGCAAGTACAACACAGGTTCATTAAAAGACATGTTGAAACTGGGTAAACATATAACAAACGAAGGAGAGTTTCGGTATTCTGGCAGCAGAAGAGTTTGTTTAGGGTTGACTGAAAATGCAGTAGTTTATATTGACATCCGTTTTCCACCCCTGTGACTCAGATCATAGGCCATTGCAACCCATCCCTAAAAGTTTAGCCAAGCAGCAAACCTTGGAATGTCTCTCATTTGAAAGGGAATCAAGCTGCTATGTGAAGCGTCTACCCAAGCATAGGATGCGTCTTAAGATTTAAATACAAAACAACTCGACTGATAATCTACAACTCGCTTATCTTCTCGGCGTCGCTTCATTAAACACCATAAACAAAAATGTTATCCACATGACCAAAGAACAATGTCATTGTTTTCAGCAGGGTCAGATGGCGCGTTTTCAATCATAATTTAAGAAAATAAAACTGAAAAAAAAAAAATAAAAAAATAGCACTCTTTCTCGGTTGGATGACGTTCGCACCCAAATACAGTGAAACATCTTCACAGTGGCCACCAATTTGAGGACTAAAGGAACTAACGGCCAGTAACTGTAAACAGGCGACCTTTATTCGAAGGTTTTCAGTGTGAATGAGCGGAAGCAGACAGAAACAAAAGAGCTAGCTGTTGTAGAGGGGATTTTTGAGAAGATTTCATCAGTTTTCTTGTGTTAGTTGAAGTGATTGTTGTTTCTATAGGACTTACATGTACATTTATACCTGGTTACACGATCTGTAATTTACAAAAACTGCTCAGTGAAACAAACGAACAGTGTCGCTGTAAAGAAAATTTAAGAAAATCTTAAGTAATACCTTTTATATCAAGAATCACACCTACCACAACCATTTTGTCTTTATCTGTGGTCTGGTATTTGCAGTAAGTTATCAAATCGTCTCCCTAAAAACCGATAAGGAATAGAAAGATAACAGATAGAAAGATATTGCAGTCATGGTGAAACAAAAGTGTGTATCCCAGTAATTCATAGTCTACGTCAGGTAGAACACTGGCTCAAAAATGATTTCATGTTTCTGGTTTCATGTTCGCTGGACATATTCATTTGAGTGCAAAGATCGCAATTATCTGCATCACACGCCCGTACATATCTTAAGTACAACCGTTTGTTTTTTTTCTTTTATCGAAGGAAATGGCAACACACTACACTATAACTTTTCGAAATTCTGAAAGTTTTGTAATAGCATCTCCTGAGTTTTAGAGCTTAGTATTGATTCACATATTATCCAAAACTCTTAATATGCATCCCTTCCTGACTAAAGGGGTATTCATTCCCACACGCATAATCTGGTACAATTACACTCACTGGTTGAACATGAACTTCATCTTTCAACACTTGGATATCCTGCAATAAACGAACACAGTGGAGTCTGTAACTTAAGTACCCTGAACCCTTTCTCAAGCGGCTACCTAGAGGAGTGGGAGGTGGACGATTAATAGGGGTTCGTCGACAGTAATTAGTATAGGGCTTAGTCGAAATGTGAATTTACCCTACTACAATCATGCATTTAAGATCCGGTAATAATGGAACATTTTCCTTCAACTTGTCTCGTAACATTGTTGCATAATGCAAGTTGAAACCCATTGGTGCACGTATAACCGTGTTCGTGACCATCCTCTCTCGCAGCAAAATGCAGTGTTGCAAATTGGCAACGTGTTGCGCAAACTAGACTCGAGTACTACTTCCTAAAACAAATTTCAGTTTGTTGCCCATATAATCACTGAATCTTGAATCTACAACTTGCCTCTCAACAAGTTTGAATCGAACTCTTGTGGTTGGCTATCAGCGAAGCACGGGAAATTAAAAAAGGTATGTCAAACAGAAAAGACGAGCATTTGAAGTAGAATAGATACTCTACGAAGTTAAAAAATTTGCCCTATACAAAGACCTCAAGGGCTATTGACTTTCTTTGGGACACCCCTTTTGACCCTTCAAACACAAGAAGCAACTTATCACCCTTCTCCTCCGCTCCGGGGGATCAATTGTAGTATGTAAACTTTTCGATTTTCTTTTCGAGACCTCGTCTTCACTGAGCAAAAGGCCCAAAAAGAGAGCAGGATGCAATCTCTTCCGAGATCTTTTGTCTACACTTGACTGACCAATAATCCCGGGGGGGGGGGGGGTCCCCCTTGGAATTTTTGGTGGGGGTGGGCCGCCCGCATCCCCAAATCCAGACCCAATTTCAGACCAAAAAATGCCATTTCCC
>OMLO01005069.1_pt1 | contig 11043 bp, 6 predicted proteins | sample 1674811 | NCBI WGS metagenome assembly OMLO01 (sample SAMN06265003, study PRJEB25207) | coral metagenome | isolation source: Coral host | place: Mexico:La Bocana,Puerto Morelos, Mexico | collected 2008-11-13 | reverse complement strand
GTCGAACGGGCGAGTAATGGAAAATGTATATCGAGAGTGATTAGCGTTGAGTTTGATGTAAGCTAGTATCGAGAAATCAATCAGAGCATTAAAGCAATTCACAACATTTTATATGCAAATTATTCTCAATCAAGCTGAAGGAAACTTTTGGGCTTATTAATGAAATACTCACAAAATATCTGAATTGCTGATAATGGGATTTAAGATAGGGAGTCATAGCTATTCGTCGTGAAAAGTCCCAGTTGCAAGAAAACTCAATTTAAGAAAGTTGCTCCCGCTTTGGACTCCGTTGCGGTCATGATTCGACGATTTCGGTTTCCGATTTACTGCTATCAACCAGCTATCTCTCTCCCTAACCTGAAGCCATTGGTAAACATTGCTGGTCCTTGCGATCCACGCACCCGGGTAACTATACTGCCTAGGCATGTGTAGTCTTCCTCTCCATGCAGCATGCGTTTTACTCCAAATGGACGAAGCTCTCATTTGACTGTTTTTCACCCAACCACTTTGTAGACCAAGAGGCTTGTCGCAACCTATGTTATACAAAAGGAAATGAATACTACAAAACTTCCGCTTTTTAGCACTGGGCCGGGTTGTTCAAAGCCCGATTAAGCTAACCCAGGATTAGCGATAATTTTGATTTGAGTATTGTATTTTTTTCGGTGAGATTTTTTGTTATATAATTAGTCCTTCAGTTTTGAGCTTTAGCAATCTCAAATTACGCAAAAGATAAGAAGTGATAAATAATTTTAATTAAACAAAAAAAAAATGATACTTTGATTAACTTTTAGCAAGAGAAAATTAGTCCTGGGTTAGTGTTAACCGACCTTCGAACAACCAGGCCCTGGGCTTTTCCGATATCATAGGTGCTTTTAGCTAAGCTAATAATCGGAGGGGCTTATATCAGAGGGAATTCATGACCGGGATAAAAAAAAAGCTATAGTTATAGCTGTACATGTTGATCAAAAAAGGTTTTTCGTTTACTGGTAATTAAGCTTTAAAACATCATACTAAAGAGAATTCGAAACAAGTAAAGCCAAAGAGGGTGTTATACTGTACCGGGGGTGGGGGGCCTTAAACCGGATGATTTTTTTTGTTTAGAAGTAAATGGACCCGTAACAGCGGGAGGCTTATAGCCGGGAGGGCTTACAAGCGGTAGTTTACGGTATATAACTTTGAAATATTTACCCGTCCAACTCTTTCCTGTCGAATGAGGCTTTAACCATTACCCGCGTTAAAGAAACAGTTCATTATGACTCAGAGATCTATCTTACACCAAATGCATGACTGTGGAAGCTTCCAGTTTAATAGCATTTTCACTAATCCTAGCCTCTGCTGTCATAAAGCTTATTTCAATCTAAGTTTGTAGATTGGAAGCAGTTCATTTGTCCCAGCCAGGAGGGAGAAGAAATCGGTTCATGTTACGGGAGCTGTAAAAACGTGCAGGGCAGATAGGCTCGAAACTTACCTTTCTCCACTGCAGGTCATACATATGTTCTACATATGAAATCACAAATTACACTAAGCTTGAAAAACGACTCACTTCCACCAACTGATGGATTCTCTCCGAAATAAGACATGTGTCTTCTACAGTAAAAGCCGCCAGCATTCCGATAACTTGGACCAATCCATTGAGCATTCGATGGCACTCTATTCACCCTTAAATTGCCGCTGTTACCGCCGTGAATTGTGGCGGCTGGCCAGTTGCAGTCGTCAAATCCGGTGGTTTGCCAGTCTCTTATGGCTTGAGTTGTGCACTTCCATTTGTTATCAGTTACGATGCCGTTTGCAAAAGAAGCCATGAGTCCTGAAGGCCCGCCACTGTTTTTCACATAGATGGCTACGACTTGAAGATTTTCAGGGAAGTAGAAGCTGTGAGAACATTTTAAATTTTTTTTTTTAGACTGAAGAACAGCATTGAAACGTGAACAAACCTAAACATGGCATGGGAAGCAAACCTCAGGATGTGCAACTTCGGCTAGTTTACCTGAAGTGAGACTCAAAAGGAATGGCCATTTCATCATTAGAAATCCCTACCCAAGTTTATTATTTTTAGAGGAAGAAGTCTCATGGTTAGTGCGCTTTGTCAGTGTCTTGTTCTTGGGCAAGACACTTTAATCCTCACTCCGGCCTCATGGGACATTTGGCTCATCTGCAGACTTAACCTATACACAAGTTATTTTATTACCTCACAGGAACATCCCATCTTCCATTGTCATTTCCTAGGTATCTTCCATTAGCGTAGACCCATGCCTGATCATCTCCGGTTATCAAACCTTCCATTCCTGTTAACATCACACACGAGCATTTGTTATACTTACTAAATCCATCCTGCACTAAACAAAAAAAATCACGACCGTTCTGCTGGCCACTACGTCGATACAACTTTTTTTACTCCAATCCAAAGGTTAGCGCGATGGTCATAAGGGGCAGGTGCCTTTATGTCTTTGCTCAACAGCTTTCGACCCGACCGCGAGCTGGACAATGTTCCTATTTCAACCGTTTATGTCCGCCGCCAACCTCGTTCCCTGAGAACGAGGTTGGTCTGCCCCCTGCAGGCCCCTTGCACCTTAACCACTTATTATTATCAAGTTGTTTTTATCAAGGAGAGAGCAGGCCAAGAACGAAAATGTGTCCCAGGCCGTTTGCTGGAAAAATTAGTGAAACCTTCAATTTTAGTAATTTTTTTTGTTCCCATTAGTTTCCCAGCAATCGAGGCTCAAAATTATGGCACTCAAAACCGTTTGCCATTCCCGTTGCATTCTAACAACGGGTGTCACGGCCTCTTTTTTGCACAGGTTAAAGAGAGTACCTCTACAGTATCCATATTTTTTATCGTCGTCATAGCTTGGCGATAGAGCGCACCAATGACTGTTAGCCCTCCCTTTGACGCACGAGTCGTAAGTTTTTCCTCTGTAAACAAAAGGAAACACACAACACTTGTTGTCTTTTGTTTTCATCCTGCACATAGCTGGAAAAAAAAAGAATTGCAAGATTTATTGACGGAGAAAAAAATCTGCTTTTTGTATTTATTACTGAGAAGACTTCGGCATTGTAGACAATATATTATTACTTAGGATTTTTGTCTTCGAAATTTTATTTATAAAGAGGGCAATGGAAGACGCTAAAAGAACCGAAACTTAGTAGCCTCGTTGGTTTGACCACGCAGCCAGTCCTATCAAACGCACTGGTTAGGAGATACATAACTCTTCATTTACTTTATTTGGAACATTGCAAGTAATGCGTGGGATCTAAAATCTCAATCTCAAAAACTAGAAAATTGAGATTTTTAGCGTCAAAGAGCTATTTGAGGAGAACACCAGGAGTCAGAAGTTTCTACAGAACGCTTATATTAAGCCCGACAAACATTATCGACAAAAATCGTCTTACATTCTTTTTTAAGAATAGAATTATCAATGCTTCGTTGTTTTTTTTTAAATAATAAAAAAACTATTCAGGGGTATGAAATAATTATGCTATCTGCTCATTCTACGCCAAGAGAAGATGAAGAGAGTTCATCCTACATATAGGCTATATTCTCAAGGTAATCCTTTCTTAAGTTATTTTTAGATACGGTATCCAGTCCTTTCACGGATTAATGTTATCGCGAGCGTTGCGTAGATGTTTCCTACAGAGGGGAGATTATCTTTCTTAACCTTTGATGCCCACGCGCTTCCGTGGAATAATTAACTGCTTTATTAGCATTGCGCAATCTTAGTTGCCTCGTACGGGCAGAATACAGTTCTGGTAAACATAGTTTAAGAAAAGAATGGTTATGAAATTTGACAAAGTTCTTCGCAGTATGTTTTTGTTGGCTATTTTGGGGGTTGACCCTTCACAAAACATGGCAAAATACCAAAGGTAATTTTCTGTGCTCACAGAACTAACCGATAGAAGCATTGCGATTATGCAATTTATACGTAGTCTACGAGCTTAAAACAAAAGATGTGCTGGTTTCATTTCTTTTTTTGTAAAAATTGAGAGGGTTGTCGAGTTCGTTATATTAGCTTCAGGTTTTATTCAAATATGCTTAATTTAATTAATTAGAAGGGTCTTTTTTTACTTAGTGGTCTAATAAGTTTGATCGTGCTTAGAAAAAAGTGTCAGTTACCCAGCCTCTCTAAGCTAGACAGTGAGTACATCTAAAGCGTGATGCTAAGAAACACTACGTCGCCTGAAACAATTTCTTTCTCTCCAAAAATGTCAAACTGTAGGTGCGATTTCTAACGAAAATGCCTTTATCACAAAGTAAAACAATACAGTAGGCAAGAATAAAGATGAAACCTGAATGATTATTGATATTTTGTGCCAATTGAGTGACAGCGTTTTTCAATCAGTCGGTGAATCAGCCAATCAGTCATAAGTACATTTCAATCTTAATTAAATTGTTAACTTGGTCTGGGACCATTCAGATGAGACTACTGAGCCTCACTTCCATATCGGTACCGTTGTGACGATAACTAGTTTTAGCTTTCAAGTCTGTGATGTGACTATTCAATGCGTATGACAGCTATTGAGCGGTACGTTCATGTAGACTAGTACTCTATATTATGCCGGACAGGATTGATCTAACTTTCAAGTCTGTGGTGTGACCATTCAATTAAAATATGCTGAGATACTCTTAATTATGCTGCACAAGGTAGTTCTAATTTCGCATCTGTGGAAGACGCCCCTGGTACTCTTGGGAGCATAATATCGTGTTATCAATAGTCTCCCTCAGTAGTCCAATGACTGGCAAGCCCTTAAGTTCACTGATGAGAAATTCTGAAAAAATTCACCTCATAAATTATAATGCCATGCCTAGTCGAATTTAGCGAATAATGACCTCTTTATCATTTTTCTTCCTTGGTTAACTCTGATTTTAAGCTTATTTCAATTGAATTTAAAGAGCTAAAACGCAGTTCCTTTAGTAGTACTAATTTTTAACCTTACATGGTGCGGCGCAGGTAAAAAAATTCAGATTGCTGTCTGTTACAGGTGGAAAGACAAAACAGGGAACTGAAACCATAGTTAAAAACTCAATAAAACCATACGTTTTACAAAATTTCAATTGCCATTTTATAATGAAACGTAGCACTAAGTTTTTCAGTGATCTTACAAAATAATTTTGTGTAGAATACAAACCAGGAACGGAAATGGCATAATTTACAATTTGTCTTTGTTCAGATTGTATCTTGTCAGACCTTTTATTTACCTTATCCACATGAACATCGACATGAAAAGCAAAGCATCGAAGTAAATGCAAAGAAAATTTACTTAAAATGAATAAACCTACCTCCATCTCCTGCTTCTGTTAAACTGTTGAAACGAAAACGGAATAGCAAAGGTTTACAAATTATTCAATTCGCAAAAAGGATCGAACAAATTAAATCTGACTGAGCTAGTGACTCGAATGTGTTCAAGCAATCAGAGCTATTAGCTAGAACAAAAGGACTATAAAGAATTCAGCCACCAAGCAGTCAATTGAATCACATGAGCTCTATTTTATGAGATGTACATCGCCTTTTCTGGACTAAGCTTTTTCAGTGCCTACAAATCCGTGTTATTGTATCCAAAGGTGCTCAAGAAATTTTACGTGAAACGTAAAATTAAATCTGAAATTTTACGTGAAATGTAACATTTCACCAAAAATACGCTGTATGAAAGAAGTTCATGAAATCTTTTAAAAAGGTAATAGGGTAGTTTAACTAATAAAACCAAATCTTCATCACAAATATCCAGCAGCCTTATAATTAGCCCATTTTCCTTTCTTAAAACTAGACTAAGGTGCTATTTGCACCAAGGACATCCTAAAAATGCCCAGAGTATTGAAAAAAACTATAATTTTGTTTCAAATTTCTCTTCCAAAACTAATAATTTTGGAATGCTGTATTTTGAAATAGAAGGGTCCTTCGTAACTTTATCTTTTTATATAAAGATCTCTATATACGCAAACGTAATTATCTTCGCACTATCTGTGCGTGGTTAGTTAAACTGTGATTAAGAGAGAAATTTGTTTCATTTTTAGGACAAAGTCATGTTCTTATATTTTGTACTTACCAGAAGTTCCACGAAGTAAAGAAAACCAATATTAATACTATGTGGGGCATATTGACTGCATTAGAGTTGAAATAACTGATTAAGGATATGATGCAGGGTGCGGTGAACTGACTGTCCAAACGTGATCGTGCCTAATCAATGTGGAAATAGATTTGGGGAGTGAGTTACACACAAATAGGAAACCAATTATATGTGGAAGAGATTTAAATCTGCAAAAAATGGCTGTTTGTTTAGTTTGCTTGGTAACAATTGCTTTTGTTGTTCTATTCATTCCATGTTGAAATTGGCCGGAGAATAATTTGGGCATGTTAGCTTTCCGCAACAGTTGTACCGCCATTTGTTTGAATAAAACTGCCATCCTACTGCAAGAGCAGTTTTATTCAAACACAGCTCGATACAGCTGTATAAATTGTCTTGGCGAACTGGCTTGTAAGGTCGAATTAAATTTAACAAAACCTGGCTGTAGGTAGGTCTTTTATAAACAATATCAAATCATTTCTGCGTCGATTCGTAACTTGGTTTCGTCATTTCAAATTATCTTATTCAACTCATTCTTAGTGACAAGCTCCGGGTAAATATTGGGTTTTTGTTTAGTCTTGGTTTTCAGAGATACTGTGTAAAGGTGATATGAAGAACTGGAAATATAGATAATTGCATAACATATACGTATGTATATACAAGTCATGTAACTATGACCTTCTCGCACTACAAGTAAAGAGCAATCTAACTACTTTGAAGACTAGTTTCATTAATTTCGAAATACTCTTTTGTGATCATTAACACCTAATGAAATGTAGTTGTTTTCAGTTAAAACTGCTTAATTTTTCATTTGGAGTGTTTCATTGTCAGCATGTAAATATATATTAAGCAACCCAGTAAAATCTTAACCGAGTATACAATATTTCCATTTAAAAACATAATGAACTGCACGTCTGAGTTACAATTTCGATCACTGAAGCTAGTACTCAGGATATGAATCATTTTTGTTAACTATGCCAATAAGGTATTATGTCAATCAACACAAAAGGCAAAGAAGAATTAGCTTTTATCACAAGGATAAACGTCGGCATCTGCTGCCAGCCATAGAAAAAAGAAAACAAACAAAAAATAATGGACGTTCTATAAACTCTAGAAGGACTGTATTAAATTGAAGTAAAACCGATACATTTCTCGCAAAAAAATTCAGACGTGTTTTCTTTTTTAGGACGTTGAATTTAAGTGATACTTTTTATCTCACTCTGATTCGGACAAATTTCAGACAAAAATTTCGAACACTTTGTTGAAACATATCTAACGTAAATTTACGCCTACAAAACACGTTTAGACTGACACAAAATCTGTAAAAACGATGTTTTTTTTACTGCTTACTGCACACTCGAGGTCTTACAGAAATAAGAAAACTTTTATCTAGCCGTTACGTATTTCAACTAGAGTTCTCCGAATAAAAGAAACTAGCGGCATTTATGGCGCTTTTTTATAAAAAAAACATTTTATGCTCTGTAAATATTTCGGACGCTTAAAAATTTTGGACGGTTTTATTTTCGGACACTTTTTAGTCCGAAATTAAAATCGTGGGATTTTTTTTAAATAATACAAGAAATAAATATACATGTTTAGATTTTACATGCTACATGTATATAGGGCTGAATTGGCTATAACTTTCAACAAAGCGCAGATAGGTATTATATCAGCGATTTCAAATTGATCTAGTAACTTGTAGTTGGTTAAAACGTTGTAAATAAGAAAACAAATAAAGCTAACGTTTTTCCTTAAAGGTTAGTAGAACTTTGTCACTATGATATTGGAATAGTTTATAAATTATTTTATTTGGCTTTTAATTGAGAACACCTCACCATAGGCGACTCCAGCAGCAATTTTCATTTTGACAACTTGCTGTTTTCTGTTACCTTTGCAGTTAGAAAGTGACTACCTTATGGTATTTTTTAAGCTTTATTATGATAAAACCAACCTGTAAGGCAGGTTAGTCATGTTAGTAGCCAAGCGCAAGGACCGATATTCAGCAAGTAAGGGGCTGAGCAAGCTTCCCTAATTAGATATTACACAACGTGAAATGTTTCAAATAAGAGAATCCAACGATGACGAGATAGAAAAAGATGATAATCTCCAGCTGCGATTGTCTCATTAAAAAAAAGACGTTTACATCTGCTATCGTCTTCCCAAGAAATGAAGGAAAATAACTTGGTAGTAATAGAAAATTAATACTTTTGATATATGTTAATTTATTTTACAAAAGTGAGCCATCAAACTACAAGACCATTTTTTTTCTTATTTTAACCCTTCCTTAAACTTCGCAAAATTTCACTTAAATTCACATGTACCCCCGCCTTAAATCTGACTAATCTGATAGGAATCCGATCCGATTCGAACAAACCTGAGAAAAAGTAAATAGTAGGTTGAAAAAATCGACAGGTTCGAAATTTACTTGTGCAAAGGCCAAAAAAGCTACTAATTTGCGGAGCATCGAAGGCTAGTGTTATTGACAAAGGCACTGCGTTCGAGAAAAACCAGAATCCTGGAACACAGCTAAAATCGTCAACGCGGATAATCACAAGCGTTGCCTAGGTAATACTCCATTTTATTGTAATAAGACCCATTTACTTTTTTTTTTTTCTTCCAGCTTTTTTCATGCCCCTTTTTTGTATTTTATTTTAAATAAAATTTCGTACCCTATTTCCGTTCGTGCGCTACATTTTTCATTCGTCTTAGGCTATAGACTGATAGCCAAAAGCTTATGTTTACAATCATTTTTTGACCAGAGAAACTTTTCTCACTTTAATTTGAAAGATTTAGCGTAAACGCCTTCAAGATGCGCAAACAATGACGTGCTCCTGTAACATACATTTGACAGGAAAGGCACGTTAAAATAGTGGCAGTAGGGATTGGTTCTGAGAAGGAAATACCGAGCCTCCAGTTTCTTGCAAGGGAGGGGAGACATGTTTAATGGACAGAAATCAGCAAGGCTTACAGGAAAGGTTGATGTAATCAAATCATTTGATTGTTCTGGTGAGTTGGAATAGAAGAGTCTAACTTGCGCTTGAAAGAGAAGAAGGCCCTCCCCACCCCTATATTGACTATAAAAGTATGCCTGGCCCAAAGGGTGTGCTTTTTAGCCGTTTAGCTAAGAAATAAGGTATCGATTTTGTCCATTTTGGTCCTAAATATGGTGCGGTTTTTGCACTCGTCTTGAATTGGGCATGTCATGTACAAGCTATTTTTTCATCACTGTCGATGAGACCAGCAGGAAAAGACCTTCACAATGTCTTAAACATCGGTCTGAACTAGGGAACTAATTATAAGGCAGGTCTGAACCAGCATTATGGGTACCTCTGGGTATGGTCTCAAATAGGATATCGTATTTATGGCCGGGTCACATGTAGAAGAGGGAAAATCGCAGATTTTGGTCTTTGATAAGGGCTTCGTGAAGCGAGTCGCACGCCCGCGCCACATTTGTCTGGGAGTACCATCCGGAGGGATGGAGGAAGGGAATAAGAAGAATGATTTTTCACAAGTTTGCAATAGAGGCCTGTTCCTGGCTCACAAATTGTGCTGAAGCAGTGAAAACCGGGACACGTGACTAGAAAGAACTAAAGGAGAGAGAGGACTAGGGAGAACTGTGAGGTGTCTGTGTTGTACACTGTAGTTAAAAATTAAATTCAGGTAAAAATTAAATTCCTTTGTCTTTTAACCTCTGCACCTCCACAAAGCTGTATTTGTGTATGTCATTTGAAGTGGCTGCAATTTCCAGCCAAATGTGATAACAAATGTAACCTATGGCGTAAAACATAATTTTTGTAAGACAAGTAGTTGCAAGAAACTGTTATTTTGAGTCAATAGGCACATAATATTATTTTTGACTGTAGCTATAATAGTTTATTAAAAGATTCAACCAGATTTACATTTAGACAATTTGTGACCATATGCAACATGTACTGAACATCCAGTGAGTATTGTGTTACTCACATGGTTCTTATCTAAATGGATTTTACAAAAACCAGAGGTTCTTTGAGAGAAGGTGAAAAGACCTAACTACATGTAAGACTTAACTACATGTACCGGTACAAGCCATACTTGATATTTTAAATTTGAAATAATTATATGGCTTAGAGCACTTGAAAAAAAAAACTAATGTCCTCTGCAGCAGAAAATTTAGGATTACTGGTTCTATCTGTAATAAATTAATTTGGGATTCTTTCTGCACTTGAAGTCTGGTACAAAGCATGTAAAACGGTAAATTAGTTTGGACCCAGATGAACCTCAATGAATGGTTTGCTAAAAACTTGATATATTTGTCTGCTACCAAGTTGAGGCCATTGGTTGTGGATTTTGAAGATAGGACATCACAACAGCTGAGACTGATAATCTGAAAAGAAAATACGAATGAGTAAATAATTAATTAAAACACATTTTAGCCTCATATGTGAGACAATCTTTCCAGTTGTTACCGGTACTTAATCTTTCCTTAATGATTGCATGGAGAGCGAAAACAAAGGCTGGTACTGTAGGAAACAAACAATTTCGTAACACTGGCTGAAAATGTATTTAAAATAACATCATCATTCCACTAAGCCTCCATGTAAAAATTATACAAGAAAATTATGCAGCACCTGCCTGATACTAAAAAAATTAATATAGTTTTGGACTTTTTATTTGGCAGGTTGAGGCCATCAAGGAAAAAAAGGAAAATCTGAGAAACCTACATATACATGTATTTTCTTTGAAAGTTTGATTAACCCTCAACAATTCAGTAATTTTTAGCAGACAAAATCCCTTCCAAATGAGTCTAACTAACTTAAATTGCACACTTCACTTAACATACATGTAAACCATACCAATCTTTCCTAAAATTTCCCTTAAAAAAATAGAGAATACCTAAGTGATGCTTGCCAATCATTGGGAGACTATAATTACTACTGACCAGAGATGTTAATAAAACTCTGGGTTATCTTTGCAAATTCTTTGTCATCAAAGCTCCCAAACTAATTG
>OMLO01005068.1_pt1 | contig 11045 bp, 7 predicted proteins | sample 1674811 | NCBI WGS metagenome assembly OMLO01 (sample SAMN06265003, study PRJEB25207) | coral metagenome | isolation source: Coral host | place: Mexico:La Bocana,Puerto Morelos, Mexico | collected 2008-11-13 | reverse complement strand
TGCATTCGTTCATACTGTTCAGCATCAGAAGCAAGCGAGGAGGGAGGATCATACTGCTCAGAATCACTCGCACTTTCGCTACCGTCAGAGTCACTAGGGGCCACAATGGACTCGTCCTTGTCTGACTCAGTATCTATCTTATGGGCGGCCACCTGAATGACCTCTGCAGGGACTCTGGTCCGGTCAGCTGCTTGTGCTTCATGGTTGACGTGGTGTTCCTGGTGAGTGCCAAGTCTGATCCGCAACACTCCTGCTCCGGTGATGTGCAGATCTGGTAAGAGCTCATCTTCATGCAAGCCAAAGAGAGTCAGAGCATCCCTGCGGACGCAAATCTTCGATACTAGCGCGAAGGAGTCATAGAAATGCTGCATACCCAACGGTCGAAAGAAGGATTGATCCAAGACAAGTGTGTCAGCAGTAGAGGTATCCAAAAGGATATACGATTGTCCGTCTCTTTGCGGCCACACCAGATAACACGGGCATTCAGAGCCATCAAGAGCATAGCCATATGCAAATCGACGACACCTAAGTGGAGGTTCAGGGCCATCTGGTCGGAATGGGCTCACCCGACGGGTGTTCTCACAGTCGGAAATATACCAAAGTTGGTCAGTAATCTCCCTGGCTCGGGCTGTGTTGTACTTCCATGGTCGCCATAAGTCAACGACAATGAGGTGTAATCGACGCACCTTGTAGCAATTGGTGACATAGTCTTGCAAGGCTTCCACGATAGCCGGGGGAGGGAAGTGTGGACCCGACAGGCAACAGTTCTGTTTAAGCATATCAACGAAGACATCATCAGGAGGTGAGCGGGAAAGCTCATGATCATGGAGATAGAAGTGGGCGTGTCCAGCCCAAACATGCCCAGCTCCATACATGAGCGTACCCATCACCGTAGCAGCGCCGAGAAGGCCTTTCATATCAAGTGGGCCCATGATCAGGCACAGTGATCTCGCCCTGGTAATAGCAACGGTCGCACGAGCATATGCTTCCTCCAGCTGCACCATCTGCTCCTCTTCAGGTAAGGCAAGAAAGTACTTTTTTCGGCCTCCAGTAAGGAAACCCACCTTGGTTTGGGCAAGGATAACTGTATGAGCTGTCATGCCGGCACATGTGGTGACCCCTCTGGAGACAATAGAGTCTTGGGATGAAGATACCCAATTGCTGGCTCGAAACAGATTGGTCATATCGTTGCGATTGTGCAGGACAGCTAAGCTAGATTTGGCATCAGCGCAGAAGTCACAGCGTTCTGTCAGCCAGTCCACCACAGCTCCAATGTCCTCGACAGCATGCGTGTTAGCCCGTGGAACATCCCAGAAAATAGGGAGAAAGCCACCTCATTGCGGTTGCTCAGGAGGGACAAAGTTACCGAAGTTCCAACTTGTTCCATTAAATGTGACCAACTCAGGGTAACGCACCCCCACCACAGTTTGATATGTGACTTGCGAAACTCGTGCGCTGCTGGATAATACAAGACCCCACTTTTGGCGACCAGCGACTCCTGCCGCTTCAGCAAAAGAGGTGGCAAGCATGCTAGGAAGCCCTTCTCTTTCTCCACGTAAGCCCATCCACAAAATGGCAAAGGCAGCACGCTGAATTTCTCGAGAGAAGCATGGGGGGGAGTCTCCGATGATATCACGCCAAAACTGCGCAACTGCAGGATCTATGGCAGTGGGGGCCGTGTTCCAGGAGTTGTCGGATTTTCCACGGGAATGAATCCTCAGGGCAGTCAAGATATCGCATAGCAATACCCCCCAAATCATGTGCTTGAATATACCGAGTTTGGCAACGCAGAGCCAGCGGGCGCTTGGTGAGTTTCTTTCGAAATGATTTCGATTCTTTGCTCTTTTTCAGTCCACCTGGCGTTTGCCTGTGGTCACCAGACCACACCTCCAAACAAGTAGCCGGAGTTCTAGCAACTGAGGCCGCCTCTTCCATGTTCCCATATTGTTGTCCCTCATCCTCCAGAAACAGATCAACACTGCTCATCCAGTCAGCGACAGGGCTAAATTGCTGACTACATTCTTGTTGAAAGCCACCTCCGCATCCAATGAGAAGTGACTTCTGTCGAATGACCTGGTTCCGGTTGGAAGGAAGTATGTCAAGTGGAGTGTAAGACCCCTTGCGGTTTTGCTCATAGTATCCAACCAATCGCCCCATTTTGTCTTGAATGTAGTCAGGCATCTGTAAGGACACCAGATGCTCAGCAACTGCATGAGCTGCGATATTTTCTTTCGTGAGGACCATCAGTTGGAGGCTCGGGTCAAAGACCAATAGCCCGGCCAGAAGGGCAGCAGCAGAACGAGTTTTGCCAGCTCCAAACACGCCACTGATAGCTAATCCGGTACGTCCTTCACACAAGGCCAGCACAACAGCGCTCAAAGTAGCCAGAACGTGTCCATCTTCAAGCCTGAGAAGTGGCAAGAGGGCTGCATGTAATGCCCTTTGTGCCTCATTCTCACAACAAACAGTCTCAATTCCAATTGCAAACCTCAGCAGTTTGAGAGCTGCTGTGAAGAGTTTACGGCGCTGGCGAGGTCCATTGGGATGTAAGCTGTCAGTACATTGGATTCCACAGCACAACCTCAGCCTTTCCCGGGACATGCGAAGAAACACCTCCAGTTCTTGGGCACTTTTGGTATCCCCTATGTGATAGATGTTTTGGAACACCATGGAATGCCTGAAATCGGACTCACTTCCCTGCAAGTGATGCACGCCTCCATAGGGGAGACCGGAGCGCCTGTCCAAGGCAGCACGGCAGTAAGTGCGAGCCAACTGTTCAGGTAACCAAGCAAAGTAAGTGCGAATCGGCGAGACGTACTTCCAAAACTTATGCTGGCCTTGCCACGGCTTGTTGGTATGCAGGTCAGCGGCAAGAGCAATCAAGACACTTTGGTAGTGGTCAACCCCACTCCGGAAATAGATGAGGACAGTATTGCCTGAGCGCAACCCCATTTGAATCCGTTGCTTGTCATACGGAGGTCCAGCCTCCATTTGGAAAGACTCGGTGGTACGATTCGGGAGCAATGCAGTAGCCAGAAGCAAAAGTGGTTTATTGTCCCAGGCAATTGCGACATGCATGATGCCCGACCTGGACCAGTATAACTTGACCACATTTAAAGGATATTCCACTCCATGCTCACCTCCTGCAAGACGTTCTTCGACACGGTAAGATGAGGCAAACCGTCGCCTTCCTGAGTGGCAAGGGGACTGCACTGGGACCATTTGTGGTAGGATCATGTCCAGGAAGTGCACAAGACGAGGTAGTGGGAGGCGTTGCAAGAAGGAAGCCATGAGGCAGCACACTTCTTCAGTAGGGCAGGTATTACCTCCACAGGTGACCTCACGAATCAGAGCGTCCCTGATCATACCCCAGGAAAGCTCCCCACTGGCAGTCACCCCTAACTGCTGGCGACCGATCTCGAGGACCTCATTTGAAGACACAGGGGCAACCTCCCCAAATAAAGTCATCAGCTGATGGAGGACTTGTTGAACCCGGGCTGGAACTTCACAGGACACCCAGGAAACCAACCTTAGTGGGGCAATGTCACGACATTGGGGATGAGCTACTTCAGGATATTGACGTAGGAGCTGCCATAGGGGGAATCTGCCATGTGGCATAAAAAAAAAACTTGAAACGTGGGTAGAAACGAGAGAGTAGGTGCAGTCCGCACAGTTTCATCTACCTGGAAACTTTTTGACTTGCTTGACGCTTCTTCTTTTCTTTGCTGGGCTTGCCATCTTTGTGAGACTTAGTTTTGAATTCATTTTGATTCTGAAACATCAATCGGAATGTTTCCAAAAAGCTTCTATCAGATGTGAGAATAAGTCTTTTCTAAGCACATAAAGAGCGTTGAAAAGCAAGAAGCATTATTTCTTTCAGCTCTTGTTTAACTCTCTGAATACTTTTCCTTGTGTCTTTGTTCTCCTATATCATCTTGTAAAATGCTTAAGTATATCATCTAGACTCCTACGATCGTAATAAGCGCAGCAATGGAGCAAAAAAAATGTTTATTGTTTTGTCGCCATTGCCGAACTTGAGTTAGAGTTAGTCAACCTGAACTCTTGCTCTGTTGAAGCAACCATTCATTAAAAAACTCTTAAAACCCCAAAAAAACCATATCTGAACTCTTGCTCTGTTGAAGCAACTGTTCATGCAAAAACTCTCAAAGCTTAAAAAAACATTTACCATCTAACCTAAAATCCAAGGAAACACAAATAACAACAAAACTTGACATCTACTAAAAAACACGAAAACAAAAACATACCTTCTGAAAAGGTGCGACTGGCACAGGCATCTTGCTGTTACTGCCAGTACTTGTAAGGTACCCGCTGCTTAAACTACTGTGGAAACCTTGCACGATGATCCTGTTCTCTCCTCTCTAATTCCTTACAATAAGATCATAGCAGCTCCAGTGGAAATGTAAAGTCGGAAAATTTCGCGGTGGCTTGGTTCTTGTTTTGCTTCCCTCCTGCTTTTTATTTTGTTTTTGGTTTTTGTTTGCTTTTGGTTTTTGTTTTGTTTTTGGTTTTTGCTTTGTTCTGGTTTTTGTTTTGTCTTTAGTTTTTTTGTTTTTCTTTTTGTTTTTTGATTTTAGTTTTTGTTTTGTTTTTTATTTATTTTATTTATTTTTTTTGCATTATTTCAGGCCAACTGCCACCTTGGTCAGACCCTGAATTGTGTGTCCCTTGTATTGATAACCTACATTTCCCTTGGACGACCGCCACCTTGGCAGGACCCAAGTTGGGAACACTCTCTCTTACTAGAGGCCACCCTCCGCGTCACACTCTACCGGATCCTCTCTCTTTTCTCTCCGTCCGCGCCACGGTTGACCCACAGCAATCACGTACTGATGGATGATCCAAAGCGATCAGCTGCTGCTCTTCGAACGATACCATGATACCTCTGTCAAGGATACCCTTCTCTCTTCTTTGAAGAGCGACCGGTCTCCTTCGTGAGGTCTCTTATCCCCTTGCTCCTTTGTGCGACCTATCCTCCTAAGGCAAGGCCTTCTTGGGCGGGTGCCGTTCGCACAGGAGGTCTTTTCTTCGCGACTTTCGGGAATCCTTGCTGCGCCATCGATCCCCTACAATTTTGGACATACTACGATGCTTTGGAGTCACTGGCCGGGCCACTGACTTTTCAACATCCGACTTCCACTTCGGGGCAAGCTCATCCTTTATTTCATTGTGGCTGGCGGTGCTTCACTACATCGAGATGAAGAACGTTTGAGTGGACTCTGAGGTCGGTTTCTTGCATGCTCCTTTCTCGTTTTTGCCTGTACGTTTCACGCGGTTTCACCAAGCCCTGGGTTGGTTAAGTTGCTTGCGCTCTCCAACTTTCCGGCATTTTGTACATTTTGGCCCGTGTTTCACAGGACTTTATGGCCAGTGTTGTTTCTTGTGTGATACTTGATGTCATCGGTGCTTCTTTCTCTTGATCGAATGCGCCTCTTGTCACAGGTATCTCGAACCCAATGGCTTCTCTGCGCCGATCCTCCTTTGTCTGTGCACCATTGATGACTTGACTCCGGAACGGCACTCTCGTCTCTGACGCACTCTTTCTCGGAGGATTAATTAGTTTTCGAATTTGTGTGTGATTAATTCGTTTCATTGTTTTGGCCAATGATCGTGAATGTTTTTGTTGCTTTTCACGAATGGGAATTGTCCTTTTCGCGTCGTTGTAGCTGACTGAAGGGCGAACCGCCCGGGACACGTACCCTAGCAGCTGGCATCAAAAAAAAATAGTTTTTGTTTTGTTTTTGGTTTTTGTTTTGTTTTTGGTTTTTGTTTTGTCTTTGGTTTTTGTTTGTGCGGGACGATCGGATGAGAGGCCCACGTTGAAAGAATGAGTCATTACCATGAGGGACGACATCATTGAAGAGAACGGTTGAGAGCTGAGAGGCATGTCGCGTCTGTTTCACCACTTTTGCATCTCACCTAGGACTCTGGATGCTTTCGCTTTCTTCTGTGTTGGGTTTTGGGGGTTGGGCTTTTTGTTGTTTTGTTTTAATGCATCCAGGGCTTTTTGCTTAATAACTGCATGACTACTTTTCAACAGACCAAAAGATTAGATGACCAACTACGCCTCGAGCTTGATCGGCAATAGCTGGCAAAATTGTCTTTGGTTTTTGTTTTGTTTTTGTTTTGGTTTTTGTTTTGTTTTTGTTTTTGGTTTCTGTTTTGTTTTTGCTTTGGGTTTTTGTTTTGTTTTTTTGATTTGTTTTGTTTTGTTTTGTTTTGTACTTAACGCTGTGGCTGACTCTGAGGCAAAAAGCGTTCTTGCTTCATTTGTGAACAGATCTGAGGCCTATCGTGTTGATGTCGAAGAATATCGTTTCCGGGGAATTTGTGTAAAGAAGTTGGCCTCTCTTCACGCTGCCATTGCATTCAGAGCGGGTTCGACGTTGTAGTGGCACGTTGTAGTTCCTGTGTGGAACTTGGTTTGGCCTTCCCTCTGGGGTGGTTGGGCGCTTTTGTCGCAGTGAGTCGGACTCTTCGGAGTTTGTTTTTCTTGCGGGTAGGGCCACTTCGCTTGGAAGTGTCCGGGCGCCTTTTTTTGTAGGTGAGTTTTAGGGCTTTGCAACTCGTGTTCGGACTAGTTGTTTGGCCGGCCCGCTGACTGGATTCTCGGGCGAATACGCAAAAGAAAAAATGTTTTGTTTGTTTGTTTGTTTGTTTGCTTGCTTGCTTGCTTGCTTGCTTGTTTGTTTTTTTGTTTTTTTGTTTGTTTGTTTGGTTTTCATTTTTTGGCTTTGGGGCTGTGTGTGTGTGTGTGCGTGTTTTTCCCGAACTTTCAACAATCCTTTTCATTTCGTTTCACGAGTTGTTCGTATCTTGCTGAAGTAAGAGTCTTGCAAAATCAAGTGTGTTTCTTTCCAGAAAGGGCGCATGTCCTTGTGTAGATTTTCTTTGAAACGTGTGTTTTGTTGTGAAAACAAAGTAACTCTCTAACATCCGTGGAGAACTTTGAAAAAACAACTTCTCTGTCGCTATGTGACATTCGCATTCCACGGCATAAACCATCTGAGCTATCCTGCCCTCCTCCATGAGTGTCTCGAATCTCTTGTTGTTGTAGTCAAATTGACCGAAAAACGGGTCGCTTGTCACAGCATCGATGCTCGGACGATACGAATCAAAATTCTTGCACATGCGGTGAAGCAGCGATTGCAAGGGATCAGGGTAAGGATAGCTCCCCACATCGAAAACGGGGTCGAGCATAGAATTTCCTTCAGCGTCAGTTTTTCGTCTTTGCAAAATGGATGCAAAGGTCCGGCCAAGGGAAAATACATCGCACTTCATGGTATAAGGCATTGCAAGGTGAGGAAAGTAATCATCCGTCCTCACCCTCTCATGAAGCTCTTGGTCAGGAGACTGCACCTCCACAGAAAAAACAAAATCTGTCAATTTGATCTCCTTTTGGTTGGCATTCAAACCGTCAGTTGTGCGCACAAGCAGCACATTTTGTGGCTTCAAGCCACGATGGACAATGCACTTTTCGTGCATGTAACGCACAGCACAAACCATCTGAACCATCCAATTCCTGCATTCTTTTAGCCTCTTTGCCAGTCACAGTTGCTTGTTTCAATACTTCTTTGTCCAAACTTGTGTCTGCAAGTTCCATTAGAATGCCTCTTGCGGCTTCAGGTAGATCTATCTCGCAATACTCGTAGATATTCACAAAGAATTTGTGCTGCAATTTCTGCACAATCCTATGCTCCCTCTCGAGGTCCTCCTCGTCTTCCCTAATAAATACGCGCTTCAATGCAAAGGACTGGGTGACCTCCTGATTGTAATATGTACCTCAACTGGACATGATGTATATATGTGATGCTGTGTCTTGTGCCTTGAAGACATAATCAGAACAGTTCAACCAAAGTACCCACCTTCAAAAACAGGTGTGAACAACCATACAACTTGTTTATCTTATCAATCTTATCCATTTTCAAATTGTGTCTAAGTTTTGAAATTTGACATAACTTTAGTCCAAAGAACCTTCGAGGGCGCGGATCTTGTGGACCTCTCCCCGTGCTCCTCTCCCAAGAGGACCCTCGATGAAGAAGCGACCAAATTTGCCGATAATTTCACTCTCACGGAACATTTCGGCTTGTTTCCGTGTGTCCGTAGCAAATTCAAGATAGGACTGCCAGCACGCATTGCGTTTGGTACCATGTCTGATGTACAGAACAATCCGTATAGGATAAAACTTAAATTCAAGGTTGCCATTGCGGAAGCCTAGGATTGCTTGAATGCCAGGACCATCTGTTTTTCCTAAGGGAATACAGCGAAAATAGTGACGAGCTGTCCGAGGATATTCCTGCAAGACTTTTAGAACGTCCTGCGACTGTCCCGCAATGGAAAGGTCATCATTGATGGTTTCTTGATGCTGCGTACATTTCAGGATTTTGCCTTGTCTAGCTGCACTGCCCAAGAGATGAATCAACACTCTATGGAAATCCTTGTAAGCGGTAAGTTCTTCACCTATCAGCAACTCATCAGCCTTGTCTTCATGGATTTCCTCCATAACAAAGGCATCCTTGAAGCTTTGATTCAGAGTTTTAGTCCACACTCGCACAGCCGCCTTGCTACCGTCATCTCGAAAATATGTATAGGGTGCCTCAGCCTTTACATCTTGTCTGGGGTCCAAGTCTGATGCTTCTGTGAAGGTAAGGAGTCCTTTGCCGGCACGAAACCAACTTTGTGTCTCCATGCTGCCATCTGGCATAATTGTCCGAACTTCTTTCTTTTCAAATTTCTTCCACATGTCCTCATTGGGTTCAAATAGAAAGCGACTCGTACGTTGGGTGAAACTGTCAAAGACTCTCACATTGTGGATACGTTCAGCTTGACGTAACCATTTTTCACAAATCAGTTTGCAACTTGATCGGATGTTCGGTGTCAGTTCCAAGCACAAGGCCGCAGTCCGCTTCATGTGCCATAACAGGGATGATCCTGTCAACAAGACTGCAAGGACTTGGCCTCTCTTGGAGCCACGCCAAGCCATTCCAGCCCTTAGCGCTCCTAGGTAGCCCAAGTAAGGGGCTTGTAAGAGAAGTTGATACCAAATCTGATGGATGCCAATCACTATGGTCTGGATGGTCTGGTCCATATTGGAAAGCCAGCAATTTGCCACCAGGCCTTTTCCAGTAAACAGCCGCAGTCATGGCTGCATGGCTATGCGTCGTTATGCATGGCCAGGTGATGCCAAGTGTTTCTCAATAGGTTTTAACTGCAGGTCTTCAATTCTTGCACCAAGTTGGTGATTGTGTTCAAGTGGTTTGACTCGTACTTTGGTTTGAATAAGTTTCGAGTATCAGTTTATATCACTTTTGTCTCTGCTGGTGTCAGTTGCTTTGTTTGTAACCTCCTGCTGTTCGTGAGATGAAACATGACATTCATGTTCGGATTCAGTCGAGCTGCTGAACCACAGCTACCAGATTCGTCAAAGGATCACAGGAGCTACATTGGAAACTTCACCCCTTCTGACAGTCTTGTAGGTCTTGGCGTTCAAAAAATGAGTCTCAAAACACTTCCCTCACATTTCGAGGATGCAGTCCTAGAAAAAGGAGAGAAAAGGAAAGCTGGGTTGCATGCGCAACGCTTTTTCAACATTTTTCAACTTCGCCTGTGCATTCCTTGGGTGTTCTTCCTGTCCATGAGGTCGAGTCTGCTTGTGAAGTTCAGTCGTGGTAGCAGGGAGCGTGAAAGTCACAGTGAGTCACTGGTGCTCAGAAATATCTAAAATGGCTAAAATAGTTAAAATAGTCTCCTCGAGGGTGAATGAGTTCTCCACACTGAAGAACCTCAACCTTCCCGACCTCTTCCAAGTCAATCTCGGTTTTGCAAAGTTCCCGGATTTTCTGAATCATCTCTTCTTTAAAGTTCTCCTTCATGTCTTCATCCACTGCTAGGAGCCAGGTCCGTGCTCTTGGGAATGTGGTCCGGTGCAGTTCTGGTTCTGGGGGTGCAAGGCTATGTGTCTGGTAGTGGAATTCATCACTTAGGATCAATATTGAGAGAAGCTGTTGACGGTGATCCAAGTATTGAAATTGCGTTGCTAACGGTCTTCCTTTGACGCAATAGACAGAGGGACTGGCCCGGAATTGGTCTTGGGCAGACCATAAGCTAGCAGTATAATCTCCGAACTGTCTTCTGTGTATATCATCGAGATAGTGCAATCCTTGAGCATCTTCCAGGTTTGGGCATACTGCCAGGAGCGCATCTCCCATCTTTCGGTCTTTAAATACATGATCCTTGGCCGCTCGTGGACCTCCATTGACGTTCTTGACTTGCCGCCGAGTGTTTGCTCGCACAGCCAGCAGCAAGGTCAAGGACCTCAAGCCTGCAAACTTAGGCATAGCTAGGTGACCGGTGGTGCAGTTAGGAAGGGAAATATACAGGAAGTCCAATGGAAGTCCTAGGTCAACCATGTTCATCCATGCTCAATTTAATGTAGCGCATGTGGATATATAATGAATGCCAAAAGGTCATCAAAAAGCCGTCAAAACAGCAATTTTTTGCATCAAATTTGTGAGGTGGATGTTCATACATTAAACCTGCCCAGGAATCAAAACAGGAAAAACTGCGAATTAACACCTCGGGTAAATACAAAAATAAATATTTGCTCAAATATGGGTATATTAAATGATGGGACGTGCCTACTCCTGAATTCGATATGACCTCAACTTCGTCAACATATTGTCATTGTCAAAGTGCCAAACCTCCATCTTCACAAGCAGCGCTGCTTAGCGGCGACTGATGCTCGTGAGAATCGCCTGGCAGTATAGGTACTCTCCAAAACTCGATTGTGAAACAGATTCACTCGCGAAAGTCTTGAAAGCAATGCCTGCAACATAAGGTTAATCAAAACGATCTCCACTTAAATAAACCCGCGTTCGAACCCAGATGTTGCAAGGTTGTGAAACGGCAAATCTGCACAATTTGACGTTTTTTTTTTTTAGAAAAATTACAAACACGAAGTCCAATCCCTATTTTTACATTTCTTTTGACCATACCCCCGATCATTTGTCCGTTGAAATCTCCGATTT
>OMLO01005067.1_pt1 | contig 11046 bp, 3 predicted proteins | sample 1674811 | NCBI WGS metagenome assembly OMLO01 (sample SAMN06265003, study PRJEB25207) | coral metagenome | isolation source: Coral host | place: Mexico:La Bocana,Puerto Morelos, Mexico | collected 2008-11-13 | reverse complement strand
AACAAGTCCTGTAAGGATCGGGTTGTGGGACCCCTTCCAAATTGGCCATGAAAATGGATCATAGATAGGGGGTGATCCGATCACCACTTACGATACCTGGGATGATGTTTTTCCAAGCAGCCAAAACAAACACCATGCCCACACCAAAACTGGCTGGTGGTTTCATTGTTTTTTAATTTTCACCCTTACTTGGGGAAATGTTCGGATTTGACAAGCATATTGTTCAAATGAGTTGGAAAAAAAACACCAACAAAACAATACGCATGTTGCATGTTGAAAAACAGGTTTTCCTTTTGTTTCGGTTGTGTTCAACTACCCAACACCACCCAACACCACCCAACACCACCCTGCCCAGTTGGCTCATTGTCTCTAGCACGCACGTGGATGTAGAGCCAAGGCCGAGGGGGGAGTTTTGTGGGAGCGAAAGGTTTTTCTTTGCGAAAACCAATGGGGTCGACCAAGCTGAGAGATCCTTCAGTTGGGTTATTTTTTTTGTTTTTTTGTTGATTGTTGATTTTGTTTGGTCAAAGGTCACGTTTTTTTTTCTTTGCAACCTATATAATATAATCCTAGCAAATATTGTTTTTATCACCAAATTTGTGTCCTTTTTGTAAGAAAAGCCTCTTTTTTTTCCAAGCATTCAATCAATAGCTAAAGCTTCAGAAGAGGAAGGGGGGGGTGGCAGAAAGTACATCAAAAACAAATCCTGACTCGTGCGGAGGCACATTTAGGTGAAACCGTGATTTGGTTGATATTCCTTTCTTACTTGGCCAATGGCTAAACTTTAAACTTTTTGGGATTACTAATATTTAGTAGGGAAAATAAAGTTCAAACTTTTTTGTCTACTATTCAGATGTGGGCGAAACTACATGGTATCGAAGTTTCCAAGGGTCACATTTCCCCTTCGTTTCAATTTTCTGGTGAAATTTTTGCTGGAAACTATGACGTGGGGTGCAAAGTTTGGTATAACATCTCGAGATGGCCAACCAACGTTTTGTGGACCAAGAGTCCGCCATGTCAATCGTGGTCACTTGGGGGTAGAAGTCAGGGTCTGGATTCCGAAAACGGTTTTTCGTGGATCAAATCAATAGTTGATGCAAAATGGCAGAGACCCAACGCTATCATTGTTGAATGTGCTGATGCTGTTCCTGCTCACGATCATTTTAAGCTGGTCAAAGCTTGTTACAAAATGATTGGATACAAACTTCAATGGATGGGTATTTGTCCACTTGATGATCTCACTGCAATGCATAGAACAAGGTGGATTGCGATCTGGCTGAGAAACGACGTTGTACAGTGCGAGGATCCTTGTACAGTCAGACTTGCAGATCCCTTTAGATTGAGTTGGAATGACCCAATCTACAAGTTTTGTATTCCTGAAATGTTGATGCAACAGCTGAAGATCACTCATGAGTTGGCTGAACTGTATGGTAACCTGAAATTGTTGCCCTCTTCAAAAAGGCTTCCTTTAGGTGATTTTGCGTCTAAGGATGATGTCTTAAATGCTAGATGCGTGAAACCCGACGAAGTTTTGCCTACTTTATGTTCATCGTATCTCAGTCAGCATCTTCTTGATCATCGGCATTTATCCAATAAAGGAATCTTCGCTGCACTCGTTCGTGAGCATTCGAGCATCCGTTTTTTCGATCCTGTCATGTTTCTCCCTCTTTTGGGGGCAACGAAAGACCAGATTTCTATCATTGATAGTGATGCATCCGTCGCTTTCCGTCATCTTGGAAATGCTATTTCGGTGCCACATGCCTTGCTGGGTATTCTGAATGTTTTGAAGGTTTGTGGATTTGCTTCTCATGATATCCTTGAAACCATCATCACTTGTTGGAATGACCGATTGACTACTAACAACGCAATTGTTATTGTCAATGGTGGTTTGATTTTCCTTACCCCTGGTTGTTTTGTTTCCAAGATTCTTTGTGACACCATTCCGGTCGATACTTGTGAAGGCATCCCTGTTGTGTTTGATGGAATCAGAAAACATCTTACCAACATGAGTTGTTGTGAAGACCTTTTGGTTTCATGTGGAATTGACAAACCCAGTGAGCAAGGCATTTCATTTTGCATTCCCAGAGGACTCATTGATGGAAAAACTCCGCTTGTGTCGATTGCTGGATGGCCTGTCAGCTGTCTTTTCCGAGGTTCCGAGATTCTTTGTTTTTCAATTCCGTTTGAATCCGTGTTTCCAACACAACCTTGGACTTTGCAATGTGAAGAAATTGACGACGATTCTCTTTTGGAAGTTGTCATTGATGCTGAAATCATGCTTAAATCCAAATCTTCCATTGAAAATAGACTGACTGATATGACAAATTATGGCCCAATGATTGGTTCTGATGAATTGACTTTTGTCAAAAACTTTGTCAACGTTACCTCTGAATCCTTTAGAATGATTGAACCATGGATTTCTGGTACTTCCTTTCAGTGGGTCATCCGTAAAATCCAATCTCATGTTGCCGGGAATCACTTCACTGTTGGGTGTCCAATTTATGCACGGCAGCACTGGGGTGCATTCGAGTTGCAATGGGAAGGTGGCATTTGGATTTTGAATTTCATCAACTTTGATGACCGTGACTTTCTCCCAATCAGACAGTTCATTCAAAAATCGCTGCTTGAACACTTTCCCATTGAGTTTATTGGCAACTGTGTCATCCCTGTCGATGAGGGCTTTTGTGGATGGGCAATCGTGAATAGATGGGTCAAAACCTGTTCAATTCCTTTTCCCGCCTCCTCAAATCGAATCTGCATTGATGAAATCGGTGAGATTGTCGAATCATCCTTCGAAACCACTGCGGATGAAAATTTTTTGGTCAACATTGCAAAACCAATTCGATTAGGGTTTGCGTATCAGCTGTCCAAAATTTCAGGTTTCCCACACCATCCTATTGTTTTTGGTGCTGCTGAAGTCACCAATGATGTAAACATGAGTGCATCCTCTGAGCAAAAGGTTGACCCATGGCTTCGATATGATCCATGGCAAGGTGGTAAACGTCAGTGCAGGTGGGAGGATTTGACCCTCCCAGGAGATCATCCCTTTCATGATACAAAAGGAAACCGTATTCAACAGATCCATCGTCATGCACTTGCACCAACCAATCCTGGAATTGCATTTTGTGCAAAAGGAGCTGTCGGTGATGCCATTGCCAAAAATCCAAAGCAACCATTTGCATTCATTATCCCTGCCAATGACAAGGTTGTTTTTGATTCCGCATTAGGCTTGAAGATTTCACCTATGCATGAGATTGTTGTTGAAGACTCTGTGCTTGGTACCATCTACAAAAGACAGATCATTTTTGCACAGACACAAGATCAAGTTGTTTTCAGCCTGCCGAAGCCTGAATATAAAGCCACGTTGACAGAGAAATTTGAGATTGTGCTTGAGGCATTCACGTGTTTGTTGTCGAAGGAATCCTTTACGCATTTTGCTGACAAGCCTTTTGACACTCTGAAAGCTAGGATTGGGGAACAATGCCCATCAATAGCTGCCCAACATGCCAACCTATATGGTTTTCGCCGTATCCCAGATAAGTGTCACAAAGACCACTTCATCATTCAAGCCATGTGTAGAGTCACCAAAGAAGCTCGTGCTAAGCTACTTGAAATCTCAGGAACTGGTGACATCTTCATTCGTAACTTTGTGCCGAAAGAAGGTGAAAAGAGCGATCTCACTGTGATTCCGAAATTCTGGCCTTCGGATCGTGCTGGGCGGGATGAATCGCTTAGGGCTGCTGGAAGTTTGGATGGCTTTGCAGGAATCATCGCCACCAGGAGGGGGATCGCTGTCAGATGTTGGTGTGAGAAGATAGCGAATCTTAGAAAGGTCCTTTTGTCTTGTGACGACCGAATCAATGAGATCAACGTCAGTATGATCCCCGTAGAACGTTATGATTCGACCGGCTGGCCTGCGAATATCAGTCCTGGTGAGATCGTCAAAGCTGTGCACTATTCGTGCAAACTGCCGTCAATTCCAACACGTTGCTTTCGTGCAAACGGTGTGACTACATGGACGCTAGGCTTTGAGCAAATCCCAACTGTTCTGAAGTTCACAGCCTCCTTCAATGGGATCACTTGTGAGATTCTTTTGACAAAAGCAGGCGACCCCAAAAAGAAGATTGTTGGAAAGGCCAAGTTCCAGAAGAAACCTCCTCCAAACACAGATGCTGCCAAACCTGTTGTGAGTGCTGCCAGTGAGGAGACAAACTCCAGGATCACTGCACTCGAGACGAAATTTGCATCAATGGAGCGTCGTCAGGATAGTATGGAGCAGCGTTTGCAAAGCAATTTTGATGGCATCCAAAGCCAGTTGAGACAGGTTCTGAACGCAGTTCAACCGAGAGCCGCTAGCCCGTCACCTACTGGTTATACACCACCTCCGAAAATGCAAAAGCCAAGTGTTTGACTAGGGATGTGTGGTGTGCACTACTTCGACTTTTGTCGTGTTCTTCACTTCCAAAGGGTAATCATTGATGATGATGGTTGGCCTGGGGGTGGGACAAGTTCCTGTTTTCAACGTAGATACTTTCTACGTTCTTTTTGCAATAAGACTTTCTTCAGTGATATCTTTTTGATTTCTGATCTTGTGTACCTGCCTGGGTGCTTCAGTGAACAAGTTAGTTGGCTTTCGATCCTGTTGTTTACTTCTTCTTCACTGTTGAGGTGCACGTTTTTCAGTTGTCATTGGGTTTTCTTCCCTGGTCCTTTCAGGGCAAAGGGGTGCTTTTTGGCTTTTTGGGATCTTCATGGCTCATTCTGGGACTTCATTGGATGTCTTCACATCCTGTTCTGCTTTGTTTGCCCTGTCTCTGTTCAACTTCAGTGCTTTCAGGCATTCTCTCGCCACTTTTACCTTCTTGAATTTGTTTGGTTTTGCATTCCGAATTCGTTTTCTCTTTGTCTTTTTCGGTTCTTCCTTGTTGGCCTGTATGATCAACGCATTCGCTGTATAGCCCTTAAGATTGCTTTTTACTTTAGATCAACAGGCAGAAAGTGGATGATTGCGTGGGGATTCAAAGTCCTATTACTTGATCGCCCTTTCTCATTTGTCTTTTGGCTTTGGATTTGTCTTGATAATCCAAGCTCGTGGGAGGTCTCTTTTTATCCTTGTTACGAGTTTCAAGCCAACATGTTGGGCCTTTTCATCTTGTTGCTTGTTTCGTTTAGAAATTGTTTGTTGTCTTGTTTTGCCTGTTGGGGTATTGTTTTGATTTGTTTCTGTTCTGCCTGTTGTGGTTGTTCAGATAACAAGGCTAAGACATTTGACTTTTGGCCATTTCGATTCAGAGTTTTTTATCTCTGTTTCCAACAGTTGTTTTTCATCCCGTGCATGATGGTTTTTGTGGTGAAACATTGTCAGAACTTGGAAGCTCCCCTGAGCTTTTCTCTCTCTGTGATTGACAGTTTTCTTCAGCTTAATCATATTTTGGCACACTGCCTCTTTTTGAATATGCTGTATCGCTCTCAATTTGATTTGGATCCATCTTTCACCATTTCTTTGGCTTCGCTTGAAGAGTATGATTTTAGGCTGTTCCTTGCCTTTGATCAGACACTTGGCTTCCCAGGAGAGGGGCCAGCACCCACTTTGTGTAATAACTGGTCGTGCCTTACTGCTAACATTGACAGCATTGCTACACATCCACATGTTTATGAATGGGATGATAGCCTTATTCTCCTCCAGGAAACTCGTGTTGCCGAAACAAACCATCCTCAGGTCTTGGAAAAAGCAAGCATTCGGAACAATACCTTTGTAACATCCAAGCTTTTGACACACACCAGGCAGAGAAATGGGGTCCATCGTATTCCTCATGGTGGGACTGGCATAATCGCTTCCAGAGATTGCATTGTTCCCTTCTCCGAAAAAGATGACATTACAGGACTTTGGAGTGATATCAAAAATACCACCAGAGTTTCTGCTGCTTGGATCCAAGTCACTAGAAAAGTCAAACTTCTTGCTTTTTCATTTTACGGTTTTCCTCTTGTCACTGCTGAATTTGATTCCATTCACAAAACAAATGATGAAATCCTTCAAAAGATTCTTGAGATTGCTTCGCAATTTGGTGACATTCCGATCTTGATTGGTGGTGATTTTCAAGACGAACCATTTACATATGAAGCTGTCAAGAAAGCCTCTTTTGCGGGATGGACAGATCCACTGTACTTGATTGCTGAAGATCCGGAACAATGCAGACCTATCACTTTTAGTCGCTCTGGCCGTTTTGATGATGTGAATGAACAGATTTCTTCAATTGATGGCCTGCTTCTTAATTGTGTTGCCAGTGCTGCCCTTACCCATATTGAACTTTTGACTGGTGATGCTAGGCAACATGCACCAATTCGTGCCTTTTTCGCCTGGCAGAAAATTTTCTCTAAAGGTTCTGAGATTGTAAGACCTGCTGCTTTTGATTTTTCCAAGATGCAAACCACTGATGGTAAACCTGATCTTCAGAAACTTCAACAAATTGGACTTGAACTTTGGCGTAATAAGTATCAAGATATTACCCAAGTTGAAGATGATGAAGATGCTTGGAAAGCGATTAATCAGTATGGGATCGATATTCTAAAGACCTCTGGAGCCGTCTTTTTAAAAGGACCTCCTACCAGAGGAACCAAACCTATCTTCAGACAAAAAGTTGTATGTCCAGGGCAAACTCCGGATGGCTCTGCCATTAATTCCTCTAGCTCGTGGTATAGTAAGACACACTCTATCATTGCTGAACTTCGTCTTCGACTGCAACGTCCCTCGAAAAAGACAAGTGATATGCTTATCACCTTCAGACTTCAACAAAAAGTTGCAGACCGAATCAAATTGATTCCTTGGTGTTCTCAATGGAATCCTGAGGTTCATATAACTGATAGTGCACTTGCAGCGATCCAAAAAATCTTGCAAGAAAAAATTTGTTCGTTGAAACAAAAAGAAAAGTATGCTAGAATCAGTGCATGGCGAAACAAAATGAAAGATGGTACCTGTAATAAAAATGTGCATAAAAGTGTCTTCAAATGGGTGAAACAAAAACAAATCATCCCTTCCAATAATCTTATCAAGGATTCTGAAGGTAATCTTTTGACTAACCCGAATGATGCAATTGATGAAATTAACATTAGATGGGATGAAATTTACAGTTCCAACATCTTGCATGAAAGTCCTCAAAAAGTACTTTCTTGTGTGTGGCCGTATATCCAAGATAGGCGTCGTCCTGCATGTTTGCCTGAGCTTGATGGTCCATCACTTAGAAAACAAGTGCTTTCCAGAAGGGTTGATGCGTCCCCTGGACTTGATGGATGGAGGACTCTTGAGGCTCACCTTCTTCCAGACAGCTTTTATACTTCCATTGCAATTTTTTTCATTGGTGTCGAGAAAGGGCAAAGGTCTTTACCAACAGCCTTAGTCACTGCTAAGCAAGTTATACTTGATAAGGATGTTGCCAGTGAATCGCCGTTGCAAAAAAGGCTTATCACTATCCTTCCTGTTTTCTTACTTGCATACTCAGGCTTAAGGTTTCGTCAGCTTCAAGCTTGGCAGAGTCAAGTTTTACCTAGGGAACTGTTTGGTGGAATCAAAAATAGATACATGACGAGTGTTGCAACGAACCTCCGACTTGAGATTGATGATTCCAAAGGGTCCAATATTCCGATCCTAGGTATGAAGTTGGATAAATCAAAATGTTTTGACAAATTGATCCCTTCCATTTCGGTTGCTCTTTTTATTGCGTTTGGGATCCCTCAATCCATTGCGAATTTCTTTTTGCAGATGTATTCGGGTTTGAGACGTTTCCTTACTTACAAAAATTGGGCATCAAAAATCTACACCACTGCTGCAAATGGTTTGGCACAAGGTGATTCCTTCAGCCTGTTATCGATAAACTTGCACATGGCCATGTGGGCCATTTTTGTTAAAAGGTTTCCTATTGACTGTGCTGTGTTCATTGATGATGCCTATATTTGGGCTCGGGTTGATAGGTTGTACTGGTTGAATCTTGCCATTGAAGCTTCTAAGCTTTGGGATACTCTCATTGGACAAACCCTCAATGACAAAAAATCTCAAATTTGGGCTACCTCTGCCGATGGTAGGAAGAAAATCAAGCATGCTTTTCCTGAAATGGAACTCGTTCATGTCCTTGAAGTTTTAGGATCAAAGGTGCAAACCGCCGATACTAGATCTTTTAAATGGGATTCCAGAAAAACCTATAAGATTAAGCAGGATATCAAAAATATTGGTGCACTTCCTTGCAAAACTGACATCCACGCTCACCTTGTTGGGATGAAGATCACTCCTCAGATTGCTTTTACGCCACATATTACTGAGATTCCAAAAACTATCCTGCACTCTTTTCAGGATGCCATTGTGTCTATTTTGTGGCGAAACCGGCCTATCTGGAGGTCTAAGATGTTGGTTTTGGGGTTCTTTTCTTTACCTCATAGATGTGACCCCTTTATTGCACGTGCTTATTGCACTATAATGGAAATTAGCGCCTTTTTGAAGACTGCTTCTATCCAAAGTAGGCAGAAATGGATTTCGTTTGAACAAAGACCGTGTATTGACCCAAACAGCCTTTTTGCACACTTCCTACAGGCCTGTAAGTGTCTTGACATCGTTTACCACAATGATTTCCTTTTTTCATTTTGGGGCTGTCAACCCATTTCGCTTCTTGAACTGTCTAGGAGAGATATCAAGGTTGTTTTGCGGGAATTGGCACGGCACAAGTGCTACAGTATTGCTTCAAGAGGTGCTAGGAAAGACATTGTTCCATCAGATGGAATTCTTGACTATGCCACCACTGTTGCCAGTCGTGAAAAATTAAATCAGCAAATTGTAAATAGCATTCCTCTTGGGTGTCATTTTGATAATGTCCTTGTAGGTTGCAATCTTACACGTGACCGCACCTGTGCATCTGGTCTGTATGACTCTCATTTATGTAGATTCTGTGGTACTGTAAAAGAATCTATGACTCACTTGACACAAGAATGTGATGCTTTTCCAGATGACTTCCAAAAGCCTGATTGCCCAACCAATTTAGGCCCCAACTTTGCAAATTTTGGCATTGTTGAAATTTCTCCTGAACACGTTAGAAATCGTTTGGTTGTCTCTGAAGTTTCACATATACCATGTCCCATTTGGAAGACTCCTACTGGAAACCCTATTCATTTGTGGACTGATGGTAGTGTCAACAATGGGAAGTCTTTTTGGCATACAACAGCTAGTTTTGCGACGGTTGACATTAATGGGTGCACTATCTTTAAAGGTAGAGTTTCTCATTGGACAATTAGTTCATATACTGCTGAATTGTGGGCCATTGTCTATACCTTCGTTGCATCCGAACAACCGGTAGTCATTCACACTGATTGTAAAACCATTGTTTCTCAAATTGAGTTCCTCCTTGAGTTTGGTTATGTCCCCCAAATCTGGACTCATCTTTCTTGGTGGAACTTTTTTGCAAGCATTCTCAATTTGAGAAAGTCGCGATGTGATCAACCGATTTGGGTTGTTTGGTGTAAAGCGCATCAATCGGATCACCTCCCGATTGAGTTTCTCACTCCCAAATTTGCAAGCTCGATTGGTGTTGATTTTCATGATCTGTTTTGCAATCGAAAAGCAGATGCTGCTGCCAAGCAGGTGCTCCAAAGCACTTTTCAGTATGGTGACAGTCCTCCCCTAAATAAGATTTTTCGTTGGCATTCCTGGTTGTCTAACCTTCATCTTAAACTTGGGGATGATTATAAGCCTGATGAGAAACGTAAAGAAAATAACCAGGATTTTCAAGTTGAAACCGTCAAGCATTTTCCGTTACCACATGAGATTTCTACAATTCATGGTGTTGAGTGTTTTGCGCATCTTCTCCCAAAATGGAATTGGTTTGATAACTTGGATGAATTTTCTTGGACACCTCCTTCTGAAAATATTCCTTGTCCAAATTCACTTGCGAAAATTTCTTCTGAAAATTGGGATGCTATTGTGGCTTGGGGCAAAACGCTTTCTTGGAAAATTTCGGATGAACTTCAAACTAGTTGGATGGAATTGGCCTGTTGTGCCTACTTTCAAGGTTTGATTCTTCAAGATATCCCTTTGCAGCCAAGAGCTTATTCCACCTTAATTCAGAAGGTTTATAGCCAGTGTATGAAGCGTCATTCCAACCCTATTCTTTTTCCTGGGGTGTCACAAAAGAGATGTAAAGCAAACGGGAAATCTCAACCCATTGGATTGCTTCAAGGATGCCAAGTGTATATCCCCCTTCAAGCCAAGAAGTTTCTTGCATGTAAACTTCTAAATGGTCTGACGCACCGTGCCTCTGACTGGTGTTTTGATTTTCCTGTTGGTTGAAAGAGTGATCTCAGCGTTGCATGTCTTTTTGCAAATCTATGTAGAAGAAGGCTTCAGCGCATTCTCCGCTGGCTTTCGAATATCTTTGTTTACTGCCAAAACGGCAGCTCATTGGAAGTTCACGTCACTGCGGGTGTGTGAACTCGGCAGGACTTGTCGGATGGGTGTTGGATAAAGTTCAAACTTTTATTTTCCGAAAATGACTGAGTAAATAAACACTAAAACCCCGTTTTGATCGCCGTTTTTCAAGTCTTCCAGTTGTTTGATCGAAGTTTTCCTCATAATCAACGTCCTTCCTTCGTTAAAATGACGGTTCAGAAAGAGACGATTTCAGCAACTCCATAGGATCCCATGGTTGCGAACGGTATATTTACCGACATGAAAACCATAAGCTCTTTTTTGTTAAAGGGGCAATTTATGTATAACCCATACCATCCATGGGACGAACGGTATATTTTGCCTACATTTGGTTGATTTTTATGGTTTTTCATGTGGGTAAATATACCGTTCGCAACCATGGGATCCGTAATGGGAATTCCCATGCGTTTCAAAAAACGGGAAGCCCTTCACCGAAACTGCGAGTCCGCAGGCGGTGAATACCTTGAAAGATGCTCGCAACGAGGTTTGTCGAAGATTTTTGGGCTGTTAGGGATGTAATGTTCCCCACCTGGAACCTGAAAGATCATGAAACACCCACCAAAAAAAAAAGGTGGTTTCAATTG
>OMLO01005066.1_pt1 | contig 11048 bp, 6 predicted proteins | sample 1674811 | NCBI WGS metagenome assembly OMLO01 (sample SAMN06265003, study PRJEB25207) | coral metagenome | isolation source: Coral host | place: Mexico:La Bocana,Puerto Morelos, Mexico | collected 2008-11-13 | reverse complement strand
GCTGTACAAGGTGGTTCTAACTTTTAAGTCTGTGGATGAAACCCTAGTGTGTGACCATTCAAATGAAAGCTATTGAAAAGAAATTTTGCATGGTCCTTTGATTTGCAAGATTATGTTCCACTTACAGCCTACCTTAGAGGGATCCTAACTTTTTAAGTCTGTGGATACAACTCTAGTGTGTGACCATTCAAATGAAAGCTATTGAGCAGTACTTTCATGTGGTACTATTTATTACGCTGTACAAGGTGGTTCTAACTTTTAAGTCTGTGGATGAAACCCTAGTGTGTGACCATTCAAATGAAAGCTATTGAAAAGAAATTTTGCATGGTCCTTTGATTTGCAAGATTATGTTCCACTTACAGCCTACCTTAGAGGGATCGAGCAATTTAAACTTCCGCGGTGATTTGCTTCGGGTGAACTTACAACCGTTATAGTACATGCTCCAAGAACAGCCGAACGAGAAGGACGCGCCACAACTCTCCTCGCTAACCCCCTGACAAGCACACGACTTACTGCAAAACAATAACCAATAGGAAGTAATTAACACGCTTGGGGTGAGGTGCGTCTGGTATTTCTCTCAAGGTTATGCAAATTGAACAAATGAAAATGTACATGGTGCTGGAGCACAGGGATGATGGGGTGGGGCATGTTTTGCTCCACTATGGGGGGAGGGCTTCCCTGCATCCACGCAAAAAAGATAAAAAACCGAACGGGAATTGGTGCAAAATTAGACCCCATCAACACGATCCCGGAGGAATTCGAAAACGCAGTTTTATTTCTACAGTTATTTCCACACTAATCCGTCACGAAAACATACCTTTCCGAAAACGCTCTTCAAACTGGAGGAATTTAAAAACGCCGGAGAGAAAACATCTTGAAAACGGAGAGTTTTGAAAACAATCACCTCATATGATAATCACGCGATTTCTATGCCCGAGTTTTCTTTTAAAAAAAAAACAAGTCTAAAATGACCGGTGATTATTGCGTTTTCAAAACTCTTTCGGCGCAGAGTGGACGGAAAGCATTTGATGCGGTTTCTGAGTGAAACTTCCGTTTTCAATTTCCTCCGAAGTGGTTTGGACAGCGCCTTAAGGAAAATAGCATCTCCTTACGTTTCATTGATACCACATCTTCTAGCTGTAGGGAGGCCATGCTGAGGCAGGACTGTACTGAGCTCCTTGTAGAGATCATCTGCTCGCTCCTGCGCAATGCCTTCCCACAATACAATGTTCACCACGTTTAATGACGTTGCACACACGTGATCAGCACGTTTCCGTGCAATAACCAAGATCTTTTCCTCTTCACTGGACCGACGAAGAACCTGCATGTAGTTCAATTCAAAAGTTGGCATGTTAAAACCTAAGACAAAGCGCGTCTAGGAATAAATGTGTCTTAACGATAGAGACATAATTGGGTCTATGCTAGCTTTTATCACTAAAGGCTAAATTTCCTAGTTTCTAGAGTATGTGATTTCGGTAGCCTCTCAACAAAAGTTTTAAAGCTTCGATTAACTTGTCCCGAAATGTTCTTTTTTTTTGCAAAATTACCAATTATCGATGATCAGTTAGTTCTTTCACGCAATTTAAAACTTGTGTTAGCCTTACCCTGACGATCTTGTTACAATCATTTGTTATAGTAAAAGCGCTTTTCTTCCAAGCTGATTATCGTTACGCTCTGCGGTGAAATACCTTACAACGCCCTCAAAATAAACTAGAACGATAAGCCACGCATGCTTGTCATTAATCTGGCTGAAAATTTCCTAAAGCGTTCAGTGCGTATTCAGTGCGTCAGTAAAGGGCGATACAAGCTCTTGATTTCATATACCTTACCGCACAGATTGACTCACCCATCTGGCTATAGGACAACCGAGCTGATTTTTTCCCTCCTTTCCGGTGAAGCCAATCTAAAAAGGAAGAACAATGCACAGGATTAAAACATGAAAACTGCTTATCCCCACTTGAGGTAAGCCGAAGATTTTCGCAAAATTCATCAATGCATAACTAATACATCGTTCCAACTTTAACCTTTGTTCGCTGTCGGATTAGGCCGTGAAACACCCGTCTGACTTCACAAACTGAATATCTTTCCAGCAAGTTTGTACTATGAAAAGTTTTATCAAGACCCGAGTTGGTGGTAAATGCGGTATACCACGAAAAGCCAATTAAGTTCATTAAATAACTGTTGTATCTCAACTCTCAATTTCCAGCGGGAAACAACTGGAAGCTTTGACTGGCGACCCGTAACGTTATTAAATCCATGTAATACCGTAAAAAATGAGCAACGCGCCTTCTGCCCTGTTATTGGCGCATTCTTCGTGGATTAAAAAACTGATACCTCGTCAGCCTACTTACCAATTCAATTCTAAGGGCCGGTCCTTTGACGCCAAACCTGGAAAAATCAAGATTTACTTAATACAAAGATTACCGTTTTCAGACAACTGGCAAGCTTTTCTTTTGCAAATGTTCAAAAATTTTTCTCAAATAGAAAGACACCTCATCAAAGTAATAGTCTTTTAAGGTTGAAAAGCACCAAGGACTTCATCAAAAACTGAAAACAACTAGCATTTTTGACAGAATTCTTCCAAAAAAACTAATGCTTTTTTCCATGGCTGAGTAATTTCCCTTTCTAGCTTCATTCTGTCTTAACTATTTTTTAACTTCCTTTTCCCATTGACAAAACAATATAACAGAAAAATACATTTAACAACGCACTACTTGCAATACTTACGAGACAATACCATGATGTATCACAAACTAATTGGTCTACACTACTGAAAAATCATACAGTTTTACAGTACTGGTGCTGGTGCTAGAGATCACCCTCTCCCCTTTACTGAGCGTTTATATGTGAAAACAGTTTCCCTTAAAGGCCAAGTGAACGTTGACCCTGCATGATTATTCGTAACCCTTATTGAATAATCAAAATTTGAAAATATCCCCTTTCTTTGAGTTGCCCTCGCTCATTTGCACAGTGGGTTTTTCACTTCTTTCACACAAATTTTTGCTTTAGAGCCGAAGAGAGAGAAGAGACAATTCACCCACCCAAGTTGCCTCGCCCCTCAGATGGGTTGCCAATTATTGTGTCCATGGTTGGTTAGATTTTGTAAAGAAATAAGTGAAATGTTAGCTTGGCAGGGTAACTTGATGGGTGGGGTTGGGGGGGGGGGGGGGGGGGTGTCTTGTGTACTTGAGACCATATAAAAGGGCCTTGAGCACAGAGCATGTGAGAATTTCAATACTCTGTCTTACCTGTCTTCTAGGAGATTCCTAAGGGAGTCCAAGTTTGGTGCAGCACCCAGGTATGTATAATAAGGACAGTCATCTTTTCCTGAAACTAGAATGATACGATTATTACAATTTATCACAGTAGACTTGCTTGAGAACAAACCCTCAAGAAAATTATGAAAGAATGAATTACCTATTTTATAGCACCAAAATCAATATTTATGAGCTTTAATGCCATCATAGTCATAAGTGAAGTGTTTGTCGAACTCGTGTGCAAAAACTCTCTCTGCATTCCATTATAATTATATTGCTACGTAATGAAATGTAATGTTGTGGCAGTGTGTAGATTAGTTTTGTAATGTAATGTATAGTCAAATTATTTTTTTTCCAAGAGCTGGAATGGTAACCAATTCTGCAATCTGATTGGTTCTTGGTGCAGTCTAGATTTTCTGACTATGGTCACGGTAATGCACATGCTACATGTCGAAAAAGTTAACAATTAGAAAAGCGATTTTAAAAGAGAGAAGAAAAAACTTATTTGTTTTTTACTGCCTTAGGGTCTGTCTGTATAGTGAAAAACTGTGACCTTGGACTTGAAAATGCTTTCCTCAGTGTGTAGCCATGTGCAGTGTTTTCAAGAACTCGGTCACAGTTTTTCATTATACAGACCTCCCAGCTGACAAACAACATATATATTTACACCTGAATGCTTTATATTATAAGGAAAAAGTATAATATGGGCACTATACTCCCCTAAATGTTGTAACATAAGGTAAATTGAATACCAATATACACAATAGTGTTGTTCTTGATGAAAAACAAATGTTCTTAAGATTTGAAATGAAAAATGTATATTTCAACTACCGGTAATACAGGATTAAGTCAGGAAACATGAGGCCTGAAGCCTTGGGGCAGATGAAGAACCAAAAAGAAGGAAAACACATTATATTTGCATAACAGTGGAGGTGCGGAGCTGGAGTTACAGGTGAACAAAGGAGGAAGTTCTGCCTGCCCAGAATCACCACAATCTCCCTCTGCTAAACTTCCACCATGTAAGTAGTTGTGAATTCACAGCCTAAGGCCTGGATTATGCAATAACAAGAGTCAATTTTATTCATTGCCTGCCCAATGGGCAAGTGAAGACTTTTTTGTTTTAGGAAATTCAAATAACAAAGTTGCTGTGGCACAAGATGGGATCATTTGAAATAATTCTTAAGTTATTAACCATGCTTTTGAGAGCAGTAAGAAATGTTTGGGGGCTACTGAGAATGAATTTCTAGATATAACATCATAGTTTCCACAGGGAAAACCTGGAAATTAGGGTTCATGCCCTCTGCTTCCAGCATTTACTTCATAAAAGGGTCTATTACAGTCTGGCAGTTTGATATGTTACGCCAACATTGATTGCCAGTTTGTGGGTACATTCCCCTTTATCTGTCACCTTACGGTTAAGAAATTATTGCGCAGTTCCAGGAAGTCATAAATTTAGGTTACAATTTTCAATGGTTTTTGCATGTTTTTGGTGTGGTCATCCATACAGACCTAACAGCTCAGAATGTCAAAAACATTTTTTTGGCTGGTTACTCGATATACTTAGAAAACATTGCAGTCAATTGTGGAGGAAGAAATACCGTTATTAAGCTAACATATTGTAAAAAAAAATTAACATGTACTAGCTTTTACCAAAAATAGGCTGTGATGATAGCTGTCCAACACTTAGGTTTTTGAAAGAAATTTACAGTGGTTTGCGGTCTCAAACTAGCAACATATAGAGGTTTGCAGGATGTTCCACCCCCTAACATAGACCCTCCCACATGACCAGTTGCAAAGTTTGTATATAACACATTTAATTTGTCCTCTTTCTATAGTTTTCCTATTCCCAACCCACCACAGATTTTTCTCTACTCATAAACAAAGTACCACAGAGGACTAGCCAAGAACTTAATATAATCTTGTTAGCTACATGTATAACTGAATCATATCCAGACATGATAAAACATTAGCGCATGTACAGGTTTCAAACACATTTGATCTTGTCCATCTAGTTGCATTGTATTTGAAGAGGCTTTTTACATTTCATTAATATTTATTGAATCAATAATAAGTTAATCTTCATGATGTGTACATGTAACATATAGTCTTTATTTTACTTCATATGGAGAAACTGGTGTGTGGTTTTAAAAGGACAAGATATATTTTTAAGCCTGTAAAATTGTCATTGCAACCGCCAGTAAACTCTCTTTAATAACACCTCAACAACAGTCAACACTACAAAATGACCGTCTTTCTCATACTGCGGCACACAAGTTCCTAGCCCCAGAAAAGACTGATGCGAGGTTAGTCTAGTCTCTTAGCAACATGACATTATAATTTGATCTGCAATAAGAACAATATTAACATAGGGGTTCATTTCAACTTCAGACAACTGAAAGGTTTCAAGCTTCTTCCCTAATGGATTAACACTTTCCATGGCATGAAGCCAATGTCATCAGCATACTGATTACAATATTAAATAACAAATAATAACAAATAATTGACAATTATTCCCCAAAGTGGAAATAAATATCCACCACTTTCACCGACACTGAGGTGAATAATTGTTTTAGTATATACCACACAAGCTGAATAACTAGCGGATCAAAGAGTAACTTTAATTGTTTAAGAGTAACTTTATTTGAAATGGGAAGCCATTTTGGCTGCTCGGAGGTGAATAGTGCTTGGCTAATCACCTCCGAGCTAACCAATCAGCGTGAGCGAAAAGCATTATTCACTTGTGTGGCATATACTAATAATTATTAAATAATAACAAATTTGGTTCTGCCATTGCTTCAACACGAACATGTGAAGCTCCTCCAAATACCTTCTGGGTATTTGCCAAGATGGCGGAAAGCTCAATTTCTCTACAGTGGGGATCAGGTACAATCAAAATCCTTACCCTGGAGACAGACCTCACGATCAAATTCCTATGGTTAGCCCGACCTCCCCCCCTTGGGTTTAATATTGATATGTGCAAATACCCATAACTGTTGTATGTAGCGTAAGTTTTAAGTATTTTATGTAGTAAGAAAATAAAGAAAAACAAAAAGAAACCAACATCTTTGCTCTTGTTTGTAATCACTTTTATTTTGTTTTGCCTAGAGGGGTTGGGATACAAAATTTTGAGGCAGTAGTTTTGCTAGAATCTAGCATGCTGTTAAGAAAGCACTCTTGGAAAAAAATGTTCCCCTGTGGCCATGAATTATCCAGGCAAAAAATTTGGCGAAAAATACTCTCCCATAATTTGTTGAAAATGAGCCATAATTATAAGAAATGCCCGTGGTTTCAGTTGCTGGACTGACAGAGATTGCAAGAAAAGTGCTGTATTATTTTTTTAATACCAATTTCTTTTACAACTCCTCTCTAAGAGTAGTTATCTGTAATAGGAGAGCTATAACAAGCGGAACCAGGAAGAAAAGGTGCAGAATCAAATTACTTCCTGGGACATGGTTACCAGGACAATAATCTGAAAGCAAAATAGCCACACCAAATTCATAAATTATGCAGATAACAGGTCACACTTTCTATAATATCGGTAGTTAACATCATACTATTCTTGTGCCACCTTGTGTTTAGAAAACAGCTGGATCATAAATTTGCACTACAAATTGACAACTCTCTTGCCTTGTCAAAATTTGTGTCTTCATCTTTTCTTTGTATCGGCCAATTTGTCTTCTGTTTGACAGCCAGCACCTTCTTCGTTTTTGCAAAGACCACCAATAAGGGTTGATCTGTTTATACAGTTAACATAATTCCGTTTCTACAGGACAATGGCTGCTGTGCCATACAAGTGGACACAAAATAATGTGCACCGAACGAAAACAGCAAAAGAAGGATTTTCGTTTCAAATTCTTCTTAATGTAATAAAGCTCATACACAAATACAGGAACTTTGATCGTTGTAGTTTTTTTTTGATCCTCAACCAAGATTAAACACATCCCTCTTAATTATCAGGGATAACGCGATTGCAGAAACTGCTGAAATGCAAAGCTTGCAGAACCTCAACAAATCAGCCAAATCAAAGACCAAAATATTACACTCAGCGCGCTCTAGACCGTAGTTTCCGGTGTTTTGAATTTCGAAGATTTGTACCACATCCCCCGCGATAATAATTCTCTCGCTCTGTGCATTTTCAACAGAGCGTTAAAGGGCTTTCCCGAATTCGGCGCATGTTAAATGCCGTGATCCCGACATTGTAGCTCAATCAGACATATTCTAAGCTCATTCCAGCATGGACCTGTTAATTTCTATTGTTCCCGTAATCAAGAATGCGTCTTGGCAAGAACAACGACGCAAGACGTGCCGAGAGAACCACTCATCAATCATTTAGAAACCAACAAAAACCCAGCGCGTGAAACTGACAACTTCAACACTCATTTTGCCGCACTTAAAAACCATTAGCAAAAGCAAACGCGTTTCTCGCTTTGTTTTGTTTTCCTTGCCATCCCATTTTCTTCGCGGCAATTCATTTCACGTTGCGTCTTTGATGATTTAATGATTTAGGCCGATAACATGGAATAAGTCTTTCGCAAGAGCGCAAAGCAGCGAGTCGTTTAGGCAGATTAAGAATTAGCAGTAAAACCCGCCAGCGACTGGTTGAAAGAAGCACATTGTGCATAGTGCTATCGCTGTTTTGACGGTTAGTCGAGACACATCTAAACAAATCGCGATCTCTATCGTAACGAGATACCGATAAAAATTTTGATAAGAAAACCTCTTTAACGTTTACCGTAATTTTTCGTATGCGCAACTAATTTATTTCACCGTGGGCAAAGTTAAAAGTTTCCGCTCGTAATTTAGCGGCAATGTCAACAAAACCTAGCTCGTACCGCGCCGATCCACTTTAATAAATTTTACTCCAAGCAACTCCGGCTTAATCCCCAATTAGGTTTATTTAAACCTTCAAACAAAGCCAGTCTGCTCAACTCACGCTATCGACAAAAACCCAAACGAAAATGGAAATGTGCGCGGCATGAAAAAAAAAGAGATCAACCAAATTAGTTCGTGGCTGATTTCGGTAGCGGTTAGATATTCACGCCGGCTGGATTCGTGCATTTGAATAAGAATACAAGTAAAAAAATATGTAAATACCTGGGCAGTTGCATGGAGGGGGTTCAAAATCGCTTTCCCTGCGGGAAACCTCTACCTTGCTGGTTCTCAAAAGGTTTTCAGCGACCGGTTCGGTTGAGCGAGTGGGCTGAACGACACCGCTCGCTGTTTCATTCACACGAACAGCATTAGGGTCCTCGTCGGTAGCGCTGATTTCTGTGCTCTGCAGCTGAAGATCTTCGGCGTTTTCCTGCACGTGAATTTTCTCTGGCGACTCTGGTTTTTGCGGTTTACATTCGCTAGGCTCTGAGTTGTTAATAATCTCGCTTTGAGCGCCATCGTCGTCAGCTCGCTTTGAGAGAAAAACGCAAACCAAAACAAATAAGTACTGAATATTCGTAAACGACGCGCGCGCATATAATTGCGTGCAAGTAAACCCCGGTGCTACAAGGAAAATACTTTTAAAGGCCTGGAAATGTAATTTTCGCCTAAACGTGAATAAAATCAGTGTGAGGTCAGTTGTATTATTTTAGATGATTCGTTCTACCTTATCGGGATCTTCGATAGAACAACTCACGCGACGCAAGCTTTCCGGTAAGATGTCGTCTTCATTATAACCCTGTCGCAGCTGAACAGCATCTCGTTTCGCAACGTTTGTTGTCGTTTTCTGCAAGAACAAAACCAAGCGTACTATAAATTAATTCAAGCGAAAACTACTTTAGCACAACGCTCAAGGTTTAAGTGCAAAAATTATCAATCTCCAGCCGGAATCATTAACGTTCGTTCAAATATTCGCACCTTTCTGAGTTCAATACACTTGCGGAACTTGCATATCTGATGACCAGTTTTTCTATTGACACAATTGCTGCACTCGCCGCAATTTACTTTTCTCAGACAAGGCTCACAAGCGCCGCATCTTCTTCGCTTTTTTCGAGGAACTATATCTTCAAACACCCCAGATCGCTTTTCTCCGGGCTCGCTTCGAGTTCCTGGCGTCGACGTCGTTGTTCGCTCAGAGCCGTTTTCCATAGCCACTAGACAAGTCGCGTAGCGTCGAAAAAAAAAATTCACGACCAGCAACCCGTGACATCAATAACATTCACGGTTAAACTCGCGAATTTCGACCAGACCATCGAAGAAAGCTTCAACATGCGAGACGCAAAGTCGATAAGTTGACTTGCTTAAAGGTAGAAGCTGCTACCAACGATATCAGTGGCGAATGTCAGACAAGCTTGTCGTTGATCGAACGCAAATTTCACGCAGCCACAAACCACTTCCGAGCCAACCAAATGCTTAGTAGGTGGGAACAGTCTGTTTGCGAGCCGACGAATGCACGCCCACGTGGGATGCGAAGCCGCGAAAACTGATCAACCGTGACCAATTTGCGCGCGTGCGTGCGTCCTTCGAAGTCGTCAATTTCCAGTTCGAATGCAATAATAAGATTCCGGTTTCACGGCCGCAGACAAAATACAACACGAGAGATCTGCAAAGCGGAAATAAATATTCAAAATTCCCTCTGCAGTTTTTTTTCGAATTTATCTACCTTCGATAAAAACGTACGAATCAATGCAGAATTTTCTGGCGAATTATTTCGCTTCCAACTGGGTCCGGAAAGGACTCGCAATTTTAAACCCTTCAGCACAGCTGTTCAACGTTATCCGAAATAGCAAGACTTAGTAAAAAAATATCCAAGGAGTGGAGGATTAGTGACGGAAATTGCCCATATTTTAAGATCATATCACAAAGTTTTCGTTCTGTCGCGCGAGGGGAGCGAAGAGAAAAAAATCCTCGTCGATACAAATTGACGTCGGCCGTTTTGAAGACGCTAAATTAGAGCGTTTGAAATGCAAATTTCTGTGACTTGAAAACGAAAACAGTAATCTTAAACTATTTCAGCTGGGTGCTAAACACAGCCGGTGTTTTGCAGCATTCATCTCGCTCCAAATGTCGACACCGCCGAATTGTTTGTATGCTTGATTGACAACGGCGTTAAAAGAAAATGCCGCATCTCAGAAAAGCGACCAAGACGTGAGAAAACATTATAATCGCCATCATCTGTCTCCCGTGTGCTCTTAAGCAAAATAAATTATTCTCTCTGTCGAGTTCGCGATAAAGGTGTATAAATTAAACCATTCATTAACCAGAAAGAGTAAATAATGCGAGCTGGGATGTCGTGTCGCCCCCTTCGAGTGGATAAACCCTGCGGCCAAGTGCGTGTGGTGGTCCTTTGTTGATCGACACAGTTTGACATTTTAACTGATCCGTGACAATATTTATACAATTGTCTACACGCACTTCACTTACGTAACGCGGCTCGTTGCGAACGGGTCGTGTTACCATGCCAACTTTCAGCCAATAGAGTGGGAAAAGTTGTAATAAATATTATAATTTTGCTCAAGCTGGTCGTCAGGCGCCTTAGCTCAGTTGGTTAGAGCGCTGGTCTAGTAAACCAGAGGTCAGTGGTTCAAATCCGCTAGGTGCCTCTTTTAACGTTAGTCACATTTTCATTCAGTATGATTCGTTGAGCGTACGTTTTATCATTACACTTTTCCTAATCACGTCATAGCTTTAAATGATTTTTAGACCATTGAAAACTCTGTAGTTTCTGTAGCAGGCTATATTTTTACCGTATTAAAGTTCTAGGAAGCCAAAACTCAGACCCGGCCTATATAATTTGCAAAGCAAAGTGTGTTATATCAAATACAATGACCAGTTCTGACTGACTTTTTAGGAGGTGTG
>OMLO01005065.1_pt1 | contig 11049 bp, 5 predicted proteins | sample 1674811 | NCBI WGS metagenome assembly OMLO01 (sample SAMN06265003, study PRJEB25207) | coral metagenome | isolation source: Coral host | place: Mexico:La Bocana,Puerto Morelos, Mexico | collected 2008-11-13 | reverse complement strand
ATTTTTCGTTTTTCAAGATGATAGGATTGTCACAATATTTGATTAAGTCTGTACCTTAACTTTTTTTTTTGTCATTGATTTTCAGATTAACAGCTTTCAAAAAGTTTTGCAATTATTTCCTGTCTCACCAGCCGATGAATCGAAGGTGATTAGTATTTGCTAATTGAGGACGTATAAACCCTGCAAAGGTTTATATAATATTTGAACTTTATTGAGACATAAGCGAGTGGGAAATCAAATTTTTCTTTCTAACATCCTTTCAGTTACTGATGTTTATGCTGGATATTCAAGGCGACCCGAAGGGTCTTTCCATTGGGGGACTGGTTATAATCAATAAATCAATGTCTCTAACGGTAAAGTCTGTTTTTATATAAAATGTTACGAAATATCTACGATGTGTAGGCTTCAACCTTTTTGTTCCAGCATTTGCCCTTTAGTGCAATTTTTGATGGTGATAAATGAACAAATATTTGCTATTCTCTGCGAGAAACATATTTTTATTTCGCTTGCGTATCTAGTAATGGAACTGTTATTGAATGAGCCTATACATGAGTATGCGTCTTTAAGAGTTTTCCCGCATTAGGTATCAACCTCTGTGTACAGCCTCAATATAAAATAAACACAGACCAAAAGCTGAAAAATAAACACCAATTTCCATAAAGCTACATCATAACATAATTATTAATTAAACAGTAACTATGTTCTAAGATCTGTCGTGTTTACTTTTTGACAGGTGTTTGGAGTAATTGTTTCTTATTTTGCTGTGATGTTGAGTCTCCCAAGCTAACTCATACGCAAAGGGAAAGTTCTGAAGAAAAACGAGAACAACGTTTTGTTCCGGATTTCATACATTCGCCACTCTACCATTGACATAACATTTTGTTTTCCCACATTATAATTTATTTGCAGAATGTAGAAGTCGTTAACCGACTAGTCAAGTGCCCAACAGTTCTTAGAATTTTGCAGTACCTTTAATACCAAAAGAAATGCGGATGTTTGGCATAGTTGGACAACAACAGGAGTGTATTTCTTTTGTTGAATTTTTGATTCCATTGGTTATTACATTTAACAAAATACACATAACCAATTGATGTAGTAAAGTTAAAGATATAACTCAGGGTAAAGATGTGTATTACTACTTGAATGACTTAAATTTTAGAAATGAAAGTTTAGATTAAAAGTAACACATTGAAATGAAATAAATAACTAATGTGGTTAGAGCAAAGAATTTAGAATATCAAACCAATCAAATAATTAAATGACCTGTAGTGGCATAGTTTGTCTATGAATATGTGCTTCACTCAATTTTACCTTCAGAATTTTTGTATATATTCATATATTTAACTTTTTTTTTGTTTCATTTCATGTTAAATTTGAGAGCCCAGAATTATACAACTGTCATCATTGTATGTATAAGTCCTTATAAGGAATAGCATCTGGATTTTTCTCATGTAAAAAATAAAAACAAAATAAAAAAAAATAAACAACCAAACATTCTCTGTATATAAAGGATTTTAAGGAACCTTTGATGCGGGAAAACATACGGTATTGTTTTAATCCATCTTCACCATTTAAATACATAGGGAATTTTTTTTAATTTCAACTTCAATATGCATAGAGATAATTGCAACCTCTCTGCAGGCTACTGAAGAGAAAAGAATCGTAATTGCACACTGATTCAACTTAAATGCACGTTGTTGTTAAAGAGCAATTCAAATCTTAATTAAGAATACACACTCTAGTACACACAGACGATATTACAGGAAAAGGAACAAAAAACATACCTAATGGAAAAAGTAATTCACTTTTAAGCGTGATAAGGGTGTGAATCTTATTACGTTTGCATCACTAGCGATCGTTAACCATGTCTTCAAGAGTGTCGCCCAACGAAGCTTCCATGCCTAGTGATCACGAAATGGTGTCCACAATTTCAATTCAACCAAAGAGGAATGAGTTTGCAATAGTCGAAGACTTGATTTCCGGGGGAGCAGATGCTAACGAAAAGACGCTCAAAATAATCGACGAAATCTACAGTCCGGCGCTAAAACTGATGAAGTGGTTTGGAATATACTCTGAACAGACAAGCTTAAAACACTCGTCAAATGCTTCTGTTCGTCGCGGGAAACTGATTCCACGCATTTATTGTGTTGTGGTACTTTCCGGTCTCTGGTTGAATTTCATTATGTCCTTTGCCAATCTTTTCACTGGAAATAATATTTATCTCTTCTTTATGTTCAGCTTGTGGTGTCTTTTGATCGCTCTGAGCGGCACGATTTGCTTGATTGTACTGGGCATGCCTCTAGGAGATTCGAAGGAATCTCGATTTGAAAATTTCTTCCGCAATTTGCTGGTGATCAATAGCAATGCTAATTTAGAAAAGGTTAGAATCAAGGCGAAAAAAGCTGTTGTAATATTTTGTTTTCTTTTTGTTCTTGGTGCCACCGGTGCCTTGGCTGCCTATCTGGTGTTGGACATCAGCATTGGAGCTATTGAACCTTGGAATAGATGGTTTGGTTTTAGGATACTTTCCCTCATCTTCAATATCTATGGTATGGGTGTGTGGTTTCTCCCCATCCTATTTTTCTCGATTACATGTTTGATACTGGAGGCATTGTTTGATGAGCTGCACAAGCGAATGTCATCATTTCCTTCGGTCCTTGTGGACATAGGAACGTTCAAGACGGAACATCACGGACTGTGTGAATTAGTCCAGCTTGCTGACAAAATGCTAGCCCCTGTTTTATTTGGGCTGGTCTCTCTCTACATACCACTGATTTGCTTCAATTGCTACAGAGCTATTAATCTGCCTGAGGAAGAAAAAGTCGTGTCCCTCGTGAGCAACTTATTTTGGCTTCTGGCTTCTTCTAGTCTCTTAGCAGTCATCATGATATTTGGATCCAGATTATGCGAAAAGGTATGCGACATCCCATGTTTTTTTTACTATAACGGAGAACTTGTTTTATTACTCAATTCACTTATTTCTATTTGCTTTCAAATTCAAATACCCTTCTTCTATCATCTTTAACTGGCAAATTTCTTCTTTCATTTCATTCATTGCATGCGCAGTGTTTGGGGTCTTACTGTTGAAACTCTTACCTTGCCTTATTGCTGGGTTTCACCCACGTGTCCAATAGCTTAGCAACGGTTACCATCCGCCATCTTGGTGTCCCTCAAGCGTAAACAAACCGTATCGAAAGAAGAGTTCATGTAGGAAAGGAGGGATGGTTTAATGCGTTGTTGTCGGCTGTTCGAGCAAAAGGGGAAAGCATAAAGGCTTAGGGCTTTTTTTCGTATACCTAAGATTAATACAAATCAAGGAGAAGCACCAAAGGAACTCACGGCTAAAAGGAGAAACGAGTGGATTTCTGCGGTTAGTCGCGGCGACGCTCCAAACAAGAGAGTGCTAGAGAGTGAACGCCGGAGTTTGTAGGAAACACTTCGTCTTCGGAGAGCCAGCACTAGTTTGGGATCAATTTCATGTCGTTTGGGTTCCAATTGTCGCATTTGGAAAGAAGAAATATATGGAAAAAGATCACGAAAATTCAGCCGAAAGAGCTTTGAAAGCCAAGAAAAGATTTCAACAATCGATCGAGCGAGCCGAGCTCAAACCCGCCAAGAAAAAGAAACGCGTGCATGAAAGCGGTGTTCCAATCGCAAAAATAGAATTTCAGCGAGCCAACTTCGAACAGCATTAGGAGGGATTAGATACCGCGAGTGTAGCTCGAGAATTGGACGATGTTTACGAATTGGACAAAATGTTAAGGTGTAATTGAATGCATTTCGCCAACAGTTCCGAATAGCCAAGGTTCAAACTATCCGAATGAAACAGCTCTGAAACAATCGAAACAAAGCGACTTTGGTCGATAAATTGGTCAGCAAAAGGATCGATTAAACTTAAAGCTACTGCTTTAATTTTGCGTAAAGCAGATTCATTTCCCCGGGTACATTTCTTCTTTCGAAGGCGGCGATGCGCGCTGCATGGGCTGCGAGCGCCGGCTGAGTACTATAAGCTGCTGTGTGGTTCGAGGCTTGCGGCTATTGTAGATCTTCAATTTTCTGGTCGACCTTTTCTTTTGAGCTTCTTAGCCGATGAAAAATCGATGTCCTTAGCCCTCGCATACATATGTCGGAAAAATCCATGAGCATTTTACCTGTGTGCAAGCGAGCTTGCCATGGACTCGTGTAGTTCCTCTAAACAGAATAACACACTCGCGATATGTGAGCATGACTCAGCCAGTCCAGCTTTGTGTCCGAAGCAATGGGGTGACAAAATAGTCCTATCGTTTTCAGAAATTAACCAAATGTTCACTAAAAGAATCATTCATACGCTGGGAATGCCGAACTCGGGCTGTCACGACATACTTGCCGGCGATTACTTTGCATACAACTGAGGTTGCAAATCCCGAAACCATTTGATTAAATACCTCCAGACTCTTGAATGCCTTGAACTGCTAGTTGGTGTAGAAATTGGGGAGCAATTATAGAAAACCCGGCCACTTCATTTATATATGTCGGTGTGCTTTCAAAAACGATGTATATAACAATATGGTCTCAAGAACGAGCGTAACTCAGTCGAGACTTTCACAGGAGGCAAGCGTTCTGGTCTGAACCGTTCTCGGCAGGTATGCTTGCGGGGTCAACACCGATGACCGAGATCTTTTACAAATGTCTTTCCTTTACTCGACTCTCTAAGCTTTCAGCATACCCAGAGAGCACTGTGATACCTTTAGATGAATGCCTGGCTTTTTATCGACTTTTTTATTCCTAGATATTCCTGTAGTTGGCGAAATAATAAGCGACAATAGAGAAGCATCACTGTAGAAATAGACTATTATTAGCATAAATTTGACACCCGAGGGACACCAACATGGCGGACACTGATTTAAGCAAAGCTTGTGCTGTACGTTCATTTGCTAACTTGTAGTCAATGTCTTGACAATGGGTTTATCATTTCGTGAATTTGATGTTTCTGTTTTAGATTCACAACTTCCATAATATCTTACAAACCTCTCTTGGTTCGAAGGAAGACGAAAAGAAGCTTTTTGTAGCCCTACAGGTACGGATAATGCAGTTTCTGAATCACGAAGAATTAGAAGCTGGGATGGCACAGGGATGGCCTCTTGCCATATGTGGTCGAATTTGTTGCTGGTTCTCTCGTTGCTCAGAGGGTTTTTCTTCGGGTTGTCCGGTTTTCCTCCCTCCATGAAAATCAAAACTCTAAATTCCAATTCGACCAGGATAGAGGACTTGCATGAAAACACATTAAGGCTGACATGACTTACTCTCAAAATATTTTAATGCATTATTGATTGTTGACAGGGAGGGGGGAAGGGAGAGAGACAGAATTGAATAACAAGACCAAGAAACTAATTACTCAAGTAAACAATACCCAGGAGTAAATAATTTGCGAGTCAAAGAATGACGTTTTCCAATCTTTTGTAAACTAGGGAAGTCATTGTAAATTGACTTTTTCTTAATTCTATTTCAGTTAGTATCGTTTATTTTGGACCTTCAAGGTGAACCAAGAGGTCTTTCTATTGGGGGATTGATCGTAATTTCCACGTCAACCTCACTCACGGTAAAATCAGTCAGTTTCTAGTTAAGTGGATATTTTAATAAGCATTTCCTTTCCTAAAATTGTGAAAAACAATCAACAATGGACAAATCTACACATTTTTAGGACGCATTTAATTATTAGAGGTATTTAATAGTCGAGGAGGCATTTCTGAATGCTGAATTGTTCCCACTTTCGATATATTAAAAATCAGCTTGATAGTCAGGCTTAGAGGACACAGAAAAACGAAATAAATAAAATATTCATTCAATTTGGAACAATCAACACATTTAATACTTCATATGCTTTTAATAACTAGTTCGGTGAACTAGTTATTATGTAGGTTCTTACACGCGGGTTTTCACTGTACCTCTGATATATTGGCTTAATATATTGGCTTAATGTGATCTTGATCACTCCCCTTATATCTGCAAGAAACCTGAAACAGCGTTTTATCTGATTAACTATAAATTATAAATCTAAGCAATATTAGAAAATATTAGAAAATGTTTTGATACAAAAAGTGGAATTAAATATAATTCGCGTGATCTCTCTTGTCTGGCATTTGTCTTTCATTATGTCTTCTCTTCTACTCCCAAGTGATGTCGTGTTCTTTCAACACCTCCAGCAAGCTATATGGGAGATCGTTCTCCGCACCGAAGGGAAAAAGCTTGATCCACTTGCCTTCCTGATCTATTTCTTACTTTTAGCGGACAAAGTGAAACATGAAAAAGACTAAAGAAAACTGAAGACTAAATAAAAACGTAAACAGAACGCTGACTGAATAGAACTGATGAGTTATCACACGATCAAGTATAAATGTCCAATGATCTCATCTAGTATCTTATTTTTTCTTTTCAGATTGTTGGAATGATCGTTTCGTACTTTACTGTCATGTTGTCTCTGCCAAAGTAAAAGAGTGACCGTCACCAACAAAAAATGTGCTGGAAATCAATTACGTCACTGTTGCCCTGTCAATCCAGAACTGCATTGTTTAATTGCCATGATCTTGGCTTTTGCTATCAGTAGGTTCTGTCGTGTAAATACGAACAACATAAATATTATTAAAAATGAGGATGTTATAAATATACAAATAATAAATGTTGTATAATATTTAGAGTACAGTGCAGTGAAGTAGATCTTTCCTTTTTGGAATTAGTATTGTTATCAGCGGAAGCCAAAGGACATTAAGGGAGACCTCTTTCAGTGCCCAGCTTCTTTTGGTGTTTTATTTTAAGTATTCTAGTGGGTTGTTTTCGTATTCTTACCAACTTAAAAATAAAAGAAATAACAAATGAATAATAAGAAAATATAATAACGTTACACAATTATGTTGTATAGTTATGAAAACTTATTCTGCACTTATCAAAATATAACCTAGAATCATTTGCTCAAAGAGTAAAGATTGAGATGTTAGCTAGTGTACCATAAAAGCGATTATCAAACTGTTAGTGATCAACTAACATGTGCGGCAAAATTAAAAAAAAAATTAAAAAAATAGACATTTATGCCGAGTTAACACAAATAGATCCATAGTAGCCAGGAAAAGAACAGGCAAAACAGTTGCCATCTCAGACAGATTAAGCTCTTTGCTACATTTCAGAAACTGGTAAGAAATAGCACTGGTGAAAGTGATGGCGAAAGTTCATGTAATGTATTATGCCTCGCATCATTCGAACATAGTAAAAATACACTTGGAGAAGCGTTCATAAAGGTATATCTCCATAGAAACTATGTATGTCATGCAACTTTACGACATACCTATATACAACATACACATTTGTATTATAAATGCTTATTGTAGATATGCCCAAGTTTGAATTACTTATTTCCATTGTGGAGCACTTGCCTTATTGTTAGTTTGATGGTGCCTGTAGCTTCGTCATCGGCACCGTTTTACTTTAACAGATTGTACTTCGTTTATTGCTATTCGTCGCACAGTGCAGCTCAAATTTAAGTTAAAATGTAAATGTTAGCCAACTCGACGTCGCTTCTTAACTGTTTTTTTTTTCGCCTTGTAAAATGATCAAGAAAACTAATGTACTCACTACAAAGTCTGTGTTGCCTTGGCGTTGGTGTTGGCAATTCGTGATCTCTCGGGCTTATGTACACTGTATATTCATTAAAATAAGAGTGAGTTTGAATAAAACTTGTCAGTTCCCGCACCATACTGGGTTGTTATATATTTTTATTTATTATATCTCGTGTCTCCCATCCAAGAATATTTAAGCGATGTTAATGAAACTCGCGACGTATGTAGTATCATGCAAACGGAATCGGCTGTGGAACCATGAACAAGTGTAACTCCTACCTGCTGCAGCAGGCCAGGTTGTAGGTCTCTTTTTTTCGCTCGCTTCAATCACGAAAGCTTTCCACGCCCAGTCCCACCGTACCCATTATGAGTATTTCGAAGGTTAGCTTAACTGGGTATACATTTGTACGGGTTTGCGGGTTTGCCCTCTCCTTTGCTGGAAATAATTAATTAGTTATGCATTTTGTGTAATTTCGTTTTGCTATTACCAAATAAACGGCCACGAAGGTGGCCAATATATGGCAATCTCAAAGCTTGCTTTATATCCAGCGAGTTCCAGCAAACAGAGCTCCTCCCTGGTTATTCACTTAGTTAATTTTAGTAAGCGAGCAAGAAGCATAAAAATAAAAATAAACAATCATTAAATAAAAGGGAAGACCGAAAAGGATATTGAGGATATTGAGGATCTGCGAATACGTCCTGCGAATACGTCCTTCGCCAACTCACCTTCATTAGAAGACCGTACATGTCGCCGAATCCTGACTATACTGACATGGTGCGAATTTATTTTGTGTTTGTTTGCGTTGTATTTCAGTATCCCGTTCTGTTTTCAGGATCTTCTCACTGGACTTAGCTAATATACCAGATGATCACGTTCAATTGAAAACGCTATTTTAATTAATTAACGTGTGACGTCTGCACGTCAATGTTTATACAACCTGCCCGTCTAGGATGCTAACACTTCTTGCACGTAATGACCTTCAGAAAAGCATTTTACCTAAAATAATCAAGGGTGAAAGTTTCTAAAGAAACTGTTCTAACGCGTCGGTGGGGGTAACAAAGTAATTTGGTTATATATATAAAGCTGACGTTTCGAGCGTTAGCCCTTCGTCAGAGCGAATAGCGTTTCGAGCGTTAGCCCTTCGCTCTGACGAAGGGCTAACGCTCGATCGAAACGTCAGCTTTATAACTCGTTACGGTGGCCAATTTACATTTTCAACTTAGTTGATATAACCAAATTACCTAAAATAATCGTCTTCAATGCAGTCATCAATTGACGAATGATATATAGCAGATGCTGTAGATTATTTTTTTACCACTTTATATTATTTTTATTTATTCATCTAGTTTTTAATTAGGGCCAGAAAAGAAGCAGATGGCGTGAAGTATTTACATTTAATTCAGACTTAAGTAAACAGATCAAGGTTTTCTCTTTTTAGATATGACGGTTAATGGCAGTGAAAACTCAATGACATCAAACAGGTGTATCTGCTGACACCGTTTTGTAAAAGCTAGTTAAAAAAGTTAAGTACTTCCATTTCAAGATCTATCGGCAACCGATAGAGACTGCACTTGCTCGACTAAGCGGAGATTAAGTGAAACAGTAAGTTAACTTGCGATGTTTGTTTTGCGGGGTAATCGACTTAATTTTAAATGTAAATCCACCATGCTTCAGACAGAGTATGCACGATCCGGTTAGTGCGGTCCCAAAAGGTGTAATTTAATTATCAGCTATACTAGATGTCTGATGCGGAGAACCTATCTTCCTTTCTTCTTTCCTTGACAATAACTGACTTCATCCTAGCGACTCTCACTATTTGCGGAAATCTCCTTCTTCTTATCACCATATTATTCGATCCACTTCGATGTCTTCGCACACCCACCACGTATTTCATCGCCAACTTGGCTTTCAGCGACCTCTTAATTGGACTCTTAATCGGTTATGGCAACGCTGTGGATGAATACCTTCAGTATGCTGACGAAGGTGAGCCGAGGTGGATAGCCATTGTTATAAATAACGGAGGGGGAGCAACTCTTGTTAGCGGGATATGGACAGTTATAGCGCTGGCGCTGGACCGCTACGTAGCCGTCACCGATCCTTTACACTACAGCGAAAGAGTAACAACACGTCGAGTGGTTTTGTACATCCTACTCAGTTGGCTGCTGGCGATGGTATTACCTGTGCCCTATCTGTTTGCAGGACAATTTTGGCCAATTGTGTTATTATTTTTTTCTCATACACACTTTACAATTCCCGTTTTCTTGTTGCTGGTTGTTTATTTTCGCATTTTTCGTTCGTTGTCCAGACGAAGACTCGGACTCTTGAGACTCACAGCGTCCATTTCAACAATGACGCTCCGTCACACACTCGAAAGCGAAAAGAAAATGACAAGCACGTCCTTAGTTATCTTGATCTTGTTTTGTGCCTCATTCTTGCCTTTCTATGTCAAGATCCAGATTATAAACTTCTGTAAATGTTTAGATTCTAAGACATACATAACGTTTTCCTTCGTTGTTCATATATTTCTGTACTTGTCTTCGTTAATTGACCCGTTTATGTATGCCTGGAGGGTGCCCAAGTTTCGGCGATCACTGCGAGAGTGCTTCAAAATCAAGAAGAGAAACATTGTACACCCAACCACATTAAAAAGGGAGACACAGAACCGAAGCAATGCATCTCTGACTATCATAAATCTTGACAATATTTTCTAGTCGAAAACACTCATTACGTTGCACAATTTTTATTGAAGTAAGGAAATGAATACGGCAGGTTTTGACAATATACTACCGACACGTTTATTGACAGATAGAATGTGGAAGTACAATGTGCACGTACAATAATATTTTCCAGAAATGTGTGGGAGTTTATATAAATCATTACGTCATATACAGTGTATACCACTTTGCACAATTTCGTTCTTGTTTGAATGGCGTGCGTGCCAATGTATGAATCGTAAATACTAACTCAAATATTACGACTATGTAGTTGCTTCAAGGAATATTTTATGTTATATTTCTGGATGTATGTAATGTTAGTATAAATAGTGGATCATTTTTATCACGAGCCCCTGGCCGGGGGGATTAGGAACCCGCTTCCTTACCTCAACTTATCTTTGTACCTAAGAGTAGATGAAAGCTAATGGAAGCAAATTTATCTAACCATTGTACTAGTTAATCAGGAATGTTGGCCTGGGGATAGCAACACTTACAAAGAAATCTCTTACAGTAATCTGAGCCAACTTAATGTAGACAATGTCGTCTAGATTGTAAGGAAAAAAAAAATAAAATAAATCTTGAGTTGCTGCACAATAGAGATATAAAGAGCTTGTTTCTAACTTCTCATAGTGGCTCTAACGCAGGGTTAAAGCTGATACGAAAATTATATGTTTAATATCATGGGTGACAAATTACTCCTTAATTTTGGCGCGAAATTTCAGCCGTAATTTATAATTTCACATGTGAA
>OMLO01005064.1_pt1 | contig 11050 bp, 6 predicted proteins | sample 1674811 | NCBI WGS metagenome assembly OMLO01 (sample SAMN06265003, study PRJEB25207) | coral metagenome | isolation source: Coral host | place: Mexico:La Bocana,Puerto Morelos, Mexico | collected 2008-11-13 | reverse complement strand
CGGCCAGGGCTCGAACCCGGACCACTCGATCCGGAGTCGAGCTCACTAACCATGAGGCCACCGCGCCTCCCACCAAACCTTTCAGTATTCTGTAAAAAATGAAGAACTAACTAAATTTCATAGGTTACGTTATTGTTTACCTTCACGGCAAGATTTACACTTTTCAAATTCTGGACCCAACAATTATTTCTAATTTACAAGTCTAGATGCTCAGAAGCTTCCAACTTAAACTTCAGCAAAACAAAATGTGACTACAGAAAACAATTGCTGCTCTTCTCGTGATGCAAGGCTGCATACTTCACCATCTTCCTTTCACTCTTCAAATAATCTTGTCTGTCCCTTTTTTTACCAGCTTAGTGCCACTTGAGCTTTTCTCTGACTGTTTTGGAAACAAATTTTCCCCATTTTATTCTAAAAACAACAATTCCATCGGAAACACAAGAGGGATCTGTTATTTTGTTTAATTGCTCGAGGGGCTGCTCAAGGCAGCCATGTTTTTTTACAACTTGCACATGGATGCCATTGCGCACAGTATTGGACGTTTCTCGCATATGTAATTTGCTTGCATGCATCTTGAAATCCATTCTCTGCATGGTCAAAAAACCCTTTGGAGCCTCCTTAAATCAAATTTGAAAATAAGCTGTTTTCTGCTTTGCCTTTCATTGTACCTTGTTAACTGTGTCATGAATTCCTCTCTTTGGCCAAAGCATTCAACTGTTATTTCATGTAAACAATAGAGCACACTTTTTATGCGATTATGGGAGCAATAACAGCACTTGGCACGTTAGGAGAGCACTCGAAAAGCTCGAATCTAATTCATTATTCCCGTGGCGAACGGCTCGTGATTTTATATAAGGCTTTCATATATGCAGTCATTGCCATGAACAACGAACAACGAACGTTTTTTGAACTATGACGACTTGCAATGTTTTCTGGTTTTGTAAGTAAACGTTGTTTACATGTATTCAATACAAAATTAAAGGACCAGATATGACGATCCTTAACTAATTTGTGAAAATATTGAAACTTCCAAGTTCCTGATGCCATGACGAGATTGAGTTTCAGTGCTATGAACTTCAGTTCTCGTATTGCATTTAGCCACTAACTCTGAAAATGACAAGTTAAGAACTTAACTTACAATAGACACGCTGGCCTGGCGAAGAGCTCTGTTTTCTTCCTGAAGTTGTTTACAGCGTAATTTACATGTTTCCAGTTCCATTTTTAATACTCTATTCTCCTGCTTCAAAAGAGACATTAAATTCTTTTCTCTGTGAGCAACAGATGAGGTGCTTTCGTCTGCACTCATGTCACTGTCGCTAAATCCCGTGCCTTCCATCGAAGAGCTCAAGGAGCCCGCCATGTTGGAAACACACCACAATTTACCACAGACATACCATCCTCTTGTTGCGACACCAAGACACAGGTTAACCATCATACGTGGGAGATGTTAGCAAAAGAAATCGTATACCACAGATATATAACTCCTGGGCGTTATGAAGGTGACAAACAAACAAGATTAACGTTGAAAACTGTTCTGCTTAGCAGTTTTTCAAAAGCCGGCAGTCGGACACCACAATCCCTTTTTATCTTCTGAAGTTTGGTCCGGGAGTTTGGTCCAGCTCCAGTGAACAGAGGGAATGGTTACTCACCAATAGTAACGCTTCGGTTAAAACAAAAGATTGTGCATGGTGTAGACCTTCCAACATAAATCTTGGCATCTTTGTTTGCTGCTTTGATGTTTGCCAGGCTATACCTTATTTGTATTTGATATGTTATTGAAATGTTCCTTCACTGTTTTATGCGATTATTTAATTAATTTGGCGTCAATTTTACTTGTCTTACAGTTAATTGTTAAAAATGCGTGACACAAAAATGGTCAAGCACGTGCCTTATCAAATTCTGTACATTTCGATACTGTCCCTTGCAAAACCAAGTCCTGCGTATTTGGGAGAATCTGAGTCATGATGGCTGATGATTCTTTTAACAATTCATTGTTGGCACTTATAATACACCTATTTACTTTGAACAGTCTTTTTAGACGATCGGCGACCTGAACATATCTAGAATATTACGAAATTCACAGGTAAATCAAACGGAAAACTTATATGTAAAACAAAAGAAATTGTTTATTCAGGCCTCAGCCTCAAAGTGGTTCCTTTTGTTTTAAGCCCCAAAGCCTATTATATTGATTTTGAGGGATAATTTTGGAAAAAGGACGCCAGATACATCCAATGGCCACTTGTTCTAGTAACTAATTCAACGCGCACGCGCGCGGCTGATGAGTTACAACAACTGCAAAACGAACTTCTTTATTTGAGCGCAAAGGCGCTCGATTGAACTCCTAACTGTCATAAATATCAATATTTACAACGTAATCCGTAAATTTATTATTTATACACATGATCTGTTTAGTAAAACTATAGCGCAGCGAGAAATCTGGGTTCCAGATTTTAACAGGATTAAAGGAAAATGTTTTGCTTGATTAAAATGGTCTTGTTCCATTCCTGGTATAGCATGAACGATAAAGCCACTTTCTCATAAGCAAGTGTCAATCTGTATTCGTGTTTTTTTTTTAAATTTCTGGTAATCGTTCTATGATTGAGGGCCAAATCGAAGCAATCCATTTTAAAAAAATTCTCACTTTATTTTTAAGACTCAAATCCAGCTAAGGTAACATCACGTTTACCCGGCAACCTCCCGCTCCCTGGAGAAGAAGAGAGACTCTGGGAACGAGGTTGTTTAACCAGAAGCTTATCAAAGGTTGCGATTTAACACATGAATCGCATACAAAAAACTCTCAATACAGAAAAACACCACAATGCAATGCAATGTGGGCCAACTCACAAAACTGGTACAAATATTGCTTTAGAACTACCAAGACCCTCTATTCCTCTCATCCCCACTTCTATTGTTCCCCGTCACGGGGAGACATTAAGGGTCAATTTAATACATCTGTGGGCAGACTACGCAATTTCATATCAGTTCAATCTGGAATAGTCCACTTCCATCTAACACGAAAACGACGGTCTTACACATCAAATTTTCCTCGTTTTGTCACAACACTCTGTACACGGATGCTACATATTAAGCCTCTACATTCTACCAAAGTAATAAATAACGAATAAAATATAAAAATTGTGAAATGAATAATGTTAAAAACGTAGATTATGACGATAATTCCTATGTAGAGTACACCACTACTAATTAATCATTACAGCTCGATTTGGAGTTGCCAAGTTCAAAATTCTCAGTTTCCTTAGGAAGCTGCATCTGATGAATTATTTTGAGCGTCCTCGCCAGGAGAGGAAGCGCCTGGCACTTTTTCATCCTCGATTTCATTTTCCAACCCTTCCTGTTTGTTGTCGTTGCCCTCTTCTTTTGTTGCAACTCTCTTAGATGTCTCTTCATCATCGTTAACACCCAGGTCCACGGAAACTACTGGATCCTGAGGAGATTTGTCTTCCTTATCCTGTCCTAGTAATTCTTGTCCAGTGCTTTCTCCTGGATCGTCCAAAATCTGCGGTTGCTCTTTTCGAGAAGATTCCTGCCCCTCCCCGTTTTCTGACTGCTGAGGGTCCTGCTGAGGGACCAGCTGGGGTTCCTGCTGAGGTTCCAGCTGGGGGTCCGAATGAGGGACCTGATGGGCGTTCTGCTGGGGGTCTCTCTGGAGGTCCGGCTGAGGGGCCCGATGGGAGTCCTGCTGGGGTTCATTTCCATCTTGGTCGTCTTTAGCCGGGGGAACGTCTTGATGTTCAGGATGCTCTGCATCAGGCAACTGGCCAACTCCCTCTGCAGGAGCAGCATTTTCCTCCACGGCAGAATCCTCTTTCTCACTCTGTTGGTCATCACCTGATGGTTGTTCTCTATCTTCTGCTTCCTTATGTTTTTCTTCTCTACCTTGTTCCTTCTGTACTATACCAGGCGGTTCCTCGGTCTGGTCAACTTCTATTATTTCTCCATCTTTTTCTCTTTGCTCTTGTCCCTCTTCACTGTTCTCTTGAATTGAAGTGTATTCATTAACAATTTCCTCGAGAGAAGCCTCTGTACTGTTTCCTTCAGTTACTAAACCTTGTCCTCCACTGTCTTGCTGTGGCTGGAGCGCGCTGAACTCAGTCTCATGCTGTTCTTCACCTCCGCCAACTTCCTCGGGCTCATTCCCTTTCTCTCTTTCTTTAAGAAAATCCTTAACTTCATCAACTATTTCCTTTGATATTTGATTGATGGGTAGGAGTGTAAGGTCGACAATTGACTTGTTAGCTTTAACTGCATCAAACAACTTTCTTCCTCCTTCATCGCCAATTTTGTTTCCCTCCAAGTCAACAGAACGAAGGCTTTTACATCCTTGTATTCCTTCAGCTATGCTTATTGCTTCTTCGTCACCAATCTTGTTAAAATCAAGAGACAAGGTTTCGAGAGTACAGTTGGTTAACAAGGCCTTGCTAATATTCTGCCAACCCTCAAGTTGGATGGTGTTACCGCTAATCGTTAGTACAGTGACAGTGCCGTTATGCTTGATCAGTTTAGCGATGTGTTTGGCGCCATCTTGAGTTAGGCCAGAGTCTCCTAAGTCCAAGTTCATGATTGACGTGTCTGTTGTTTCTACAATTGCGTCAATGATTATTCCTACTCCTTCATCAGTTAAAGGATTCCCGTGCAATCTGAAAAAGGTCAACACAAAACAGCACTTAGGTACTGAATGCTTGGCTGATGACAAAGCTGATTTATTAGTTCATCTCTTATTTCAAGTGTCCCTTGCAGTAAAGAAATGGTTCAGGTAAATTCATCCCATCACTTTCTCAGTTTACTGTCGAGCAACAATGAAGCTCTTAATTTATGGTTGATCATCGCAGTTATACACACAACTTGAGCAGTTGTGAAATTAAAGCCTGAAAAAAAAAATTCAGGCCTGAACGGGATTCGAACCCATGACCTCTGCGATACCGGTGCAGTGCTCTACCGACTGAGCTATCAAGCCATCTGGGAGCTGGTCACATTGTGAGTTCGTAATATAACCGTAGAGGTTGAAGAATGTAAATGAATATATTAAAGATTATATATTTGAACTGCGGAGAAAGATATCTATCAACTCCTACGGGTATATTAATTTAATTTCACAACTGCTCAAGTTGTGTGTATAACTGCGATGATCAACCATAAATTAATATCTTTCTCCGCAGTTCAAATATATAATCTTTAATATATTCATTTACAAAGAAGCTCTTGCAATATCAAATGTACATTTACATTTGGATTCTTGCAAAGTCAACTAGTGTGTCACTAGTGTAAGATTAAATAAACGAAAATTAAATACAAAATTAAATACAGAAAGCTCGAATAAGAGAAATACACAGGGATATATAGAGAAAGCTCTAATACTTCTCTAAAAAACCTACACTTGTGCTTGTTTAAATTACACGTTATTAGGTTTGGTAAAACCCTTGTGAAGTTGTTTATCATTTTGCAGGTCACCATCTACAGATTTGGTGGAAATATAATTATCTCAGTACTACTCCTTTGGTGTTCACAAAACAAAACACAACAAAACAAAAACAATCAAAACAAAAACACACTCACAATAGCATTCGAAGAGACTTGTTTTGCCTGATAACACCAGCCAAGTGTTTAGCACCTTCAGGTCCAATGCGATTCACACTTAGGTTTAACATCTGAAAAAAAAATTACTACGTAAACAAATATCCTCTCGAGATCTTCACAATTATCAGATCTAGCATTAAGTTAACCGTTTACAACTTACCTTTAAGGTGGGTGCGTTTATCAATGAAGCTGCCAGTGTCTCCAATGCACTGTCATCTGCCGAGGTGTTTCGGAGAATGACTGTTCCCAGATCTTCTCTGGAATCTATTATTTTTGCAACCTCCTCAAACTGCAAATTGTTAAAAGGGTATGAATTAAAACAGCGGCTTTCATCAATTTTTTAAATGTCGGGAAGCACAACATTTTGTGAGAGTTTATTTTTGCTAATCGCCGATTTTTTTGTACTTCGCCATTGTAAAAAACGTATTTCTCTTACGCCTAGGAAGTCGCGTTTAATTGAAATTACAACATCTTAGCACTCTCTTAGTTAAACTACATGCAATTGACGATTCAAACAACATGTCGAGATGCAAAACACAGTAATCCAGAAATCGGTGCTCTTCTCAATGAAGTACCTTTAGACGACTCTTTCTTGTGGACCTTTTTTTTTTATTTCTGAATGTTTTGTTTTTCATTTGATCGTTTTTTATTTGAACAAAAGAAACATTTTAAAAAAGCCCAAAGATTATGTTCGTGATGTTTGACTATATAATTTCGCTAGTTGGGTCAATTTTTGCGGAGAAAATACTTGCGTACTTGTTTTTTTGCGGATCGTGAAAAAATCAAAGATACACGAAAAGTACACCAAAGGTGTGATTTGTGAAACTATTCATTTTTTATCATCCGTAAAACCACAAAAAAAAAGAAGTCGACCATTGACAAACACGACATAAATTCGTTAGACCGCTGGCTGGTTTAGCCACTACTCCTTCTGATCAGTCTTTATAAATATAACGAGGCCAAGTTAACGTTAGCTGACCGATATCTCGACTTCTGTGCAGCGGTCATTATATTTTGAGGTTGACTAGTTTTATTATTTCATGATGACTGTGAGAAAACTTTGCACCGTCATGGTAACAATTTAATGGCGGAATTGTGGTTTAATGAGCTGGACATCCCTTCCAAAGCCAGTACAAGGTTACATTTACCTGCCCCTTGGTTAGTGCAACACCAACCAATTCAACATCTTCTTTTCCTTCAAGCAGAGACTGGATTGAGCCATCATGCTTGGTACCAGGCTGCACACCAACAGCCTTCAGTGCCTGATCTGGTAACTGACCGGAAGAAACTAGATCTGGGTCACTTCCAGGGTCCTGACCGGGTCTTGATTTTGACTTTCCTTTTCTCTTCTTCTTAGACCTGCGAGCTAATAATCACACAGAACTGAGGAATGAAGTGGAAATGTTCTCATAAAAGAAAAAATATCATTCTTCTGAATGAATTCATCCAAATATTTTCTATACGACCATAGTATTTTGATGACCTAATCTGATACTTAACTATATTTATTATTCCACCATTGCTCCATTTTACCATATTAGGGCAAAAGAACGAGCAAAATATGCCACGTTATTACACTGTAGAACAGGGCAAAAATACGGACTGAAGAGGAGCGACAAAATGGCCACACAAAACGTACAAGACAAAAACAAATTAGCAAGTTATCACTTGCCATTTTTTCCATTTTAACCAATCAAATAAACGACATTTTAATGGTTTCGCTTGTGTTGTTTATGTATTTCGCGCGCGTATCATGCAATCGATACGATGCGAGATGGATTTCGAAAACTAAAAGCCAAAATACTAGAAAATGGAGGAATGGTGGAATAATAAATCCGTTATTCGATGGTTTAACATATAATACGAGCGAACATTTTGCTCATTGCTCGTATTTTTACTACACAACTCGCATTTACATTATGGCCGGAAGTAAACGAGTCTTTTTTGATTGACGGCCGACAACTTTATGCAATCAACGGAGTCGACTTTGGCGGGAATATTAGCTGTTGATCAGCATTGTCAACGATGTTCTGACTTTCAAGAATTTTTCGTATTAGGTGTAATTCTATTCAGTTATAAGTGCCATATATAGACCATATACATCAGTGAGCAAATAAGCCAATGAAACTGCAACTATCGTATCAAACGCACAAAAAGATCGAATCAAAAGAAGAGAGAGATTCTGTAAATATTTGGGAACTTGATAGCGATAACAGCGATGCTGAAAAAGACTCTTCTGATAAGTCCGATATCGACGAAACGTCGGATTGAAATATCATCTATGCAAATTTTCTCCGCCGCACATTTTTTTTTTTTGTTTTCTTCGCCCAGCCACTCCACCGAACTTTTTTCGCTTGAAGCAGACACTTTAAAGAGTTACAGCTCAAATGGAATTTGTCAATTACCCTCAGATTAGGACAGTAGCAACTTCAACTTGCTTATTTCGGGCGCTCGCATTTAGTGGTCGTGAAAAATTCGGTAATTCATTTTATTTCAAATTATTTCTTGGTATATTTTGATAGTTACCTCTATAAGCTTAAATTTGATATAGGAGGTTACGCTACATCGCTTGGACGCAAGACACACCTGAAGGTTTACGGTAACCTTAATGGGGGACCATTATCCCATTAAAGAATGTCACATTTAATAGTTCCCTACTATAATCTAATACCTCTTTTGCTTTCATCATCGCTGTCGCTGCTCTCACTGCCGCTGCTGCTGCTGCTACTGCTGCTGTCGCTGGGCTCTGGAGACCTGACAGTATCATGCTGCTCCTCCTCTCGATATCTGCTGTCATCCTGGCCTTGTCTTGGGGACTCCGAGGGAACCTTTTCAGGGAGGTCCTCAGATTCCTGTTCAGCTTTGTCTACTGAAGGATCTTCTTGGTCGTTTTGTTCTGCGACTTCCTCTAGGGCATCTTCTCGATTCTGAAAACATACAATTCATTATCTCAATATTATTAATATTTACTACCCCATAATGATTTATTTGCAGTGTATTTTGTTATGCAGTCCACGGGGTTTGTCGATATGTAGTTAAGTGTTATACTGCTGTCTTGCAGACTTGTTCTATAATAAGAGAGTAAAATTGTAACGTCAACATGAAGTGTTTCTGGTCTAACGCATACATTCCCATTATCACTATTACTGATCACTATGGAGCTATGGATGACAGCGCAATGCTGTATTTGAAAACAAACTCTAAACCTCTTCTTCATCTTTCTCTCCTTCTTCTTGTTCATCTTCAATGACAGTTACATCCTCATCAAACGACACATTCTTGCTTTTCCTTCCTTCCGAGTCCGTGGCACTGGTTGGTCGTCCAGCGTTCTATCAATAACAGATAGTGCAAACAGTTATGTTGATCACTCAAAAATACCTAATGCAAATAAACGTGACAATATAGATGATGGTTTGGATACTGGTGTACAAATGGAAAATAAACACCTTGCGACCGATGTCAACGACTAACCGCTGTTTACCAAACCCTTTTTCGCCACCTCAGCAACTGTTCCTCTAGCAATCGTATGTGGCACAATGATGCAGCCCAAGCATTCAAAAAATTTCCTTTTCTGACCTAGTCCCACCCGGACCATCAGACACATACAGCTTCCGTGAGAGCAAACAAAAAATGCAATAAAAATACCCCGAACCCCATAAAAGCCAGCTTTTTGATATCAAGGAACTCCGCGATATCGCTAATCACTGCTGATAATGAACCTGTTTTTGTCCCCAGTCAAAAAATGTCATGTTTTCTGAATCCTCAAATAATAAAATTGTAATTCTGTCTAGAAGAGTGTGCAGTTTCTTATGATTATTGACTTTTCGTGTCAACAAGTTTATAAGCTTAGGAGTTGTACTTAATGCAACCAAACAAAGTTAGCATGAAATCTTAGCTGTCATGTTAAGTTAATTTCATGTTAATCATGCATTTCTTTGATTGGCAGCAGTACGACACAAATCAAACATTTATTTTTACTAAATACATACTTGAGGTATTAGTTTGTAATGTAAAAGAAATACACTGTTTCAACAAAGGTTGTCCCACAACAGCGTAAAAGCCCACGCAACAATACCGATTGGTATTATGGGTAGTAATAGTTTAGTGCTACTTCCTTGAGGTTCACGGTGTTTAGCTAGAAGGAAAGAGAAAGCAACAATACACGTGTTTTTGCTGTTTCCTTCAGTCAATGCGGAAATACTTTAAGCTATAATAAAGTAATTGTAAAACCACCGTTACCAACAATAACTTTCGACTTTGTCGCGTTTGCTTTTACACTTTTGTAAGACAACCTTTCTCGAAACAGCTATATATCGAATGAAACATTCCCCCAGCTAGGGCTTGTACTATATCTACGTCACTTGTAAACTCCCGGTGACTTCAAGTCTACTTACGATTTCAGTGCAGTGTATAGACCCGGGTTTTGAAACATGATTCACCCCGTGCATGATTCACCCGTGCATGATTCGACCATGATCACGTGATACTGACAGGAAGCACCTGCACGTGGTGGAAAATAGAGGATAGTAACTGTTGTAAGGTAGTGGAAACAGATACTACTATGAGGATCCAAGCGAGGTGTCGTCCAAAATAAGCGAGAGAAAGGCCCAGTTTTACGTTAAAACAAAGGAGGGCAAAGCAAAAAGCGTCCCAACGAGCTGTTTTCTACCAGAAGAAGAATCCTTCAGCACGTGGAAAGGGGCAATTCGACGTTTGGTAGCAGAAGTGGAATCTATTACTGTTAGCGATGTCATGGTAGACAAAATATATATTGAAATCAAAAGCTCGCGGTCTCTGTTATGACACGAAGGCTGTATTTGTAAAACGATGCCGAGCGGTATCTATAATAGAACTGCCGTATACACGTTGGTGATAAATCACTCGCCATCTTAAGTCTTCATGCAGCGCTTTCATCGTTCATCGTTCAGCTTGATAACCTCGCGGGTGAATCATGCACGGGCGAAATATGTTTTAAAAACATGCTGTATGGTTTTTCTTGCTGAGTACTAAGCAAACTAGCAAACAAACAATGCATTGCGATGCACACATTGTGCAATGAGTTTGGGATGGCTGTGTATCCCCGCGCCTATAACGATAAGGACATAATAATGTATCCACTCACATCCGGCTTTTCCTTGTCTGTTTGATCTTCAACCTCTTCAGCTTGCTCTTTCTCTCCAATTTCACTCTTTTCTGTGTCCTCAGTTTCATCTTCAATATCATCTTCAGGATGTAATTCTTTTTCACTCTTTTCTTTGTCCTCAGTTTCATCTTCAATATCATCTTCAGGATGTAATTCTTTTTCGCTCTTTTCTTTGTCCTCAGCTTCATCTTCAATATCACCTTCAGGACGTAATTCAATTTCTCTCTTTTCTTTTTCCTCAGTTTCATCTTCAATATCATCTTCAGGATGTAATTCTTTTTCACTCTTTTCTTTGTCCTCAGCTTCATCTTC
>OMLO01005063.1_pt1 | contig 11053 bp, 6 predicted proteins | sample 1674811 | NCBI WGS metagenome assembly OMLO01 (sample SAMN06265003, study PRJEB25207) | coral metagenome | isolation source: Coral host | place: Mexico:La Bocana,Puerto Morelos, Mexico | collected 2008-11-13 | reverse complement strand
AGTTGAAAATGTAAATTGGCCACCGTAATGAGTTATAAAGCTGACGTTTCGAGCGTTAGCCCTTCGTCAGAGCGAAGTGTATTTATGTACACTTAGCTACACCAGTAGGGCATAAACTTCAGTTGTGGCCTAACGCCATGATTCCGGCGGACACTTTTGATCTCAAGGTTGACAGGGAGAGGATCAGAACTGGACTATGCTACTGGAGTGCACTTTCTGACGTAATTTAGTGACTTTTTTTTGACCATCCATCAATTCCCTGGAGTACTGGGTTTTTGACCTCTCAGGTCTAAATAAGGCCATCTAGATGCTTGGTCTTGCCCAGATTAACATGATTAGGTGTACAAATGTTTTTCTACTCAGCAATCTAGGTGTCAACCACTATGGTGCCACTAAGTGCCAGCTAAACAACCTCATTTAATTTCTCTTCCCCTGGAGGTGGTAACAAAATCCCTGAAAAATATGCACATTTCTCTTGACACAACAATGAACCACATTTTAGAAACTTATGTTAAAAAATATTCTTAGATATCAAGATGACATGTAAAACTTTTCTAGACCTAAAATACAGTTCCATCTTTCTAAAACTTCGTTATCTAGAACCTTCTGCTATTTCAAACTTTAATTATATTATTTTCCTTTGCATACAATAAATACTATGATTCCCAGCCAAAGGAAACCCATCAATTGATATTCTTGTGGTTATCATCGCTAGTGGTATTGCTTGTGAGTGAGTACACAGGACAATGACGATGATGACGGAGTTATGCAAGATGGCGGCCATACTTCAGCTAACAGATTAACAGAAACGTACAGACTTGGTTTATAGCATTCTTGTTTGATACTTCAGATCTACGTTATTGTCGACCGACACCTGTCAATACAGAGTATTTGCTGACCAGTATAAAATGTTCATATCACAGGCTCGAATTAAGGGCTCAATATGGTGACCGGTTTTTTAAAGGGGACCCCTGACTAAGTGCTGGTTTTCGATTGCATCATGGGCTCATATTAGGTTTGTTGTAAACAGGGCTGGATTGTTTGGGAGCTGGTTGACCCTAATCCAAGATTAAAAATCAACTGAATAATAAATTTTTCTTGTATACAAACATGTTTCACTGCTTTTGCTTTTGTATTTTGAGATCATTCAAACTCAAAACAGAAGGCCAAACAATATACACAAAACCTCATATTTGCAAGGTTACAAAACTCAAATTAAAATTTACACTTATCCTTTTCTAGTTTAATTAGGCTTTCAAAAACTTAGCCCAGGAGCTCTGCTTTAAGACTTGGCTGAATCTATATATTTGGAATGATTTGAAAATAAGTCTGGATGATCTTTCTCACTTGTGGCGTGTAACATTTGTATGTTTTGAGTCTTTTACTTGAGACCTGCAGCGTTTGCTAATTTGTATAACTTATTAATTTAAGTTCAAACAGTTCCGGTTTCACTAAGCAGAGTAATTGCAAATTATCACGCCACTTCAAGCCGTACCTCTATCAAATCATGGCTCTACAGCTCTGGGTAGCAACATGACTGCGTAGCCACATAGCCAAAATTTTAAGAGGCACAGCAAGGTATTCTGTAGTTGCTTCCAGAGTAATGCCAAGCTCTTAGTTAGTCTTGGGCTTAGTCTTGAATTTTATCGATTTCCCAATCTCCGAGATACACTAGGTAGGGGATTCTCAATTTCCACATCTTTCAAATAAGTCCACTGTCGATCACAACGGCATTCAACACCGCACTTTTCCGATCCACAAGACGGACAAGGAAAATGGCAACCAGGACAGTTAGTGTCTTGGCAGTCACACACATCTCTTCCATCGGACATTCGAATCCCCGAGCGGTCGTGAAATATTTGTTTTTGCGGTCTTCTTCTCTGTCTTTGTCTTCTCTTGGGGTCCTTTTGAACGAGTCTCTTCAACTTCCGCATTTCCCGTCGACTTGTGTCAGGATTGAACTCCTCTAACATTGGTCCAGGATTTTTAAACTTAAGTGCATTCCTGAGTTTCTCCGTCCTAGAACTTTCGGAGCTAGTAGAACCAGTCCGACTAACTTTCGCTGGATTATTCAAGGAAAATCCGCAAAGTATGGGAGTTTCGTCCGTAACAGTCACTTCTCCGACCGTTGGAAACAATGGATACTTGATTATTTTGTTGTCACTTTCTTTTTGTGAGTCAACAGAAAACATCACAGGACCAACTTTGATACTTTTAAGGACTAGAATCGTCCCATAAATAAGCCAGAATTGTACAAAAAGTCCATACAAAAAGAAACAAATTACTCCACCATCTTTGATACAATGACTCCTTCCCAGTCCCAATGCGATATACAGATTTACTTAATGTAACTTTTATTTCCGGTGAGATGTTCAATCAACTTCCGGTATGATCAAAAGATTTCACGAGGAGCTAGCTGAGGGTTCTGGAATAAAAAATATTGTCTAGAGAAAGAAAAGTGGCAAAACGAAGCCGAAACTACATATTTGTGTGATCATTAGTTTTTAAAATGATACTTCCCTTCATTATTTTCTTTCGGATATTAAAATAAGAAAAAATTGCGGTTAACTAACTTTTAATTTTTTCGGTTAAAATAAAAATGAAAACATACAACGTGTTAAACAGAAAATGGAAAACAAGGATATCTAGTTCAAAATCTGAAAGAGCCACGATTGGCCGGATTGTCTGGTAAACAATGAACACTTGTTGAAACTCATTTCCGGAATTGTTGCCTAGTTGTGAAAAACTCGTTTGTTAAAAATTTATTTCCAATGGGGTCCGACGATAGCACCCAGCAGCAAAGCGTGGTACGGGGAACTCTTTTGTGTTTACTTTTGAACATCTCTACGTCAGGCCATTGGTGAATAATTTTAAATTTGTAAATCCACGTTTCGTGTTTTGCAGGTTCGTCGCACGAACTCGTCATCAGACAGTGTTGATAAAAACTACGCCATGAAAGAGGTTCGTTGTTTTTCTTAATATATTTTTGGCATCTTTATCAGCTATTAATTTGTGTAGTAGTGGCGCCTATAATGTGCGCCGCTGTGGTTTAAGTTGCTCTTATTAAGTCGTGCTGTCTCTGCGTTTAGAGAGACGAAACTTTGAAGGAAATGGACGTGAAAGGGGATGCCGTGAAAGAGGAAACGCCACAAGTACCAGCGGAACAACAACCGGGCTTTCTGTCGAAAATATCGGGTGGTGTTTACAGCAAGGCAGCGACAGTTGTTGGAGGAGTTGGTTGGGTAGCAGGGACGGCTTTATCAACCACCTACACTGCGGTGTCAGCTGTCGGAGGAGTTGCGTTGAATCCGTTCAGGAAATCTCAAAAAGACAAGTCCGATTGAAAGACATTTATTCGGTTGTCCCGTGACACGTAACTTAAAGTTTTCTAACCCAAAGTGACGAATGGCCTGCTATTAGATATATTATCGACGAGGGCCTTTAATACTTTCATGGAGAGGAAAACGAGGTAACATTTTATTGTATCTTGTTGGTGTAAAGAAACTTATCGCGAAATGGAATTGAATCTAAACACTGACCGCACTGGACTATGTAGGACTGGGACAAATTGTCGTCTTTTCAGCCTTATCTGTTTCGTTTTCTCGTATAGAAGTGTTGTAATGACAAAATCTTCTTGAAAAGAACAGAGTAGTAATCTTAATAATGAATTACCATTTATCGTTTCAAATTTTTGCTAGTTCAGCTGTTCGTCCCAAATTGGCATTTTGAACACTATTTTGTAAATTCGCTCGAGATTCTGTGGCCTTTTTACAAAGTTTTTTGTTTAGACAATGGTTTGTAGTTCGTATTACAGAAAGCACCGGATTTTATAGTGAAATGATTTGTTCAGAAAATTGTAAATAAAAAACTGTTCTTTCAGAGGGAGGAATGTAAAATATAGTTAATATATTCAGTGAGACTGCGAATAAGGATTTGCAGCTTAGAATCACAATTAAAATGAATGAAAAAATTGTAAATGCTTGTTATTATTTTCTTAATTTCTGTGGTAAATCGAACATCGGTATGGTGAGTTGTTTTACTCCTTACAGTACGTCGAGATTTTAAAGCCAAGAAATAATTATAGTAATTAAAAGTCAATTAATGGCCTACTTGCACCACCTGCAAGACTTGTCTGTAGGTACATCTTTTTGTATATTCCTTTTTCAGGCTGAAAATAATTTTGCAAATATTCTTAGATTAAAGCATATGACATTAATTTTATGTTTCTGAATGTATTTGGTGTTTGGATGGTGTCAGAGTAATTTTGGACGCACATAACATCTTGCAGAAATGTTAGCATCAAGCATATGGATAGAACTGTTTTTGGCTAGTTTTACCATGAAGAGAAAGTAAGAATTTTATACTGTTTACTGGTATCAATATATTTTTTTCAGGAGATGCAGGTTAGACCGGTTTGATCCAAATAAATCTTTCATCAAATCAGACAGAACAATCCACACTTCAATAATATTGGGAACTATATTTTTGAACCAAAAATCTTTTATACATAAAATGTTTAGTGTTGTACCCTTTGCTGCAAATGAAAGCTAGACTAACTGGATTGCTGATCATAATCAGAGTATTGAGAGAGCTTTTGTATATAAAACGAGAAACTTCACATAACAACTTCAACTTTAAAATCAAACTCAATATGGAAAATTGCCATCTAAGACAGCAGTGCCAAAATTTTCAAAGCCTTTGATGCTTTTAATTAAAGGCAGGTGTTGATGTATTATATACGGTGAGTGTTGTCATCATTATATTGTTATTTACAGAGTATTATGGCTGTAATGGGAGAATATTGGTACATGAAGCCCAGAGATGTCCTTTGATATAGAAAGGGCCAAGGAACTCCTAGAGGGCCCTGAGCAAAAGTGTGTAATGAGGGATACATGTATCATATGCTTTTTTGATTAACAAAAGAGCTACATGTAAAGAAACTTTACTCAGTCCCAACCCTGGAAATTAGGCTTGTAACTGATGTATTCTAGTTTTGACCCTCTTAGCAATTTACATAATAAATTTAATAATAAATTATAGGATCAAAGGTGCCAACATAAAAGGTAATGAAAATAAGGAGATCACCTTTTTCCCTTATTGACCCTAAAAACATTGTTAAAAGAATTGCACACAAAAAATGCATTAGAAATTACCCAATTTTCCCCTGAAAATGCCACAAATTGGCCAAAGTGTGAGTTTCGCATCTGGGAGTTTTGGTGACAAGCACCAGACACCAGGCGAATTTGGTCTGCATCTAGATAATCTGGGAGTATTGGAGATAAATAAGAAAAAACAGCTGAATAGCAGATGTCCAAGTTGGTTTGCAATAGAAGTGGCTGCCAAAATGTTCTGTCAAAAGAACTACTGAGAAATTTAAGTGAAAATTAAGACAGCTAAGCACTGGCTATTACAATAACTATTACTTGACATGCCAATTTGCCAAGGACAGAAGCCTTTTGTTAGAATGTTTCAGTATAATTTCAAAGGTTATTAGTTACAAGAACAGACCTGATCAACTTGTGCATGTTGCACAAATTTATGCTTTTGCAAGTGCTGGCAGTTCTGGGCCATTAATAACAGCCAAGATGCCAGATCATTACAGGCAGTCATACTAGATTTACTTCTTATATAGATGAAAAATGGCAGTTACATGCATACAAGGCTCAAAAAAGTATTCAACATTTAATTAAACAGGCAAGTACTTTCAGTAATTTTCAAGTTTATTTCACTGCTGTGTTGAGACGGCCTGGTAATGGTGACAACAATGGTAAATGTATTAAACTTACAAACACAAGATCACTCTCTTGTTTACCTTTTCTTCCAACTACACCAGTCAACTTCCAGTTGCTAGATTGGTTTCCGTATACATGTATTTACCAAGCAAACAATGAAAAGGTTGGAAGTCTGTACTTGCATAAACACTGTACATGTATTTACAATACTTTTATAAATCAACATGATCAAACTTTGTGGGGCAGGGTTAGGACAACTCAAACAGCCCCTATTTTTCCATGAGATTGTAGAGTTTGATTGTTCGACAGGCTGCCATCTTGGTCTCTTGACGCAAGCAAAACTGGGAGAGTACAAAAAATACTCTGGAGTAGAGACAGTGGTTAATAGTGTTGGTGTGGAGGGGCAGAAAAATGAGTTTCCATACTGTGCGAGTAGGACCCTTCTGCTCAGAGGATAGGGTGGCCTTCCTTAAAGAAACCAAGTTTCCAACCTAATACTTGCAAATTTAATTTGTAGTCAGTTGAACTTTACAAAACACTGTCATTTGACCTCTTTCCATTTTACTAGGTAGCTCACAGTTAAAATATTGTACAAGACCAATTTTTAAGATTGTAGTTTGTAAGTGGGACCTCCATGTGATAAAACAGTGATTTTTTATATTATTCTGGCATGCTGGTGAAACAATAGAACTTGCATGTTCTATGCAACTTCTATTACAAGAGCCACCAAGTCAATTTAGAGTGAAAACAAAACATTTGAACTCAACCCAGTTGAATCTCATTCTTTAGCACAAGCTTGACACTATGTAATTGAGTCTCACATAGCTTTGTGTATGTACATGTAAGATAGAACACAGAAGCTGTTTCATAAAATATTTCTCTCATCTATTTGTTGATTTGATCCTGATCAATGTACGCAAAAATAAGTTAGAATGGTTTAAATTTAAAATATTAAGATCCAATGTAGTTTTAAAACCCACAGGCTTGATGTATTCATCTCAAGCGATCAATCTTAAACTACTGGATAAAAATATGAACCACAGTTAAAACAGAATAATTATTGTAACTCTAATTGAGATCAGAGGATAAGGAAAGTTGTACTGGAATTTTCTTCATAGCACTACTTTTTGGGAGGGTGGTACAGGGGCGTTCTTGTGATGTGTAATTTATAGCTGATTTTTTTTTTCCATGAAGCAGAGTTTTGCCACTCTATTCTATGTGATTTTGAAACGCAACTCATCCAAAGTGGATGGTTGGTTTTAGCGTTTCTTGATTTTGCTTTCTTAGGGACTGTTTCTAGTGTAAAAATTGGTTATTAAAAAGTTACCTTACTTGCTTATTTTTTGTGATTTGAAAACAAAATTTTGATATCTGTGAATCATGTCACAAGACCCCTCTGTAACACCCTCTTGTGTGTATCATGTCACTTCAGTTATTATTACTAACAGTATTTTAAAAATATCCTAGATTTAACAAATATCATGTTGAAGTACGTCCTCCAAAAGTAGCAATAGCCTGATTTCCTGGTGTTGATTTTAGAAGTTTTAGTCTCATAGTGTCAACTGCTTCTTCTCCAACTCCATCAGCTGTAATCTCCACATTGTAATTGTTAGCCTGTAAGAAAGATTCCAAAGTTTGTTTATTCATTAACAGATTATGGCAGACAAAACGTTCCTCAGCACATCCCTCCTGGTTACATTGTCTTAAGTCTATCCTCTATGGGTTACACTTCCCTCAGCCCATCCTCAATAACTAGCTATTTTGGTCGAATCATTTGCTTAGAATGCATCTCCCTCGGCCAACCCCCCTCCACTCCCTTCCTGGATTGCACCTTTTCTGACCCCAACCCTTGACCCCCTTGGATTATATCTCTCTCAGCTGATCCTGCTCAACTGCTTCTTTCTCAGCCCACCTTTTACTTTGTAGTGCCCTAGCAACTCATTTTTCTAGCTTTTCTTGGGAAGTGACTCCTGTAGTCTTTCATTCTCCTTGGAAGTATTTTTGTTAATGATCACCATTGGGTACACTTCCCTCCTGCCCATGCCCCTTGGACCACACCCCCATTACCTCTCTTACTCCACTTCGATCATCCTAAGCTAACCTGTAGTAGGAGCAGACCTCCCTCAGTTCGTATCCCTGGGGCTGCTTTTAATAATACTACTACTTTTTACTACTACTACTATTACTAATAATAATAATAATAATATTAATAATAATAATAATAATATTAATAATAATAATAATAATAATAATAATAATAACATTTCGAAAGCGCCCTTTCCCACGGTCCAAAGGTGCTATTTACAAGGTCAAAAATTCGAATTAACAATGAAACATTAAAAAAAATCCTAATATGCTACAAAATCAATAACTAAAAAAAGAACTGTTTTCAGCTGTCTTTAAAAATGTCTAGTGAATCTGTTCCAAAGCAATGGCGCATTAACAGAAAAAGCACAGCGGCCATAACTCTCACGGGGTACATCTGAACTCGCTCCCTTGGATTGAACAATTCCCCACTTATCTCTGTAAGCTAACACTTTTATGAACTGTAAAGTCACAACCTACCAGTTGTAATGTGGCTAAAAACATCCTGCAAATCTCAAATGGTTCCTGCAAAGAAAAATGTCTCAATAAATCAATGTGATCAATGACATGAGCTCAATTGAACCATGTTTCAATTTTTTCACAATTTCTTCGTTTGACATTGGTAAATATAGGTCATGATGAAAAAGTGACTTTGTCAAAAGTCTCCCAGAGAGATTTGTTTGAATTCTCCAAGATTTATATGTACCACTTTCACCTCATTATCAATAATTGATAATGAGGTCATATGAAATTATTCCTTTTACCATAAACAATGGTCTTACAGCAAAACAATCATCATTAAAAAATGGTTTGCATATTACCTTTCTATTGGCTAGTACTTTGAAGTCCTGAGTAGGTTTTCCTGTAAAATAGCATTAGTTAAGTATTTTTTTATTTTCTATTTCAATGACTAGCCACTCCAGACTGTTGAGCTGCTATCAGAAAACTCATACTTTTCCAACCCACATTTTTCTTGTCACAATGTTCACAAGGCAGTTCATTGATCACACACTATCAGTAACATGGTTGGCAGATCACGTTTCAAAATTCTCTAACTTTTCCCTGACATTTCCTCTATAAAAATCAAATTTCCCTGATCAAGTAAATAAAAAATGTTGGCTCTACTGGCACCTTCTGGCCTCAACTTATAGCCATCCTTACCACTCATTCATTAAGACTGATAAGTTTTCAAAAAATTTTCCTTCTCCATTAAGAAATATACCATTGAGATCACAGTAACCCTGAAAGCCAGCCATGTTAAATTATTTCAATTTTCCCTGACTTTTCTTCAAAATGTTTATTTTCCCTGATCTTAAAGAAATATTTCCCTGACCTGTGGCAACCCTGAACAATTGCATGTTATTGTGGAAGGAATGGTAAGCAAGGAATAATGTTATGTACCTTTAAATGAATGCAGTATTTCTTCACCATACTTATGAATATCAAATGGCCTATGGGTATCCTGCAAATGGTTGAACCACACCATTATTAAATAGCAAAATTATAACCTAAAAGAGAGACTTCACCCTAGCCTTCTAGTTATGAATACTTGATTATATTCATGATGCATGTGTCATTTAAATTTCTCAGTATAGGCAACAACAAACAATCCCATTGATCTCATCAGCAGGCCACAAAACGTTGGCTGTATTCACAGTGTGGCTGTGTCAAAGGGGTTCCAGAGCTTTTTTCAGACCAGTATAAAGTTGCCATGATAACAAGATGGTTGTATTAATGGTATGGACATAAGGAAGGGTTCCACTGTACCTCTGACTAATCCCAGCGTTACCAATCGATGAAATCGATGATCGATTAAGATCGATATCAATCGATGGCAATCGATATCAATTAACTGATTGATATTGATAATCGATGACCAATCAATGAAGAAGATTTCTGTGACCTTATCGATTGGCATCGATTGACATCGATTGTCATCGATTGTCATCGATTGGCATCGATTGACATCGATTGTCATTGATTGCCATCAATTGTTATCGATTATCACAATGCAGTTTTTTACTCTTTTTTTGGCCTCTCAATCTCCCCTTCCGGGCACTAATCTACCACAGGAGCTCCTATCACACCCGGGTTTCATGGTACTAGAGAATTAAGAGTAAATCAACAAAACATACATCAAACATGCCGGGAACATGTCATTTGGTGAGAAAGAAATTGCAATGCATAACTGATTTACTCGCCACAAACGATTTCTCAGTTTCTTCTTGCTTTTTCACTCAAGTGAAAGCGAGTTGCGACAAGACACGCACGAAGCGGCAAAAACTCCTCGCTTCGCAGCTTAATTTCACTTGGAAGATCCCTGGGAACATCTGTTATGAAAGGAATTGCCTATCGATGCCAATCGATGAATTAATTGCCAATCGATGAACTTAATTGCCAATCAATGACTTTTTTTTGGTGACTATCGATTGGTCATCGATTGGCTGATACCAATGGATATCAATTAACTAATTTTATCGATTGATATCGATTTATCGATTGCATTTCCGATCATCGATTTCATCGTTTGGTAATGCCAGGGACTAATACACCTGAACTGCCAAATGAGGGTGGAAAGGGGAGCAACGAAATCTGAAATGCACTACGATGTCATCTAAAGGGAGCAAAAATGCTGCAACAGCATAGCTCTGGTGCTCATAACTCAACTAATACTGGTTCACAAATGGTACTTTGTTAAAAAGTTCTTCTTTCTTATGAAAAAAAAATTGTTTTCATAATTACCTCTTGTGCTAACACTGGAACAATTTTTTCTTCCCAATCTCTAACTCTTCTGCTTAAGTCTGTCTCCTGTGCATACTGTTGTGCTTCTGTAAGGTAACCCTCCTGCGTAACAGGACAAATACAAATTAATTAATTTGATTCAACTACATTTCAGTTCTGTTGACCAGTCCTATGCTTAACACAAACAACAAGTCAGAAACTCACCACATACTGTCTAACCATTTCTTCATAACTTGAAATAACTACACCTTCTGCAGGACCATCTAATGCTGTGGAACAAAAGTGAGTCCTTAAGAGTTCATCACAACTACACTGTAGGTCAACCTGTGGAGCTAACACATTCCATTCCCATAGACCCTTTTGTACAACAAAGGCAAACTTGAAGAGCTAGTTAATGTTTAAAGTGCCTATAAAGTAAAAAAATAATTGCTGTTTATTTGAAAGGCTTTTCAAAGTAAAGAAGAATGGTGTTTCCCTTCTTGGAATATCTTTTT
>OMLO01005062.1_pt1 | contig 11054 bp, 1 predicted proteins | sample 1674811 | NCBI WGS metagenome assembly OMLO01 (sample SAMN06265003, study PRJEB25207) | coral metagenome | isolation source: Coral host | place: Mexico:La Bocana,Puerto Morelos, Mexico | collected 2008-11-13 | reverse complement strand
AATCAACCCCAAAAAACCAGTTGTAAATACAAAATCAATGTAAAGCTGCGCACCAGAAATCCACCCCAAACTGGCCCGGGTTGTAAGAGCCGGGACTCCTTGCTGAAGCCACCACCGTTGAATAGCAGCAACATTGTCATGACCATACTTCCGACTAAGCTTTGCAGTGATTTTCCAAGTGGCTTTAGCACTCTTTTGCAAAACATTGAGGCGGCACAACTGATCTGCTGACTCACAAGGCTGAGGTTGCACAACATTGTTCTGTGGACCTTTCAAAAGAGATGATCCATGACGACCAACACTTACAATGACTTGCAGTATGGAATGGTGCAACTCTTTGTGAAATGCAATACTCTCCTTAGCTGCCATCCAATCATCCCAAAAAGTTGTGGCGCGTTTCATGTTACATGCGCTAGCCAGGTTGTCGACTAACTGGTTATGCCAAAAAGCCCATTCTTCAACTGCAGAATTAGCTTTACCATAGTCACAATGAGACACAACTTTTAAGATGCTAACATTGGGAAGGGCATCTGCTTGAACAAGGTCAAAAACAATGGTCCACAAGTCAGCATGTGAGGAGTTTGGTCTCACACGTGCTCCTTGAAAAATTCGCCGAGCTTTCCGGACCACAGCCAAGCAATCTGACCACACACGAGCTGCTACTTGACCCCGTGCAATTTGCTGCAATGCATACACAAGGGCTGTCAACTCTGCTCTATATGCTGTTTGGTGACTGCCAACAACATGCCCACATGCCAACACTTGATGGTCTAAACTCGGGAAAACATTGGATGCTCGAGTTACCCCCCACGCTGCACACCTTAATTTCGGCTCTGTAGGGGCCAAACACGTTCCATCTGTGAAAAGGTCAAACACAAAATTTGCAGTAGTTTTAGGCCATTGAATTTCACCTATGTACTCAGGAATCTGCAAGAAATGCTGTTGAAGACGGTACCACGCAAATGAGTGCGTTGGCCATCCATGGCATGTCAAACACTGAGGCAACGAAGAGACAAGGTGCATCCATTTAAAGCCAGATCTGCACTGTGAAAATTGTTCACATTCCCATATGCGATGAAAAAACGAGTCTGGTTTACCACAAAAAACACATGTGCTACATGAGTGGCGCTGTTCCTTTGTTTTGGTGGTATCAGTATACAATGTGCCATCCATTGCACTGCGAATGAAAACCCTATCTGCCTGGCCAAAGCATTCCAACGCTGCGGCTGCAGCATCAAGGTCGGCAAACTGGATACCTGAAAATGAAGACCTATGTGCTAACTCAGTGGACAACACATTGGGCCAGGCCCACTTACACCTCACCATAAGTGCATCCCAATGAACGCTCAGGACATCGAATCTGCCGAACCGATCTTGGAAAACACTGTCATGTACATGGACCCATCCCAATCGTTGGAGGCGTTCAACAAGGATTTTGGCTGGTCCATTGTTTGGAAAGGAAGGATCAACACCGATGAGCCTGAGTGACGAAATCAAAGAATCAACCCCACCTACTTCACGGACTTCCCTAAGCGTTTGGATGATAGCCCATGCTTCAGGATCTGCCATGAGGGTTGCAGAAGCCAAATGTGCAGCTGGGTTGGCACCAATTCTATTACACCTAACGCCCTTGACTGCTCCAGTACGCAGAGCTTTAAAGTGATTATCACCTAGTGCCACTACCGAGATGCCATATAGCGCTCTAGGCCATGCTGCCTGAACGAGTGCTTGGATTTTTGTCTTGTATGGGCTCAAACAGGCACGAAGCTTTATCCATAGTGCAGGCATGTCTTGCAACCTAGCGACTAATGATCGATTACCTCTACGAAGACAAAAATTTTGGTGGGCTCCCAAATCCCGGGCCGCCAGGACTAATTTAAGGGGGCCACTCCTCAAAAAAGCTCTGTCAGTAGATGATGCTGCCCACAAGAAAGACTTGGCCGGGTCAATTTCAAGATCAAGCGCAGTTGCAAAGTTCATCAAACTAGCCCACACTGTCTGAATGTGCCGAGAACTTTTGACCATGATATGCCAATCATCGACGAATGCATGGAGGTCATGAATGCCTCTGGTTTGCACATCAAGCCACTGATCTAGCATCCAGTCAGCAACCACCATGGCAAATACGCTAAGGGCGCAACCCTCAGGAAAGCCAACACAACTTTGCACAGGTGAAGAAACTGACTGCCGGACACGAAAACGTCTTTGTTGCTGCACCAAAAACTTAGCCCAAGGACGAATTATTTGAGCAGGGAAACCAAGACACACCAATGCTTGCATGATGGGGTATCGTGGCAGTGCATTGAAAGCACGACGAATGTCAACCATGATGCCTTGCAAAGGTTGCTGATGGGCGAAACTAAATTCAAGAATCTGAGCTAGATGAAACCAACTTGCCTTGGCTTGACGTTGCGGGACTCCACCACGGATTCCACTAGGCAGATACTTTTCAAGAGTTTTTAAAGCACTTCTGGCTCTGTGTGAAGACCAAGCACGAGTGAGTAATGGATACACAGTCAAAGGGCGATAGCTATCGATTCCTCCATCACCACGTTGCTTGTTGAGGCTTGTCACAAACCCCTGAACCAATTGCAAGGGCCAGTTGATAGACCCATTTTCAAGTTGGTTAAAAAGATCTGCAAAAGATTGCAAACCGGCCAAAGGGATCTGCATTAAATCCTGACGACTTACACCATCTGGACCTGTTGCTGCCGTACGTTTTTTATGCGATATGACCTGGTGCAAGGCTTCAGCGTTCCATGGCTCAAACTGCCATTCTAATGCATGAAATCTGCTAGTGTTAAAGGCACAAATTTGCTCCCATTGGCTAGGTTCTACATGGCGAACTTTATTCCACCGTTCTGACCAAGCATCCTGAAATTGCTGCATTATCTCTTGGTCAGTTGAATAGACACGATCTTGCCTAACTTCTGCACCTTTGGTGATGCCATCAACACGATCTAGCCACACTTGATCAGCTTCAGAATGGTTGATTCCATAAGTTTGGCCTTGGATGACAACATCTCGGGTATGATCAAAAGTGCAGGGAGTATGAAGGATGATAGAACAGTCATCTTCATTGATCTCTTCTATATCAGCAACTTTTGAAAGGACAAGAGTATCTACTTGTGGTGGTTTGTCACGCTTGCAATCCTGAAAAACTAAGTTTGCATCTGAAACCCTTCTTGCTTTGGCCGACACTGTACGAGATTTTTTCAATTGCATCTCAAGGTCAGCAACTGCTTTGCGAAAGAGTTCAAAAATGAGGACGACATCAGGCGGCAAAGGCAATTCCAATGAGATTCGAATTTGCCTACTATAGTGTTGATTCCACCATTTACAAAATCCTCCCTGAAATCCAGCTGCATTACGGATGGCTTTCCAAACTTCAATGGTCTTGAAACGATTTGCAAGCTGAGGAGCCTGACAATGACTCATTCTCTGCAAAGCTTGAATACGACGAAGCTGCCTAAACCATTGCGCATGCTGGAGAGATGCACCAAAGTAAGTAGGCTGTATATCATTATGGCGACCAAGCTTACAAGGTGAATGGCGTGGCAATTCAGGAACTGTGTCAAGAGTAAGGCCACGTCCACAAGCACTGTGGTGAGCTCGCGCTCCCTGAATTTTGGCCTGAGATTCAAGTTGACTCCAAACTTCTGCATAAGCAACAGATGGGTTAAGCCAATCTACTTGTACTTGACACTTCCATTGCTCCGGCCAAGGAAAAGCACGTGGCATGTTCCACTTCCACTGATACAATGGCCCCGTAGAATGGGTGAAGTTAGCAATGACACTGGCATGATCAGACCAGTGATCACGAACAACTGCTACCGAAACCAAAAGCGATTGCAGTTCCGGTGAAAGCCAAAGTTGGTCTATGCAATACGGCCCTTTCCCAGTGGGGGTAAAAGGCACTCCCCATTTTTCATTGGCAATGCTTTGAACTTCCTTAAATCCCATTGCACGAAGTCTATCCAACTGTTCAAGACTTGAAGAATCATGGTTAAAATCTCCTCCTATTGCTCTGGGCCCACAAGCTTGACAAGCTACCCTATCAATCAATTGGGCAAGCAAGCAATTAGTACGATAAGTTCTTTGGACATGTTGGCTGCTATCAGGATAGCCATAAAGGACTCCAAGTTGAATCCAATTATTTCTGATGGCAACTCCTGCAATTTGGATACGAGAAGTCTGAAAACAATCCAAATCAAATTCATGAGGCAAAGCACGTGCTGGATATCTGGATAACACACAAACACCTGTATACTCACCGGCATCAGATTGAGTACGGGCATTACAAGGATGGCCTGGGACAAAATGAGTGAAAGGTGATTTCAATGCCACAAGTCCCTTCTTGAACCTTGTTGCACCATGCTTCGTTAAATGTGTCTCTGAACACATCCAAACATCTCCTTCAAGAAATGCAGCTTGATCAACCTTCGATGTGAAGCCTGAGGGATTACAAATGCCTAGGCTCCAATGCAATGGCTGTTCCTGGTGCGGTCCAGGGTGGGATGCTTCACCTATTCTGCAAAGCGAAAGATACAACACGAATGAGAGAAAAGATCGGATGCGAAAAGATACGGAACTTGATGAAAAACCCCTTTGAAAGACTGAGTGCTTATTGCATGTCCTGGCAAACAAAAAGCTTGAGGATCGCAAGTGAGTAGTTGACCCCGAATCAAACCAATCATTGCAAAAAAGTGATTGAAAGAACGGGCGCCCTTTTGCTTCCGTTTTCAGACCAATTTTAAAGAAAAAAGGGCGCCGCAACCTAAAACAGGCAAAACGCAAAAAAGATAGAGAAATCCAAAGCATTAACAACAAACAAGCCACTGCGGTGGCAAACAAAATATCAGAGGAACACTGAATGTTGCGACACGAAAGACACTGCAGAACCAACACTGCTGTTATTGTAAAAGACGAAACTATCCGAAATCCACTAAGCTCCTGAGATTGCACATGACCACAGGCAGCTTCAGGAGCTACAAAACTGCTGCGGGACCTTCATTCAGTTCTCTGCTTTTTAGAGAGAAGATCCTCAATGCGGTGCATTTGCTGCTGGAAAAGGGAATCCAGCTGTGATTGCTGCTGCTCCAACTGCGCTTTGAATTGATGCTGGAAGTTTCCTAAACGAGTTGCATTGTCTGTGACAGCTGCTTCAAGCTGGTTGAACTGCTGCGCATTGGAACGACCTTGCTCAACAACCATTTGATGGAGATGAGATTGACCATCATGCAACTCACGCACCTGCATTTCCAACGTTTGGACTTTGTCTGCCATGGCCTGGGATTCATGAGTGCTGTCAACATCCATCTGCTGCTTTGGCAATCTAGCAAGGACAGCATCAACGACCTTTTGCTCAAGAAAGTCAGCAGGGCAATTGGTTCCACCACCCTTTCCAAGCTTGCTGCACGAGTTGATTTCCCAAGGGTCATAAACTTGAAGTGGGTCAATCTTCTTGGCTGCGGAAGTCTCAGCGCATAGCTCAAGAGTCTTGGGAGCAGCAACAACAGTAGGGCCTTGCCTAGGGGCAGTAACAGATTCAGTCAAAGACGTGATGACGATGTCACCTTGGTCTGTGGCGACTACATTTTTCGGCGGAGGAGAAACAGATTGGACACGCCACATAACTCCATTGATGTGGCTTGCTGCTGATACCGGTTGAACCGGTCTGGCCAACCAGTCAATTGAGGCTAACATGGAAGCAATCGATGTTTTCAGAGTACCGAAAGCTACAGGGCCTACAAGAAAATCCAATTTGCGCCCTGGGGGCAAGAACATGCCCCCAGGCTTGATCAATCTGTGCAACTCTTGCGCTTTTTCAGCCAAACATCTCACGCCATATTTGGTTCCTGAACGTGCAACACCAAGGACAGCTGATGTCTGTTGCTTAAGAACAACAATGTCGGCGTACGAATGCTTGGGCAACCAAATGGCTTGGAATGCCGTGGATGGGGAACGACCGTCAATATGTTTTGGTTCTAAATAAACCCCTGATTGACCGCTGTAGTGCTGCAACTGAATCTGAAGGCATTCTGGGACACGGATGTGAGCTCCATAGATTTCTGCTTCTGATGGAATTACTGTCATGTAGGATTGGGTTAACCATTGACGTCCCCACACTTCCATTAATGGGTCAGCCAATTGACACGAAGCCGACACATGCCACGACTCACACTGACCTCCACACTGCTCATCATTACATGGCTGCAAAGGAGGTACCTTGGCAAACAAATACTTCAAAGGATGGGCTTGAATTGTTTCCCAACTGCAATCAACTTGGTCTCGATACAACATGACTTTGATGACACAAGTGCGAAGAGTTACCAATGCACACTGCTCGCTTGCAACAAATTTGGAAACTGGCTGCGCTCCTAACTGAAATAAAACCCCATCAACCAACAGTGGTTCTTCATTTGCTAGGCAAACTGCAGGGAAACGAACAGGCTCTGCGATCAAATTGGTTTGGATGTCCTCTGCTTTGGCATCAACAATGATTAGACCGATACCTCCTAAGGACATTTGCTTGCCTGACCGAAGATAGGGCTGAGCTGTAGCAAGACTAGCAAGGACAATGCCACTAACTTGAGGGCCAATGGTTGCGATGTCTATTTGAGGGAGCTGATGCCCTTCACCGCAGACAAAAAGTCCAACATCAATGCGAAGTCCATTAGGGTCTAAACATTGGCTCTTTCCCTTTCCCTTGCCTTTCCCTGCTGCTTTCTTTTGGGCTTTGGTGCCAACTGTGGCGCCCTTTCCCGATTTCTTGGCAATTGCAGCCTGGAGCTCTGCTGGCTTGATAAGTTGAAGGATAGGCGACGAATTGTTACCCAACCATTTGAGTTCTTTCCAAGGCGATCCAGCATTCATGGCTTTGATGACATTTGCTTCCCCAAGTTTATCAATGATGGTCTTCATTCTGGCTTGGACATCATCAGCTTGGACTCCATGTTCTTGCAACAATACCCCAAAACGCACCTGCCAATCAGCAGACTCTCCCAGACCCCAAATCCAAGGGCGCTGAGTTTGTGCTGCAAGTTGGCTTTGAAACTGCTGGCGCAACGACGAGTGCAATGATTGAACTTCATCAGCAGAGCTAGGGAGGGGATCACCAAAAAGCACATGGCGGACATAGCTGATGGCCAAAGCACCACCACACTGACGAACTGAGAAAGCCAACATTTGAAATTTCAACGCAGTCTGTGCACACTTGGTTAATCTGCAGAACTCCCTGTGAACACGCTGTAAGGCAATAGAAAGTCCAAATACGTGCCCACATGTGAACCCCCAAACTTCTTGACCAGTAAATTGCCAAACTAATGGATACCAGTGACCATCAACGACTGCTGCAGTGATAATAGTGGTCGGTGCCATCAGTGTGTCAACCAGTTTACTCAACAACGCAGAATTAGCAAACTTGACGATACTGGTAATGAGAAAAGGGTCCCATACCGTGACATGTTGATCACTTGGTACATTCATCCCAACTTCTTGAAGGAAATGCAACATTTCATCATTTGCCCACGAACCAAATTGGTTGTCTAAGATGGCTTGACGTGTTTGGCATGGAAGGGTACTTGCTTGCAAATGGTTGAATCCATCAAGTGACGTTAACTTGGGGCAAACCAAATCAACAAGTCCACCAAAGTCCAATTGCAACAATGCAGACATTTCATTACTTGGCGCATTTTGCGGCTGTGATTGCACTGTGAAAGGCTGCGTAGGAGAAACATCTGAACCCTGCGCATTAGTCTGTTCATTGCACCACTCATGGCATGGACATGGCAAACTTACTTCTTGTTGTTCAGCCAATGGCAATCCACAACCAACACTACCGCTAACAGGCAGTGCATCATTACCTGCAACTGGCACACCATGCATGTCTGACACAGTGAAAATCACATCTGCACATTGATTGATCTCACCCATATGATTACGAAGCTTGTTTTCTGCCTCACAGAACTGCTTACACACAGGATGAGTTGCACGAAAGGTAATGGGTGCTCCTGCATCACGATCCCAAAAATCACACATTACCGAGTCAGATGGCTGGTGATCTAGCATGTCTGAATTGCCACCTGGTGGCATGACAACCGGTGATGGCCACAATTCATGACATGCACGACTAACTTCTTCAAGATGCAATGCTAATGCATGTTTCGGGTCACAAACTGGCACTTGGGCAAATGATTGAAGCCTAGCAATGACATGAGATATGATCCAAAGTCCATGGATACAACTCACACTTTGTCCAATGGCTGCTAATGCAAGGCGCATATCATCACCAAAATTGGCCGATGGGTGGCCACCATTCAACGCAAACATCTCAGTCGGATGCAAGTATCTGGCAGTCATGAGGTTGGCATTGCAATGACGAACAGTGCGACTAAGGGGAACAAGTGTTCCAAACAGGCCTTTTTCTTGGATTCTAGAAAGCGACAAAGCCTGACGACAACCGCACTTGCAGGGATAAAGTTGATTACCTGCCGAATGCAAACATGTTGGCAACTTGGAATCAAATGACAACCAAGCAGCATCAATCCCTCCCACTGCATATTGATGAAACAAATTGAGTTCATAGAGGGAAAGCTCCAACTGATCATGTTCACCCTGTGGCCATTGCTTAAGAGATTGAATGATCTTAGCAACTGTACCGTACTCATCCGTTTTTGGTAAAGGGGGAATGTGAACTGGGCCCAAAACACCTGCTGCCAAAATGACATACCATCTCTCCCTCTTTGCACACCAAACATCTTGTAAAGAAAGCAATTGTTGAGTCATGGTACAACCAGTTATCCCACAAAATTCTTTGAGAATCTGTTGAACCTGAGGGTCATTTGCTATAGCCGGTGTGCACTCTAAAACTGTGATCGGGCTTTGGAAAAGCCACGAGGCTCTCAATGCATGGAACAACGATTGTGATCTTGGGTCCATGAGACCACGGCGGTCCCCTGCAACTGAAAAAGGTTGGCAATTGATACCTGCTAACGTCACTGATTGGCTAGCTCCCTTGGATAGCGCTTCATGAATCACTGCATTGTCTCCACAGTCACCCACCAAAAAATGAGCATCTGCACCATGAAGATTTCTGAACAATGTTTCCCACTTCGGATTTTGATCCACACCCAAAACAACTGGCACTCCCAATTGGGGGGCGGTACATGAAAAACCACCCATTCCACAGCAAAGCTCTGTCACCCTCAAAATTGTATCAGCCAAGCAAGGCAGAATTCGATGCGCAAAAGACTGCTCACCCAACTCAATGACACATGTAGGTAAAACTTCAATGACTTTGGCATTTCGGGCATGTTCCGAATCAGCGTTTTGAGACTATCAAGTTGTTAGATTGAGTACGAGCACTCTCAATGATGTCCTCATTGCATTTACCTCCTGGGTCAAAGTAAATGCTACGTGCCTTCCATGTAGCATTCCAAGGTATGGAAATTCGGCTCACTTCATTGAAACTGAGATTTTGTTGAGCCTATATACTGTTCATCCTAGGTTGGAACATGGTTGAACAGTGTGCCAACACAAAAAGAAGTAGCAACTGCAAAAAGACATGGCTAACGAGGTGGCGGTCATGGTCAAGTGAAACATCAACCATCAAACAAGCATTGTCAAATTATAGGTCAATTGCCAGTGAGCTCTTTCGTGGTTCAGCTACCTATCCTAAGAATTTTCGGTGATATCACAACGTTTCGGTTTTGCTTTAAGAAATTTTGCATGGAACAAGTCAGAAACAGTAACCATGGTGAAACCAGACACCTTAGCTCGACAAACAATACCGCCCACAGAGCAAAAGGTTGAGCGAATGTGAACAATGTATCGACCCAGGATAGTAAAACTCAACCAGAAAACCTAAGGATGTGTTCCCTTCGCACCACACGAGGTAAGCATGAGATTCTTAGTTTTAGTTAACATGAACCTCATGTCAACACCAAAACAAGATCAGTAATCTTTTTCTTCTCAGTTAAGCATGAAATTCTACGATCATGATTCATTGACAGATAATTTTTCGTGATCCCCTTACCTTAAGTTTACCATACATCACCTATTGCACCAGTCGGTTTACGGATGGCCGAACCGCTTTGATGTCTTGCTGTGTTTCAAGGTGGTGCCCAAATATTACATCAATCCATGGGAAACTTGGCGATGTTTTAACTTTTTCGGGGTTCCAGGCTTTTGGTTCCAACCAAAAATTCATGTCAGAGTTAACATCCATTGATGTTTCGTTCCTGTACAAAGAAGATGTCGGGAAGTTGTTGTTGTTTTGTTGAATTTAAGGATCATAAACCACTACACACCTATAGCTAAAAGGTACTGTGTCAGATTTTGTCCTGTTTTTTTGGGGGTAGGTGGTTTGGGCCATGATTTTTTTGTGGACCAAAAATCAGCTTCTCTTAATCATTAACTTTGCTGATTGATCAGCATCAGGAGAAAGATCCTTGGGCATGGCAACACCATAAATTTCGTCGCAGTCGTGAACGAAAGCGTGGTCAATTTGGTGCATGGCACCTAAGCGAAATTGTGTTGTTCCGTTTTTGCCATGTTGGGTTTGGGGAACAGGAGTACCAAATGGGAAAGCACAGGTGAATGGTCAATTTTGACACAGACAGATGTATGAAAAAATGTTCATATGTTTGAAGACGTTGTGAGACATGTTTTTTTCATGTGTGTGTGGTGAAGGATGATTTGGACTTGGAGGGAGGAATCTCCAGGCTGAACCTTCGGCTGATACATGCCTGAATGCAAATCAAATATATTAAGGTGAAACAATTTCCTTGGACTTATGATGTTTGTATGACCTCATAGTACTTTTAGTTTTTTCCATGATTTTTGTATGCAAAATCGAAGGCTTTTGTTTTGGAATCATGTTGTTGTTTTTCGTTGGCACATCATGTCATGGGGTACTTCCCCAAAGAAAAAGATCTCAATCCCAAAGGGATTTGTTATTGGGGGTGCTACCAACATCTCCAACTAAAGAACAACTTTAGGACTAAAAAACAATTCATCCTGTGTCCGGTTTCCTTTTTGAGGGCTGGAAGAGG
>OMLO01005061.1_pt1 | contig 11054 bp, 7 predicted proteins | sample 1674811 | NCBI WGS metagenome assembly OMLO01 (sample SAMN06265003, study PRJEB25207) | coral metagenome | isolation source: Coral host | place: Mexico:La Bocana,Puerto Morelos, Mexico | collected 2008-11-13 | reverse complement strand
AAACTTTTCTCATCGCCGGAAACCGTGGTCGTATGGCTAACTCGACAGCAAAAAGCGAGAACTGAAATGAGAACGAAAGCGACGGGCTTGTGCGCTAAATCTCGAAGAGCCGTAGACGGTGGAGTTGTTTGGAATTTGGAATTATGCGCATGCCCGAACTCAAAATGCTAGAAAACGTCCTCAAACCGAAAGAAACGGCAACTGTCCACGCTGGAAAGCACTTTTCATGAGGATTGGGACGAAATTGGGACGAAAATGGCCAAAAACGGCCATTTGCTGCCTAAAAGTGGCATTAATTCGAAGCTTGTCAGGTGTCAATGGGTTAATTTTTAACTGACTTCATCATTTAACCGGAAGACTAAAAAGAAAAATCGCCATTTTTTCCAACAAATGTGCGTTCATGCATGCATGTACACCAGAACTCATCTATTTCGCGGAAAATAAATCTAAAAATAGACCGGTCTGCAAAAAATGCCGTGACACAGGCTTAGTATGGGTGTGGCACACTCCTAGTCATGGACTCCTGGTACAGGCTAATGAACTGTTATCCCATCCATCCTTGTCCATTTTAAATGCCACATAAACCGGGATAAAGTCCACAAGATGGGACACTTTGGCTATTTACGATACGGTGAATAGAGAGATCATCATAATTATTATATGACAATCTGTTGAAACAAGATGGAAAGAGAGATTTCGTTTGCAGTAACCTGCTATTTTTGTTGGATTAGATGGTTAATATGCAAATCAACTCCATCAGATTCGACATGAAATTGGTTTTCAATTCACTGAGAAGACGGGCTCTGCCTATCATGACATCAACTTGAAATTTATCAGCGCTTAGAATTGCCTCTGTGTCCATATTGCGTTTAAGTTTCTTGTAAATGAAAAAACACAAATAATCTCGCACAATGGTTAACCTCTCTAATAAGACCTAATAAGTCCAGGGCTCCATGTACGAAGCTCAGAAGAATGAACAATTGAAGACTACTGAGCTCAGCTTACATGACACGGAAAACGATAGCGGAAGCAGAGAACAGTTGCACCCTAGTCTTCAAATTGGGTATGTTTATTTTTAAAAGAAGCTACGGATAAGAAAATTAAAATTATTTTATTTTTTTCGAATCGACGGCGCTTTTACGCTTTGCCCGAGAAAGATTGGGAACGAGTCCGGTTCCCGCCTTTCGAATCCCTCTCGAATACTTAATCAATGTACAATTTACACTTATTATCTGCAATGCCAACATGCGTGCTTCTATCGTGTTTCTTTGTGTTTTAGTTGCTTTGCTAGCTATTGTCTTTAACAGAATATACCAGAGATTGTTCAACGTGTTCGTCCCAGACGATTTTCCTAAAAATTCAACATGGCAGTTCAGGATCGTGGGGTTTAGCTTCAGCTTGACCAAAGACTTGGTAAGTTGATGAGAAGAATTATGTCTGTTTGGCAGAACGAGGACATTTTCAGGTGGTGGAACAGTTAAGTCTTAAAAATAATACTGACATGTTTTTCCCGACGCATGATAGCGACTGAAACTGTAACTTGAGGTGAAGCTCAAGCTTACTAAAGCTTAATTACTGAGTTTGAGACAACTTTTAACTTATTTTAACGTGAAATCTGGTCTTCCAGAGCTCGTTGGATTGATTTGTAATCAAAACAAAATGGGTTCATCACACGCAGTTGGTATTAATTTGTGAGTCAGAGTCAATTTGAAAAAGTTCGCATCCTGGGCTTTCTTGTAGGGAGGGGAGGGTGCCGAGAAAACGTTGCTATTCAATCAATCTCTAAAGTGTCATCGATATATAGTATAGTGATCGAACCCAGGCAAATGTTAGTGTATATCCTGGGTCTATAGATACCCAGGGTAGTGGTAGAGGGAAGGGTGTGTAGGAAGCACTGCTGGGTGATGGCTTAAAAATATCAGCTTTTATAATCTATTTTGCTTGCATTTTGCTGGTGATTGCATTTTGCTGGTGCATGATGCCCCAGCTAAGACTGGGGAATATCTGAGTGATATTCTTCACATAAAAATATTTGAAGAATAATAAACACAGATAAAGTCTGTAGAAATATTTCTGGCACCAAATGGAGGCTAAAAAAAAAACAATAAAATTCCACTTGGGCTTATTGAATATGTCATGATTATACCCAACTCATATCCAACACACTCTCATGAAATAGGTGGTAGCTTTAAAACTATCATACTATGCTTCACATTGATAAGCAAGCATACATGATTCATGAAATAATTGCCTTATTTCCTGCTCAGGCTTACCTCGGCTCTCTTATTGGACTGGGCGATAATTATTACTCAAATGTGGCTTCTGTGCTTGCATTCTCAAGTGGATTATTCAAAAACAACAGTTACTCCGACATTTTGGAAATCAATGACACAGAAATATTTGGAGTTGGTGTGAGGATATACAAGCCTGTTATTAAAACAAACAAGTCTGTGGAAAATATGGCTGATGAAGAACTCTTGCTGCCAGGAGTAATTTATTTTCATGGTGGTGGGTGGACGATAGGTACTTTAGGTAAGTCATGAGATAAGATAAGATAACTTAAAGATAAAACTTCAGTGTTAGAGGTTTTCATCTGTAAAGAAAAAGACAAGCTAATAGCCCATTTCCAAGTACCTAATAAGCCTTATTCAATTTTCACTGTGATTATATAACAAAAAAATAAAATAATAAAAAAAAAATAATAATAATAATAATATAATAATAATAATAACTACATTAATAAAAGTCTTAGTACATAACAAGAGAGTGGGTAGAAGACTAGGAGTGAACTGACGAACCATACATGCTAGTCAACCCATTATGACAAGAAAAGAGGCTAAAATGAAAGAGGCTTAAGGTAATTTGGAAATGGTCTATTGGGGAGCACTATTCTAGACTAAGAAAGCAACAATAAAAGAAATCTTAAAAGCTTAACACTAACTGTTTCTCTTGTTCAGGTTGACAAAAACTCCAAAATGACTGTTTGAACAACTGAGTTTTTATACTGTAAATGTGACAAATACTGGTGAAAAAATAGTTTGTGGCAAGTCTGAGGTGGCATTTCGTCGCAGTCAATAGATCCTTCAGAGACCTTTCAGAATCTAACAGAAAAGGTGTTGAGCATCACACTCAAAGTCCCTTTTGCAATATCAAGATGTTAGCAGTCTGGCCCTCTATCACAGTAGGATTCCCAACTGCATGTTCACAAGATCATTATTCATGAAATAAATGTGACCCCTGAGTTTTGTGTAAACTAAAAGTTATTATATGTTACTCAACATTTTGGATGAGGACTTTCTTGCTGGAGGTACATCCAACAGCAGTCATTTTATAATGCTGCTTTCAGCCTTACAAAAGTCTAGGCCGGTCCTATCCAGGGGGGATCACAATACTCTTAGTTGCATGATAAAGAAACCAGATTGAAATATCCTCGATGGTGATTATAATTTTGACTTTCTTTGTTACTCTTATCATCTTGGCTTCTCTGTGTAGTAAATGTAAGATACCCATACAGCAGCAGCATTCAGCAGCATATTTTATTTACCCTTGGATTTTTAGAGTAGCTTTAACAGCTAATGTCTCCGAGCATTTCAACAACACAACAGCACAATGGGCAAAGAACAGACCACAACACCGGGAACTCTGTGCCCTACTCTTTGCGATGCTCTACCAACTGAGCTAACCTGAAAACTAACCATAGTTTTCCTCATCTTAATCCTGGGCTTTGAGTTCCATTTTGTTCTATGGTTAACCTTTTCTGCTGCAGCTCATGTTCAGTTCTTGACCTCCTCCAGTTACTGGACTTCTCACTTTCTTTGAATTCCCTATAATATACATGTATGTACGGTCCTTTATTGTCAGTTCTATTTTGTATCTGCAGAAGGATATGATGACTTTTGCCGCAGGCTTGCTGTTTCAGCTCAAGCCATTGTTGTGAGTGCAGAGTAAGAAACTGCTAACCTTTTTTTACAGATACCATAGGTTATAGACATATTTGACAATGCAACATTTAATTTTCAGCCATAAAAGCTCTCCATCATAGCTGGACGTTGTACTCTGCAAAAATTGGACAACAGATGCTTATGAAAGTGAAAATGAAAAACAAATAATTATATTATTTCTTAGAATTAATTTTATGATCATTCCTGATCGAACAACAACAAGAAAAAGGTCTTAAACAAGAATGAGAGTCCCATGCAGAGGCCTGTGAAGCTGTATACATTGCACAATTGTTACATTGAACTTTCCAGCAGCAGTTTTCTTTTAACATTGAAACTTAATAACAGAAATCAATGCTGAACTGAATATTCCGCTTACCATTATACTACACAAATCTTAAAACATTTAGGGTCATCGTCATTTAAGTTCTGAAATCGTAAACTACCTATGACATCTGTCACCTGAGTGCAATATAAGGCAACACCAATGTTACAATCAAATCTTGATGAGCCACACCTTGTTGTATTACTCTAACTAACAAACCTATTCTTCCAGCTACAGGCAAGCTCCTTATTATGTTTACCCAACCCAGTTCAACGACTGTTACAATGTTGCTGTGGGACTCCTCAATACCGGCGAAAAATATGGTGTTGACGTCAAACGTGTGCTAGTGGTTGGTGACAGTGCTGGCGGCAACTTGGCTGCAGCAGTTTCTCATTATCTTGCAATGATCTCTGAGAAGTACTGTCGGCAGAATTTTCTTAAAGCTCAGGTTTGCAGTCAAGCTACTTTGAACTACAGAAAGTTTCCAAGTCTTTAATAAAATTTCTGGCTACTGATTGCTTTGTTGTTGTTCAGTTAGTTATGAGAATTATGTGTTACGTGATCAGAAAAGCTAGAGAAAGTTCCTGGGGTGGGTACTCATAGAAAAAATTGTTTGGAGATTTGTGGCCCACTTCGCAAAATCCTTACCCCTGTTTGTGATGTGACCCTTAAATCAATATCCTATTTCAGACCTCCCTTGTAATTCATTCCCTAGTTCAGACCAATATTAAATTACTTACACTATACAAAGGCGTGCATCATGTAATAGCTTTAAGCTTTCTCAATTGAATATAGTTTATTTGACAAGTCTGTAGATTAATTAACAGTATTATATTTATACTCTGGTAGAGCCTGTTGGCCTTTTATCAGCAGCATAAATGCTGTAATCGACTGGTTGGGCTTCATATGAGACCATCCTATGATACAATGTATACCAGCTCAGCAAACAAGACACTGTTCATATTAATTTATAAAATAAATTGGTTTTAACAACCGGGTTGATAAAGTGAATAGGCCGCCGTAAGGAGATTCGAAAGCTGATGTTTCAAGCGTTGGCCCTTCAGACTAGCTCCGACAAAGAGCTAATGCTCAAAACGTCAACTCTCAAATCTTTTATGGTGGCCAATTCACTTTATCAACCCAATTTGTAATATTACCCACCGATGCAGCACCACAGTTTCTTTAAAAACTTACTCCTTTATTCCGTGGTAATTTATAGTTCACTTTTATTGCATTACACTACGCACAATTATTCTGTGTGAATTAGCCCTAGATTGGTGTTGCCAGCACTCCACTTGTACGTTTTTCACATAGAAGCTGCTGGTGTTAAGCTGTAGATTGCTAAATAAATATGTTATAGAATAGAATGTACCTGTAAAAATTATTGTGAAAATTTATGATTGAAGCAACATAATTATAATTTTATTTTTACTTGCAGATTCTTATATATTCTCCTTTCCAGTTCTTGGACTTCAATTTGCCATCATACAAGATAAATGCAGCAAATGAAATCCTTTCTCAAGAAGATCATATTGACTTTGTATCTTTGTACCTTAATGGTTCTACAGACCTCACAGAAATTCTGTTCTCTGGCAACCATTCAAAACATCTGCAAGGATCAAAGTATATGTCATATCTTAACAAGTCAACAGACAGTGTCATGTACGTGCAGCCACCAACAGAACTGACCTCTGTTGCATTAGAAGCTCTGACACATTTCAAAGCATCCCCTTTAATGGCAGAGGACTTCAGGGGTGTGCCGCCGACATTTATCATTACTGCTGACTTTGATGTTTTGAGAGATGAAGGTTTCTTTTATGCAGAGCGGTTACGAAGTGCAAAGATCAAGGTCAAACACAAGAACTACAAATCTTTTCATGGCTTTGTAACATTGGCAACTGAAGGTGGACCAGCAATGACTGATGAAGGAGATGAGGCTTTTGCTGACATAGTAGAGTATATAAAAGACATGACAAACAGCTAGTGCTAGGGAGCTAAAAAATGTCTTGCATGCTAGCAATCTTTGTGATCTGGTCTTGTCACTTCAAGAGGTGCATTGTGCCTTGTTCTTAATTCTTTCTCAGCAGTCCAACTCAAACTGGTCTTAGGTTCCTCTTGTCCACATCATTGTGTCAAACAGTCATTCGCACACTCTTTTCTAACATGTGGTTGACTAAACCAGTTCCACATTCTGCATCCTATCTCTCAATTTGTAGAAGTCTTTTTCTTGAAGACACAAAGTGGTTTGGATAGCTCACAGTACAAGTTGGTAATTGTGAAGAACAGCTCCCATTAACCGACTGTCGGTCAACTGTCGGCCGACTACAAGTTTGAGAGCCAAGATCATTGTAAAAAAATTTACATTCAATTTTTTTCATCTTTTACCAATTGACTATTGCAAATGCATTGTAAGTTAGTTTTAACATTAGTTTAGAGATGTACAACTTACCAATTGAAAACAGTACACTCAAGGATAAAGTTTTGCCCCTAGGCTTAAATGCACCTGGAAGCCAATTATAATCTTGATGTTTCGCTACAGCTGGCTGTAAATAGTGTTAAACATACATTTTAGTGCTGTGCAGAAAGAATACACTGTGTTCAGCAATTTAATTGGAACTAAGTTCTTAACTATTTATTTTAAAGTATTTTATTTATCCAGAATACATTGTATTATGGTAGGATTTTTTCAAAACTGAACACTGCTCATTCTCATCCTGGATGTAAATATTTATCAAACACCGAGAAGAGAGCTGAAAATAAAACCCACAGCATAGTATTTTTTGAAACTTTGAGGTGTTTGGAAATGTGGCCAAATGCTGTCTTGAGTTTTTTTTTTTATATTATATCTCTTCTGAATTGAAACGAACACTTAGGACAAAATAGAGATTTAAATCGTAATGATCTATATTAATTAAGATCAGGTATCCAAACACCGTCACAGTCCTGATTTCCTTTATTTTAAACTTGATAATTTACTAATGAGTTTAAGAAGGAGAGGAGGACTAGATGTGGACTAATATAGTTTTTTTAATTTTATTTTGTATATAGAGAAGTGTGAAATGAAATAGTGTAACCAAAACCCAGGAGAATAGCTGCACTTTTTATTCATGTCTAGCCTGATTTTCTCAGAATTATATTGTTTAGGATGCGTTACATGCAAATAATACAAAAACTAAGTAGAATTCAACAAGGAAGGAAGCAATAAAATAAAAGAAGCAATCGCTATGTGCAGATCGACTATTTATTATTTTCTTCTACAGTATGTGACTTATTAAGTAGATCTATTACAAACCAATTACTGCCTTATTAGCAATTTCACAATCATGAATGGCTATAGTAACACTCTGTTAAAACTTAGTTTGTCATGAAACCATATATTAAGTATTTGAGTATTTAAAGCAATATTTATTTAGATTTTACATACCCATGTTGCTCTAGCTCATTCTGAAATCAACAGCAACTGAGTTGTTTTCAACATCCATGAAACATAGCATAAACCTCATACTGAGAATGAGGTAACTGCTGGATGTAATTCACTAATTCTAGATTCAGAACTATAAATTATGTAGTAAACAAAGAATCAAAGTAATATTAAGAAATATTTTTGTATGATAAGTCGTAGTTCCTACGTAGATGCTCTTTGGACTTGTCACGCAATCATGTACCCTTTTTGTGGGAGAGGAGACTTTTGTGAGCAGCTCCAAACAGCACCTGTGTAGGAGGCTAGATAAGCCACGACAAGTAGGATTTAAAGAGAAGCTGTAACTGTTATCAATGGGATTTGGGACTGGAGCTGGCAGCTTTCAGCAATGACAACTAGCAGTAAGGTACAAGTTGGTTGACTCTATGCAGTGGTGGATCCAAATCTCATTACAAAAAAAAAAAAAAAACAGTTTAAGTGTCGGAGTATTAAGCACTGCTGTGCTAATTGTGGACACTGTAAATAAGGAAACAAATATTACAAATAGGACAGATATTTGTTAAGAATCCCAACTGGTAGGAGGCTGACCAGCTGGCTATTTACAATGCGTGGAGGAGTTGAATTCGGGACCACCGAAGACAAATCCATCCAGTGGCAGGAGCAGGTCTTGAACGCAGGACCTCCAGATTACAAGTCCAGCGCCCTAACCACTAGGCCATGTTTGCCTCCAGTAAGTAAAGTGGTGACCCAAATTTCTTTCTTCAGTTTAGGTGCGGTGCAAAGGATTATAGGCCACTCAGGCGTGGGGTGTGGGTTGGGGGTTTACTTGGAATGCACAGGGACTCTCCATATCAAGTCTCAGGATTTGTTACTTATAGCATATTAAAAACAAGAAGTGTTGCGTTTATATTATTTGGTAGTCATACTCATGCAGGAGATGTTGCGTGAAGAGCTTTTAAAGCAAGTGGCATTTTGCGAAGCTAGTCACAATTTCAGCTGAAGCTGCTAATTGTAAACGAGTCAGAGTGGACACGTGTATGAGGAGAGAGCTTTGATTATACATCAATATGTGTGTCTGACATGAAGTAAAAACCGTATGGTCATCACAACTAACAGTAATGAGGCATAAATACAAATTTCATTGAAAATGTAAGCTAAAAATACATCTACCACTTATCTACAACTCTTTCAGATAGTCAACTAAATCTCGAAACATTTGATTGAACTCTTCTGTCATAAACACAGGATCGTTCTGAACAAACAAAAAGGCGTGATACGTCATGTAATTGTAGTGTGTCACTTTAACTCCTGCATCTTGTAACCGGGCCTTGTACAAAAAATTTTCATCTTTTAGAACATCAAATTCACATGACATTATTAAGGTTTTTGGCAGTCCGTTTAAGTTATCTGCCATCAAAGGGCTTGCTCTGTAATCAGTTAGGGCATCCAAAACAATAGAAGGAGTTTCTTCCTGTGGCTTTATCTGAGGTTTGCGCTGTCCCTTCTCCTCAACTCCAATGTAAGAAGAGTACTTTGTGTTCTGAAGATGCATTGAATGATTGCCAGCCAGAAATGAAGAAGCCAAGTCTGGAGTTCCAACCAGGTAATAGGACCAGTAACTTGCCATTTTGTACATTGTCAGAAATGAAGTGCCTAGCTTTTTATAGGAAGGAAGTGAAAAGTCCAAGAACTGTAATGGGGCGTATATTAGAATCTGCAACCAGAAGCAAATAAAACTATTATTATGTTGACATTTCATTTAACACAGCAGTTGTTGTTAAGTCTGCATTTGAGCCCAACTGCCAATGTTACGCCAGCATTAATTAAAATTGGCTGGTACCCATTTATACACATGGGTAGAGATCAACCCAGGTAGTCCGGACATATATTGGTTTGAGACCATATATGGTAAAAGTTTACATAAATTAAAGAACGAATCAACGATCAAATCACTATATGCACAGGGGGGGTCACCGGTAACACCACTTATCTAGGAACCCAGCAACCAAAACTGTTGACCATTCAGTGGTGGAGTAGATCCTGAAGAGCCACTATTTGCAGGAATACAAACTGATTTCATGTCTAAATGCCCAACTGCAAAAAGGATGTTCTAAACATTGACACCAATAAAATGCTGAAAACACTTACAAACAAATGCCAACAAATGTCTCTTGCTGCTTAACTATATATAATTTTCAATTTACATTTATCTATACAAAAAACAAACTAGTAAGCAAGTGCTTCAGTCAACACTTTTTAATGTGTGAGATGCCACCTTAATGTTTGAGACTACCCTGTAGCTGCAGTATCTAGCTTGACTGAGCTGTCCTTACCTGAGCAGCCAGTTGTTTCCCTTCATCACGAAGCTTAAGAGCTACAGCTGCCGCTAAGTTACCACCAGCACTGTCCCCAGAAACGACAAGGCGGCTAGTATCAATACCATACTTATCACCAGTAGCTAGCAAGGTTTTAACAACAGCATAGGAGTCATGGAATTGGGAAGGGAAGGTGTGCTTGGGTGCCAATCTGTATCTAAAAGGTTTAAACAAGAACACTCTAAGCTGTAGCTAAATTCTGTTCCAAACCTTTGGACCAGAGGAATAGAGAAATATTTGCTACAGTCCCTCTAGTCTGGCTGGATGAAATGTTTTTTCATCGCACACTAGGGTCCTTCAAGAAATTTCACATCTTGCAGAATTTTAGATACATTTTATAGGTCTTCTTGAGATTTTTCACAAGGCTGTGCTCTGATTCTTGATTTCTCCAGCTAAGACAAAGAAAAGTCTTGGGCTTGCAGAAAATACACTGTAGTATAATTATTAGTCTTGGAATCTTGAAAAGCATTGAATTAATAGAGCTATTCATCACCCCTAGCTCTCTCTCTGAGTTTGATTCTGATATAAATGACTAAAAATTAATGCTCTGGTACCTATTTACTAAAATGAGTACAGGGTCAGAGAGAATACACAATGCCGCCCTGAGGTACTTGAGCCTTGGGCAATCACAATTATTAAATATATCACAACATGAAACCTCCCTCACTATGTGGTACAAACTGAAGAGGCCATGTAACTGCAGGTTCACTTACTCAACAGACACCAACACAACATCAGCTTCTTTAGCCAAACGAGAAGTCACTGAGTGATACATGTCTAGAAAAAAGGGCAAAACCAATCAAGATACAAGATACAAGTGACTTTTTGGCAAAGACGGGGATGACTGGCACTAGTGGGATTCCAATAAGGATTCCTAATGATCTTAATTTACTTCTGCGGGAATTGGGTAGCTGGATGATGGAAGCTGGAATTCTCACTAGGATTTTGCCCTGAACCCTATGGATGTTTGGATTATTTTTTATTATAACATTTGT
>OMLO01005060.1_pt1 | contig 11055 bp, 14 predicted proteins | sample 1674811 | NCBI WGS metagenome assembly OMLO01 (sample SAMN06265003, study PRJEB25207) | coral metagenome | isolation source: Coral host | place: Mexico:La Bocana,Puerto Morelos, Mexico | collected 2008-11-13 | reverse complement strand
ACCATCACTTTAATCAAGAGTTTAAAAAGAAAACTATTTCGATACTTACAAGGTAAGATATCTCTGTATCTGTTCTTGGATGGGTTGAGGGTGGCTGCCTGAGTGGAGAAGACAGCAGAATCACTTTCCTGCATTCTTTCCAGTACCTATACATGATACGAAGAAAAGGAAAGAATCAACCATTAAGTACAATTGTTTCGTAACAATTGAAATATTTTTTTCTCTTTAAATACTCAACATAAACACACAACCAAAAGCAAAGTTGAGTGTTTGAAACCAAGCCTGGCTAAAGCTGCTAGAAGTACTCTACTGTAAAAGGGAAGGTTCTTGCAAATCTGTCAAATAAATATCCAGAGCGTTTAGGAGTAAGGTGTCTTGCCCACGGACACCATGCAATGACTTGGAGCCAAATAGCTCAACCCGGTTAGCGCGCTCACCACTTGGCCAGCACGTCTGCTGCAACACTTTCACGAGTTGACACATAATTAATCATTACTTACTCTGATATCAAATATTTAATTATGAAAGGATCATTCATAGCTTATAAGATTCTCTGTCACTTACCTTCCACTCATGAATGAATCCATTGTAGGGCATTTTTTCACGTTTCTGTTCCAAGCTCACGACAAGAGCATCAAACGTCTCCACAGTGCGAGACAATCTCTGAATGTATTCTTCTTCACTCAGACACTCGTTGTTCTCATCCTGGCCAATGCTCGACTTCTGTGTTTCATAGTAATGGCCACACTGGCGATGTAAAGAAGGCTTGTTTGGGTCTACAGCTGTCGCTGTATCACGTGGCTTGATGGGCAGCTGACCCATTTCCGGCATTTTCCCCGGTTCGTATAAGTACTTTGTCTTAGGAGGAAGAGGAGGCGCTGTGTTCTTTTGAAGTTCTTTGATCTTTTGGATCTGTTCCTCAACTTCTTGAAGCCTGCGTTTCTCTTTGTCCTCCTCTGCAGAATGTTCTTTTTCGTGAGGTGTTACCTCTGGCTTGCTTTCATTTGAAGATGACAACTCAACAGCAGTTTTAGGTTCAAATTTCTGCTCAGTGCTACTGGAAGATTCACCCTCTATGTTGCCTTCTTCTTTGTGTGATACACTTTCCACTTCGTTCTTTTCCACAGATTCCTCCTTTGCTCTTATACCTTTATCTCCACCTAATTCCTTTTCCGGTTGTTTTGGCCCATAAGGACCTGAATGGCCAACAGGCTTAGGGCCCTGAACATTTCCATCAGTATGTTTGCCTTTCTCGGAAATTTCATTAAGTTGTTTTTTAGTCAGGTCACCAAAGACTTGCTCCATGTCAAGTTTGCCATGAGAATGATCTGAAACTCCACCACCCAACGAGGCGCTAAAACTGCTGGAACTTTGAGGTAACGCTGAATTGTTGTCGTTTTTAGCAATTTCTTTGTCCATTTTGGAGGGCAGATGGTCCCTTTGATCTTCGTTTGGTTGAGCGTTCTCATGTTGATGCTCATGGAAGTTATGTTCCTCTTTTTCTTTCAGCTTTTGCTCCATCTCAGCCAATTTTGTTTGTTGTTGCAACACCTGCTGGAACAACTGAGCAAGATGACCCTGATCTGATTCATGCTGCTGCTGTTGCTGCTGATGCCTTAGCAGCTCCTGCTGTTGTAAAATAAGTTGCTGCTGCTGAAGCATCATCGTTGTTTGCATCTGCTGCATCTGCTGCTGTTGATTGAGCTGTGCCTGAGCTACAGAAACTGAATAACTAGTTGCATACGCAGACGACGGTACGCTTGTTGGGCTGGGTCTGACTCCTTGAACCAGAGGAGGTGCTGAAGGAGCAGAGCCCTGACTAAAGGTGTACGATTGGCTAGCTGATGGGGAAGGTGGGGGTTCACTGACACCACCACTGTAGGGAGGGTAAGAGGAAACTTGACCTCTTCTCTGCCCTGAGTATTGACTTCTGTTGCTATAGTCAGTTGAATCCTGTCGAGAAATCCCTGCTGGATAAATCACCTGCTCTTGTGGAGGTCCTTGATTTCTTTGTGTTGGTGACCATACCTGATCTACTTGCGTTTGCTTGTACGGTTGGGCTTGCTGAGGACCTTGAACTTGCTTCCCTCGGAAAACGCGCTGTTGTTCTTTTGTGTCTTGACGTGGTAATGGCTGGCTACTTAAGGGAGCGCCAGTTGAAGGTAAAGGCTGTGATGCTTGCAGGTAAGACCAGCTGCCTGAGGAAGCAGGAAAAGTGCTCTGTTGAGGAGGAAATCCTCCAGGACTCTGTGGAACAGTCGGTTGAGATGGACGACTTTCTTTAGGTGGCTGTGGTTGTGATTGAGCAATCTGTGAACGTTGTTTGTCTACTTGAAAGGGATAGTCAAGTTGGACTGACTGGCTACTGGGATGAAGTGGCTGTTGACCAGGACAATAACCAGTATGAGATTGTTGCGGAGGATAGCCTGGTCTGGATACCTTTGAAGGGTGGTCAGACAATTGCTGCTGCCAAGATGCTCCCGATATCTGACTAATCTGAGATTGATTTTGAGGAGGATTCAGTGGCGCTTGAGATGTTTGTAAATTCCGCGATGTTTGCTGCACTGGGTAAGGTGATTGCTGTGGAAGTACATCTTTTGAAAACTGTTGTTCCTGTGCAGGTTGTCGAGACTGATGAGGTTGAAAAGGTTGCAAACATTGTGATTGTGTCTGAGACGTCTGGGGTTGAAGAGGTTGTAATGGTGGCTGAAAGTTCTGTTGCGACTGTAATGGTGACTGAAATTGTTGCTGTTGAGGCAATTGTTGGGACTGACCTTTCCCTTGAAGAGTTTGTTGGAACTGATGCGGCTGTTGCAAGGATTCCTTGTTCTGTTGTTGTTGGGGGAACTGTTGCTGATGCTGTGGTGGCTGTTGAAACTGTTGCATGGACTGCTGCAATTGCCGTGAAGGTTGCGACACTTGTTGGCCCTGGTGTTGCTGTTTGAACTGTGAAGTTTGTTCAGAAGTCCGTGGTGGTTGAGATTGTAGTTGAGGCTGGAGTGGCTGCTGCATTTGTGGCCTTGCCGGTGACAAATTCTGAGGCTGAAAGGGTTGTGGAAGAAGTGTTTGGCTTGGAGCAGGCTGGCGGTACTGTTGCTGGGAATGTGCTGGTGGTGGTTGTTGCTGTCCCTGGTACAGTTGCTGTGGTTGTTGAAACTGCTGCTGTGGTTGCAGTGGTTGTTGAGGCTGCATGGGCTGCAAAAGCAGTGATGGCTGCTGAGGGTGCAGAGGTTGCCGAGGCTGCAATGGCTGTTGAGGATGCATAAGATGCTGAGGCTGCAGAGGCGGCTGAGGACGCAGAGGGTGCTGAGGCTGTAACGGCTGCTGAGGACGCAGAGCTTGTTGAGGCTGCAGCAGCTGCTGAGGGCGCAGAGCTTGTTGAGGCTGCAATGCTTGTCCAGGTTGTAAATTTTGTGGAGGACGCATGGATTGTTGAGCTAGCTTGGGAAACTGGAACGGCTGGCTTTGCCAGTTCCGTGAAGGTTGTTGACTTGATAAAGATTGAGGAGTTTGTGACATTGAACTCGAGGGAGTTGGCTGCTGCAACCTCTGAGGTGGCCCAGCCTGGCTTGGATACTGTGGTTGGGATGTCGGATGCGGTCCACTTGGAGATTGATACTGTTGTTGAGGAGTAAATGCCTGTTGGGACGTGGCAGGATTTTGACCTTGTGGCCAGTTTTGTTGAGCTTGAGCCAGTGGCTGCTGTGTCCTGCTTAACTGTGGTGATCCAGAAATGAGTTTAGCTTGATCGTAAGATGGTAATCCTTGAATACCATCAGGACCTGACACCTGACCAGCTGGAAAGTGAGGCTGAGGTGGTCGTGGTGTTTGGAGGGGAACTCCTGGAAGACCAGGCTGAAATCCTGGCTGACTTCCTGCTGGTAAGGAAGGTCCAACAGGAACAGGATATGACATTCTTGGGGTGGAATGAATAAGGTGCTCAGCCGGCACAGGGCCCCTTGGACCAACTTGTGAGAAGGGAACTGTGTGACGTGGCTGCGTGGATGGCCGCACAGTAGGTCCAGTGGCTTGTGAAGCTGGTGGCTGAGGGATCCTTTGATCTGGAAAGATAAACTGAGATCCAGAATCAGAACGAGTAGGGGGTAACCCACCAGGAACAGGCCCTGGAGCTGGTAATCTTGGGTCACCAGATGGAACAGGTGCCCTCATAGGACCTCCAGGTGCGACAGAAGGGTAAAACCTTCCATCAACTGAAAGCGGGGACGTTGCAACTGGAAATGTACCTGGTGAGATTGCCCCACCAGGGATCCTTGGGTGAAAAGGAACCCCTTGTGGTGTAGGATTGGGAGTTCCTGGCCTTACTCCAGGGTTACGTATCATTAGTCCTCCAGGGTACTGGCTGACTGGCTGAACAAGGTGGCCTGGTTTGGCTGCATCGGGACGAGCTGGAGGTGGTTTGGCTTTTTCTGGAATAAGGACAGTACATCACTTTAATTTACAAGAGTGAAAATTAACATTAACGCACTCTTTCCAATGAGTGTCGCCTTCTGACGGGCGCCAATTTTTCCAATAAGTGCCCTTTTCCAATTAAGGACCCATAGCAAAAGCGCCATTAAAACTAATTACATGTATGAAGTCTGCTTTCTCATCTGACTATCGGACTCCTATTTTAACAATTCTTGGGTAGTGTATATGCTATTTTAAAGCATTGTACCACATTCAGGTGTACATGCGTCAGGTGTGAAATCGAATCATGACAGTAGTTCGTTTTACCACTACATTATCAGACCGTCAGTAAGAATAGTTATTTGAGAGACAGCGGTTAAGCAATTTCCTGTAATATCGTGGAAGGTTGCAGCTTATTATAATATCCTTAAAAAGGTCGCCATTGTTAAAAGGGTTACCGTTGAAAACTTTCTCATAAAGTAAAGCAAAGATAATCAATCACAAAAATGTTACGCACACAACACATAGCTATTCCTAAGGACAAAATTAAGACTTCAGAAAAATACTGCACAATATCAATTTATAGATCACCTTTGGCCTTTTTCTCCTTTTCCTCGATTTTAGTCATTTCCTTCTTTCTATTTTCCCAGAATTCTTTGAGCTTCTCTTCTAATTTCAAGACCGTCTTTTCCAGGCTCTGGTAGAACCGCAGTCCACGGCTATTTCAAGCAAAAACAAAACAAGTGTTAAATTCAGAATCAGCAGTGAAAGGTTTCGAATCGTACACCGACAACAGAAACTTAGTACAGGTGATAAATGGCATCATAATCAGCGGTGAGAACAAGTGCAAAGTGGGATGTCGGATAACCTTTAAACGATTGTGGCTGTCAAGAAAGTAAGATATTAAATATTTTGAACCCAAGTGAATCAGATCAGTAGTTCATATGGTGGGTTCGTCTAGGTGGGGGTTGTTATGAGAACACCTGTTGTCAGTGACTGCGTTTTGACAACCTGAGTGGAAGTGGGTTGAAGTAGGTTGGTCCTAGTAAGTTTCAATCTGACTATTGCTAGTCCGTCTTTTGGCTTTCATTAAATCGTGAACACGTCGTTTGCAAAATGCCAGCTTGAACCAAAAACTAACTGTCAAAAGACTTTACACCAGTCTTGCAGACACTACCATCACGGCTAAACCGCAATCAGTTTCAACATCGGCTGATAAACACTATTCACTTGACTCTGAAAATGATTGCCACTCAGGTGGTGGAACCGTTAGTCACCAACAACAGCTCTTTTCACAACTATCCTCACCCAGACCTTCACACTGGAAGAGCTTCTCAAGAAAGTACAGCATTGGAGCATTTTATTGACTTGGATTGTCTTGCAAAAAGACCACAAAAGCGTAAAGGCAAACATGGTTACACTCTGATGACTTTTACCATGGGGTGTCAACTTATAAGCTATTGTACACGGTACAATTTTGATTTCCTTTTTCAAACACAACCTCCCATTTCTGTTGCTCAAATGACTTCCTCTTCTAAGAAGTGAACACAGCTGAATCAACAGTTCCATTTTTTGCGGTAATCAAGATGTATGTTCACTTCAATGTGTTCAAAAGTGACGCTTCTTGAATGTGATTGTTTCTTTTTTCTAAGCTTCATAAAATTTCCTCATTATTATGATTAAAAGCAGAGGAAAACACAGCCGTTAAACTTCTGGACCGGCAAAATAATGAAAGGTGCAGTCAAATTACATATTTATGCCATATTTATGCACTGACTGATTACCTTAGTTTTTCTTTCAGTTCCAAAAATGTACCATGGGACAAAACAAATGATTGCACTGCATCATCACGCCTGTGAGAAGAAAGAGTAAATGAGCAAAGGTAACTAAATAAAGAATTAACCTCTAGCTGTGATTAACTTCAATTTCCGGTAGACCTGTTTTCTGACTATTCAAGGGGCAGGGGCCTAATAATTAGCATATTGGACTGTAGGTTGAGTGGCCCAGGTCTGTGCATTAGCTGCAGTTGTGGTGTTACAAGTCTGAGCAAGACACTCTGTCTCCATCCAGGTCTACAAATGTGTTTTGGAGTATATTCTGTTAGCCAAGAACAAGCGGTTCACCTAAAACGGACTAAGTTTCTGTCTAGCAGGCGACGCAGGACTGTTAGTTGTTCTATTGAAACCGGAATAAACTCTAGCACTACTTCCCCAAGCATGCAGCCAAGTCACAGAAATGGAGACACTGATAATCTAAGAACAGTCAGTGGTGTTGATTAACAACCACATTCTCCAAAGCAAGTTGTTTAAAGGAAATGTGCGAGACACATGCATTGCAAGGAGAATCTGGTGTTACCTTTGAGCCGTTTCTTTCACTGCCTGCCTTGTTGGTGCATATTTGGCATTTGCTTCCGTCAGAGCTCTGAGAAAAACAAGATTGTACTCTTATTAAAGCTTGCACCTGTAATGCAAGACCAAAATCCTCACATAAAGGACTGCGATAACAGTTTGTCATCATAACAAGATCAGTATGAATAGTAACACATTTGGGGCTCACTTTAAAATTTTAGGCTGAGCATCTAGATTGGCTTGAATCAGGGCACAAGTTCCATCATGTTTCTTTAGCTGCTCTTCAAAGAAAACCTGACAGATAATCATGTTAAAAAAAGCATTAGGAAAGGTGACTCGATCAGCATTCCCAAGAAAAAATGCAATATGCCAATAGTTTACAGTAGAATACGTCATCCAGAAGCTTGGTGTTGAGAAGCAGCTGATAATTATTGTAACTATTACCATCTTGTTTCCGTCCTCTCTTGTCACAAGTAGTTGAGTGATATCATCATCTGCCAACTAAACCAAACAAATAACAATTAGCAGTAAGATAACTAAGGTGTACTGTACCAAAGTCAAGAAGAGTATTTAATATAGAACTATTCATGAGGAAATGCTTAGCACGACACTCGAAACCTAGGAGTCTGGATCAGAACCTGTGTTGAACACCTTACTGTAACTATGCCACTGCCTCCCTGCCAACTAGGAGAGTAGTGGATATAAGCAAGAGGAAAGGAATCCAAACAAAGTACTGTAGACCAGAAACAGGGGCAAAAAATGCATAGACTTCCTGAAAAGGTTTCAAGAAAATCCAAGAATTGTTGAATTACTTAAATGTAAGATCTCTCAACACAAATTCCAATTCTGACCGGAAAATAAAATGGAACAGAAAATTGGCACAAGACAAGTTCAGCACAGATGTGCCACTTATTACTGTCACCTAGCAACTGAGTATCACACCCCTTCAATAATGGGGCATAGCACAAGGACACCAAGAGACAGAACCCTTGCTCTCCAGGCTGGATTTGGTATTAAGCTAGCCGCTTGTCCTGAAAAAAGGTCCGATTATGGAGATGGAATGAACAAAGACCGATCTGAGGAGAGTGATAAAAACTTTTAGCACCTGGAGGGATCTTGTTTCCAGACCTGTTTCCTTGTGTGGGTTAAAAACATAACTGAAGTTAAGTTACCGGTAAAGACATACATGCTAAGTTAATGCTACAGATTGTGGAGTTGAGAGCAGACTTTGAAGCCTCTATCTTCACTGCAGGCTGACTGAAGTCACTGTTAATTTGTTTACCTGCTTCCGTAACTCTGCTTCAAACTGTTTCCTTTGAGATTTCATGAGGTCCACCTTAGACTGGAAAAACAAAACGTTGACTTTTCAATGAAATATATACTAACAAATAAACTCCCATTTAGAAAACATTTGATATACTCAAACTATAAAATTTTCATTTAAATCTACAGCTCACATAAAATGGTAACAATTACAAGAAATGATCCTAAAGGTTAGATAAAAATTTAAGATATACAACAAAGAGCCCTTGAAAACACTCACTGCAAAATTGAATGTTCTGGGCATGAAACAATACCTAAACAATGGTAATTATTATTTGAAAACAATTAATGATTTAATTGAGACCTTAATGGAAAAATAGATGCACTTCTGGCAACTTTAGGTAACCTGCTTTATACTAGAGGGGTGGAAGCACTATACCTCATGAGAAGCAAGGAGGATAAAGCAAAACTTACAATGAGATCTCTAAGACGTTGAACAGCTCCATCATCAATGGGAGCTGAAACAAAACAAATGAGTACACATAAATTCATCCTAAACCAAGATAGTATACACCTAAAAGGGGAAGAAAGTCCAATAAGGTGTACAAGCAAAATTCTTCTCTCTCTAAGCATCATGCATGTCTCACTCAAGCCTATTATTATAAAAGAGCAAAACAGAATTCAATGGCAAAGTAATTCTGCAAACAAAGCACATAGCATGGACACAAACAAAGCACATACATGTAGCATGAAATTTGTAATGAGAGCTTTGTATTGGTGATGAACTTACTGTCTATAATGTTTAGAGATGGTAAAGCAGCTATCAGTCCTTCAGGAGGTCCTGTTAACAAGTCCAAGTTATGTTTGTGCTCTTGGAATACCTTCAACAATTCAGTGTTTGTCTGTGTCTAGAAGAACAACATCTTTATTATCACCATCTTTATCTATATATTAACTACCGGTAACTGAAAAGCTGCACAGATATTGGGCTCTTTATATAATGCATGTAAAATACCACCAGTCCTACAATTCTGCAGTGTACAAAGTTTTTTGTTTTTTTTTAAATTTTTTCTTGTAAAGCTGAAATGGCATTTCAGCTAAAGGGATTTTCTTTCAAAGGTTAAGCAATTCAACACTTTCTGTTGAGTGATAATATTTATTTGCTAAATATATTTGAACAAAAAAAATTAACCTTGGGCCTCGTTAATAGTCACACTTTATTTACTTACTGCCTTCTTGTGTGATTCCTGGCATTGTTCAAGATCTTTCTCAAACTCCTTTCTCTCTGCAGGAGGAGTCATTGGACCAACAAGTTCCTGTCAAGACAAATTTGCTAGTAAATCACAGGTTACTTACCAACATTATACCTGGAGAGGGACATGTGAAAGTGAAGTGTATATTAACAAAACAAAAAACACTGACCCTGGTCACAGCTTGAATCTGGATGGCTCGATCCAGTCTCCAAGACACAAACCATATATGGCCACCATGCCCATAACTCAGTATAATTAAATACAACATTTTATATATGCAAAAGCAACCTGTCCAGTTTCTTAAAAAATCAAACTCACCATCAATTCCTTCTCTTTTTGTTTGTCCTCTTCTAGCATGTTAACAAGGGATGTCAAAATATTGTCCACCTTGGAGCCTATTTTTGTCAGTTCTACAGATGAGGAAGACATACCCCAAAATTATTAATAAAATGTTAACTTTATTTATTCAGGGGAATCCTCCCCTGTTGGAACATATTGTTACAAAATCAATAGAAAAATAGTCTAAATAGAAGATTTGTTGAAAACAAATTAAAACTACTTAGGTGCTAATGCAAGTGCTGACTACAAAAATCCACCTTCCTTCCGCTAGTGGTATAGGAGGTAATTAAATTCCAAAATAGTTTATAACTGCAACCACTTTTTCCAATTTCTTTAAACAATTTTGTAACAACAAACATTGTAATGGCTTGAGGTGGTACCAAAACTATATAATGGGAAGACATTCGTTCACATCTTTAATTTACATTTGTTAAATGTGATCTGATTTTTTTAAGATATACATGAAAGCTTAGCTTAAAAGTACCAACAACATGTACTAGGCCCTCTCAAAAAGGTTTTAATTGATCAAACATGCTGGACTCAGCTTCATGGGAAAGTTGCATATAAACTGTCATTACCTTCAATGTTGTTTTCAACATCTTTCAAAGAGTTGTCATCTTTCTTCATAGAATCACTTTTCTGCTTGACAACAGCTACAAAGGAAAGACAAATTAGTTACACAAAAATGTACATTGCAATATTCCTTGCAAAGTACGTTAAACAAGGACTATTGTTACTATCTTACCTGGAAGGGTGTCATATCCTTCAGGTTCCAGTAAATCATCAATGTGCAGATCTCCAAGGGCTTTGCTGGATATCAAACAAAGAACAAAAATTATAATCATATGCACTGATGTTGGAAACAGGAACAATCTACACTGTCATTGAAAAGTGTAGTTCCAGAAAATAAACAGAAGAGATTGGAATTTGCTGCCAGTGGGAGATTCTGGAAGGCCAAAAAATTAATTTAAAAAGAAATGAATGTTTCCAGTGGGGTAGAGGCATCAATTCCATTTGGGGGATTATATATTTTCTTGAACTACAAAATGGAAAAAACAAATTGTTAAAAACATTGTTAACTAAAGTGACTGGCAACAGTTTCCATCACGTTCTTAAAGGTACATTCTGATGACTCATTAAAAGAGGGCTTCTGATAAGTTGTGGCAAAAAAAGGGAAATTATGCGGCAAATAATGCGATTTTTTTAAAGCTGATTTAACATTGGCCTCAGAGGGGGGAAAACCATTTTTTGCTGTCCAATAAAAGCACCTAAAATAAATCAATTGTTGCCTCATTTAGTCAATTAAGTGTCACTTGGGAATGCATATGTTGTGGTTTAATTTTTGCCAGTGGTTATTTTTTCTCAAACCAGTTTATTTTTTTCAAACCAGTTCAATTTTTTTAAACCAGTTTAATTTTTTTTAAACCAGTTTATTTATCAACTGC
>OMLO01005059.1_pt1 | contig 11057 bp, 9 predicted proteins | sample 1674811 | NCBI WGS metagenome assembly OMLO01 (sample SAMN06265003, study PRJEB25207) | coral metagenome | isolation source: Coral host | place: Mexico:La Bocana,Puerto Morelos, Mexico | collected 2008-11-13 | reverse complement strand
CTGCCTGTCATTCAAACATGCATATTATCGGACTGATATCTTTTAAGATCTCTTAGAAGATTTCTTCTACTTATTTTCGAGGTTTGCATGTCTTTGGAACAGTACAGACTTCACAGCTACACAAACTAATCTGATATCTACATATGAAACGAATTTATCCGGATAATTGCGAAACTGACACCTATATTCCGACAAGCTTCACTATCTAGTTCACCTTATTAAATGCATGGAATTATCAGTACCAAAAGAAATAGTGCTTCCAGACAATATCCTTGTTTCCTTCGGAGATAGGGTTAGAAGATGTTGACTTTTAGTTCAGTGTTAACACTCGACGATACAGGCACCTCGTTTTATATTGAGCGCGCTCCCTGGCTAAATTTTCAATTTTTAAACCATCTTCTGGGTTCTTGGATCAAGTCTGGACTAAAGACAACCGAAAAACACCATCACCAGTCCTTGTCTCGCCGTGGGACGCATAAGGCCACTGAAGCACAAACCACTGATAAACCAGAATAGCAGAGACTTTGGGAAATCCTAACATCCGACCTGTATGCAGGCAGCTGTTCTGCCGGTGAAAAGTCTTATTTCTTTCGGGGGAAAAAGAACATTTATATTCACAAAGTTTAAAACCCTCATAAATAATGATGACTTACCTGGACACTGGTTATAAATTTCTTTGGTATTTTGGTTTCGGAAAAGTAATAGTCAAGCTAAAAACGAGTGAAGATCTGCGTCAAATCACTGCATTGAACAAGCCTTGTCAACACTGATTAGAATATCATGAATATTTTCTAATGCAATATCAGCATCAGTACTATTTGAACATAACAGGTGCAGAAAAGAAAAGAGAAATCTATCAAGCAGGGGATAAGTCTGATTTGCTACTAGATTTAAAAGAATAAAGATTTTTTTGTTTGAATTAAAGGAAAGAAATGATGCGACGTGAAATCAATAACGAGTGCATTTATTGCATGAATGTCTTCTGGTGTATAAAATATTATGAAGTTGCCACAGTAGTGGGTTCTGTCAGCAAACATAAATTTCAAGCTTTGAGATGCTAATTGTCAGAATCATTGAAAAGTTTGTCATATTAATAAAACTTAGGAATTACTGTCGGCGAAGAAAAAAGTAATTTCCGTATCCCAGGGTTTGTAAATGCTATTTTCAAAAACATGTTTGGGTATTCTACTTTAGCTGGCGCTTAAAATAACCGTTTAGCGCTTGATATAACGTTTCTGTTTAAGCCTTGGGATACTGTAGAAATATCCTCAACTGATCACCTTACTTTCTTTTAGCACTAGTTTTGAGAATTCGCTATGTAGTCAATGTGGGGACAATGTGGTGTTTTTGTAAGAAAATACTAGAGCGAGACCTAATCAAAAGCTTACAAAAAAGTTTTTTTTCCATTAGAAAAACGGAAATAATCCAAATTATCTGCCAAATTCAATTCGAACCCATAAAGTTCAAAGTATAATTGACGTTATATGTTTTTTTTAAACCGAGTGAAAACAAATTTTAAAGGACTTAGAAATATCTATTGCAAATCCTTCATTTGCCTGCAGTGGTACGAGCTAAATAAATCTCCCCGAGGCCTTCAAGAACAGGTGAATCAACCTTGACAACAACCCTTAATTAATTTTAAAACCAAATATTTTGAGTTTCTAAGTGACACTAAGAAGTCAAAAGATGAAGCGAAGATTTTAAACTTAAGATCGCCAAACTCAACTACAAAATGTTTATTAAAATGAACGGAAATTTAAACCAAATTTTCTCTCGTTTCTGTCATTTTGATATCGACAATTGGCTCCTTTACCTGACAGGTAACTAGAATAAAAAACATTCCCCACTTACCTTTTTCAGTCAAATCAAATTTCCTTTTTGCAGAAACAATTTCTTTCTTAAAATCACCGCTAACAGGAAAAAACCCCACCGCCACGTAAATTACATTAACGAGCTTAATGATTGCCATGAGAAGGTTCTGGTTGGCTAATGGCATTCAGTTTATAATGTACATACAAACGGACTGGATATAAGCTCTTTGTATTAGTTCTTTTTCAAGGTTTGTGGGTAATTTTACCGTTAGGGTTCCGTTGCTTTTTGCACGAAAACATGTAAGTGGCATTTGACACTTTAAAATGGACACAGACATTTTCAGACTATTACAGTAACTTCAGCAAGCTTTGCTTTGATAGAACTGCGTGCAGACGTTCCTAGACTTGGCACAGAATGGGACGTTTCTTTTGGACTGTTAAGTTAGTTTGCTTCAACGAGAGAGTCTTCACTGAAATTTACGTTAAATCGGGTTGATCACATGTGAAAAGTTCAAGCTGTGTAGTCGAGTCATAAACTATCATTGTTTGGTTATTGAACTAATAGCAACTATTCCTTTCTGGTATCGGATTTACAAGCTTAGCTTTTGCCAAAAAACGAGTAGTTGTGCCCTGCGTTCCTTGTCTCAACGAAATTGCGCTTTTCTAGTTCACTAAGTCTGCTAATTTGACTCGTTTTACCCGACAAGCAAGCCGCAAAGTTTGCTAGATATAAGATTCTGAAATCTTACCGCGGATTTCCAGCTTGTTTAGGAAAGTTGCACCTTTCACACGAAGAAATATGAAAAGTACTGTAAGATGTATGTTTCCGTGCACCGTGCCACTGGTTAAAACACAGCACTCGACTACACGATTATCAAATGGGCAAATATTTCAAAACATCTGCCAGATTTAGCAATCGCTTTATTTTCGACAAAAAAATAAGACAACGTGATTTGCCATTCAAGGCAGTGCCGGAAAAAACTAACAATCTACCTTATATGGATGGACTATTAAAAGCACTGCCCCGAACCATGGAAACAAGCCGGTTAGACCGCAAATAATCAAACTACAAACAATCAAATGCTTTTCCTATCTGCCGAGTCATTTTACGAAAATGTCATCTCTTTCACATGTGAAAGTTTGAACATTAGTCAACATTATTTTTATGCATATATTTTCGATATGCGATCATTGTTAAGACAGAAAATGTTGGATGAAAATATTTAATCTACATGAAATGTTCTATGTTACATTTTGGGTGATGGAATTTAGTTCCAAATCGAACCGGAAAAAACGCGTAGTCGATCAGTTTCATATTAGTACTCTATTTCTGTCTTTTTAAGTACCTCGTTTCAATAACTTATTTTTTTTTAAACATTCATTTATGGTTCATCGGAGAACGTTTGCATCCACATTTTCGTCGATTAGAGCATTTTTAACGGAGCTTTAAGCTTTCAAACTATGTGTTGCTGCCGTACTTTTCTTAAATCGCATATCCCTGATATTGCCGTCCTTTGACCAATTAAGACAACCAGACGAAGAGCGAGTAATGATTCCTCTTACAACTACGTAAGTTGGCTCCACTTACAATTTTTAAATTTTGCTTGCTTGTTAGCTTGAGTAGAGCTGAAAGCAAGCGCTGGTTCTTTAAAAATCTTAAAGCGTGCGAAACTTCTACTATCACAACTTTAAAGGGAAGCAGTCAAGCGCTTGTTATTATTATGTAAATCATGATCTCTCCTTGTCATTAGGTGGTGTAGACGCATCAAACCGATTAATATTGGACTGCCTAAATTTTACGGTGATTTTGCATCCTTCCTGTGGGGAGTATGACAACTTCACCCGAGAACGGCTGAAAATCCAGCGAAACATAATCCCTTAACTTTTCTTCTCCCTATGTGTTTATACATGTACTATGCAATAATACTGTCATTAGGTAAGTGTCTGTTACACACATTCCGTTTCACAGGTATAGTTCAGCCGAAGCCTCAAAAGGGAAAATGTTTGTTTATATTGACTGTTTTTGTTATTTAAATGTTCAAATCGTTTCACCAATCTCCTGGGCCGGTTTGTTCGAAAGCCGGATAACCGTATGTAACTCAGGAATAACGTTAACCGAAAAATTGTTTTTTTTTTCTTATGTAAAAATGTTTTTCACTACTTATGATTTGTGTACTTTAAGATTATTTCAACTCAAAACAGAAGGAAAAACAATATTTCCTGACGTTCTTACTGAATGTTACAAAACTGAAATCAAATTTCTCGCCAACCCTGGGTTAGCTGAGGATTAACTAGAAAACCCAATCGATCACTTGACCCCCATACGTTAATTTAGATATTTATAAATTTGGAAAGACATATTTTAAACATTAAAAAGTAGTAATTTAATTTACAAATGCAAACGGTGAGAAAATGAAGTATGTTGTTGTTGTTTCTGTTGTTGTAGCTAAATCGGGATTTAATCAACTAGACTCTGATACGACTTAATGTTTGCTCCGTAACAAACGGCCAAGACGTTCAAAAAATGTCAATTCATGATGATCTTTGCTTTTCTATTTTTAGTTAATTATAATTCAGCGTCAGGCAAGCAGCAATACAATTCAAACTGCGTTGAAGTTATTTTTAATACAAATACCATCATGATAGTTTTGTAAAAGCTTAAGGCTGAATCAATTAAGCTACACTAAATAATTATTAATAATTTAATAATTGTAAATACATTAAATCGCGCATAACAATTACGTGAAAGAGCACTGCACTTGTCAGTATAAAAGCGCTAGATTTATGAGAAATGCTGTAATTTTCAAACGGAGATTTTTATACAATATCTACACAGTGACGGATAAAACGAAACTATTTCACATCGATATGGACAACACTTTGCTTATATTATTTCAGCTCATAATTGATTTTCGGTAGAGGTTTCTACCAAGAGTTAAGGCGTCTTTTCTATTACCACTTCATGAATTAAATTCTATAAGAGGTCATTAGCGTTGACTGTATCCAAGATTCTGAAAATTTGAAGCGAACTTTGTCTCCTCCCTGTTAAAAAACACCTTTAATAAGGCCAGATTTGTGTGGCCCGCTGAAGGTTCGACTGTATAGGATATTACTTTCCCTGTGTAGAAACATCACGAACGATAAAAAGGAAAGCAGCCATAAACATTTGAAAACGTGTTGTTCAGTTAACAATAAATATCATATATACACAGGCCAATACTTGCAGCTTAAAATTTGAAGACGACTCTATTTTTGTAATCATCTAACTGAGAGAAACCATGAGGAGTTTTTCCTATTTCAATGCGCATGATAATGTGTATGTCAGTATGAAGACATGATTGAACATTGCAGTTACGCACAGCACTTTAGCAGTTGCGAAACTAAAGCCTGAAAAATCTAGGCTTTAATTTTTATATCATATCTTTTTCCGCATATGATATTTCATATATTCACTTGAATGTAAATAGCGGTAACTCGACAACTCTGGAGGATAACCTCAAGAATAAGGCCTATACGCAAGATATACTGTCTTACCATTCATCCAGTCTGTTGTACAAACCTACCGGCTGTTAGTGTCTACTTATCAACCCAGAGTGAGAAAATTTCAACATAGACGATGCAGCACCGAACGTTCGAGATTAAAAAGTTGCTTATTATATGGCTTTTCGATTTGTTTTTGTAGGCCGGTGGGCATTAAGTTATAATAGCGCCATAAATATTAACCAATCAGAGATGCGTTATGTCGGCTGCAAACACAAGCCATAGAAAAGTGAAACCACTGTTACGTACCCAACATGAATTAAGGGAAAAGCTCTATGCATTTTTTCTAACGTGTTCACAACAACTAGTTGAAAAAGAAAAAACACTCAAGGTCTCACGGCGTTTGTTGATGATCAACAAACGCCGTGAGACCTTGACAGTAGCCAAAGTTCCTATTCATTCAGTTACTTTGGAAGGCGACTGGAAAATATTCAAAGGACCGCCCTCCACATGAACAACAAATGCAATGGCTCCACTAATGGACTCTGTTCTTAAGGAGATCGGTTGTCTTGTCGACTGCCCAATCAATCTGCAGGATGTGACATCAGTTACGCTCAATAGCCAGCTTTTCTCCGCAGCGTGCCCACGTATATCCAAAGAGAAAACACCCCCTGAGGGTAGGGGTGTATGTGAACAGCTAAAGCGAATTCTACATCCGGGTCCTCTATTGTGTGTACGCCAGTGCTGAACACCGCTTCCGATACAGGAGGCATTTCCGTGAAGGACATGTTGATTGGAAAACCGGAAAGCTGAAAAGATTAAAACAGGAAAATATACAGGCACACCTGCGTCTAACTACGTGTTAGCCACAGCTATTAATAACTTCATAAGGGGCTAGAGCGTGTTATTGATCATGCTCGGTTTAAATTCCTTCAAAAAAGAAGAAATGCTTTACGTTTTTGGCTATTTGACCTAGTTGGTAATTATGGTGGGAATATTACAAAACTGTAACGAAAACAAGTCACCGTGCTCTCTTTTATCGCGCAATATAAATGGCAGTTACAGTGACTGTACGACCTGGGAGGTTTTCGTTAAAGCACCCTGATTATCAGAAAGGCGAACTGTAATTTCTGGGAAAAAATAAATCGCTTGTCTCAAAATAAAAGAGCAGTTCAACTCTAAATGAACTATTACATTGCGATTAAAAAGGGTTTAGGACTGTGGAACAAATTAAGAACTTCACAGCATTCGCAGATACCCAGCACTTCCCGACGACGCGTTCCTTGTAACATTGAAATAAAATAAAAAATCGCAATCAGATACATCGCCATCGCGATCACCCGAATGTCGTTTAAATTGACGAATTAAATGCTGAGATCACTGCACTCGTTTAGGAGAAAACGACGATTATTTCCTTCCCTTATCAAAGGATTTATAACTTGTAACAAAAAGGAAGCGCATAACAAGTTTCAAAACCACGCCACCCGACATTAGCGAACACTTAAGTCAACACACACCTTGTAAGACGCAAGAATTTGATCCAGCTCAGCTGCGTGATCTATATTAGCAGTCTGACCAACACTTTGTTCCATGCTACACACATAAAGACAAAACATATTAAATACCAGGGCTTCCACTCATGTTTCCAGCAGGAGGGCAACTGGTTTTCGCAAATGGGCTAAAATTTTTGAACTGAACTTTATAATAAGAACTTTCCTCTAGATGGTCATCCTCAAAGCCTGTCATTTTACCTGGTGCCTGGCCCTTATAAGAAAGAAAACCCACCGACTCTAGCATTTGAAGCAAAATGGCGTGTTGATCGTTTGCAATTAACAGTTAAGATTTAAATGGCACTATTAAACAAGACAGTATGGACATGTTTGTGGAACAAACACAAAACTGAGTGAACTGAAAATCTCAAAGATGGCGGAGATGAGGTGACGTGAAAACCAGCAATACTCCTTGTGATTAAACGCTTAAAAGCTAATTATTGGACAATAATAATTGTGCATTTTTCGTGTCTACTTTCACGAGGGTTTGTGAAAATCGCCCATAATCCTGCCCCTGACCAATACGCTGGTGTTGACAACAGTTTAACTGATACCCTCTCCTGCAAGGAGTCTCTATACATGTAGTGTTTCAAACTGATAAGTGAGGAGTATCAAGAACTCGACAAGATCAGCTACATGACCTGACAAATTAATAGAAAATTTACAGTGATTTGGTGAAAGCAGTGGGAATTGGCAGGTTCAGATTCTTTGTTGACACCCCGCCTCGAAAACTATTCTGGAAGCCTGTACATGCTTCTCTGCCTCACTAATTATCGAGCAAGAAGGGAAATAAACTTGCAGCAAAATAACAGCTATTGCGAACTATCAAATGAAATTAAACTTTATATAACACAAATGTCATGACAAAAATTTAACGATCAAATACACGCAGGCATATATGAGTAAAAACGATATAAAAAGGAAAACGATGAAAATACATAAAAAATGTGTACAATGTTGTCTGCTCGCAGTTAAATAATACATCCCACGTTCCGTGTTGTTGGTGACATTGCAGACAAGACATATATCCTATTTACGTTTCATACTATTTACGTATTCAACTTACTTGGCTAACAGACTCCTAAAGGCTTGGGTGCAATACCTAACAAGATATAACCAATATTCATCAATCAAGAACTTCACGCAAATAATCTCGACACGTCTTTCACAGCAGGAAAAACACAGACCTGATTGCCCGGGGCAAGTAAATTTTGCGCAAAATAGAAAATAGAAAATAGAAGTTAGGTTTTCCGGTGGGCAAGTGAAATGAACCTCAGTAGTCTTGTTATTGATAATTTCCACTCAGAAACAATTTCAAAACGTTAAGACTGCAAGATGAGCAAAACAGAGTAGAAAGAACTTCAAAATGTATAAGTGACCGTTCAACTATAGACCCACACTGATAGAGAACGTAAAACGACAACTTAACACAGTAACTACCTGTTCCATCTTGTGACAAAACGAGGTCTCCATGACATTATTTTATCGCGTAACATCTTCTCAACCCTAGAAAAGGCAAAACAAAATTAGTTGTCCTAAACTGTTCAGCCTAAAAATGACCGTAACAATAAAGAGTCTAGAGAGACATTGTCCACTTACTTCTCTTGCAACCCTTTAACATATTCCTGGTCCACGCGCTTGTAATCAAGAGTTTCTCTCTGTGTCAACAAAGAAACACGATCACAAAACAGTTTCAAAATCATGCACCGGTTAATCTGTCATTATATATTAAGTTTCTAACATAATTATTTTAATTATAAAGTGTAGATGTAAATTATTGAAAAAGGAATAAAGTTTTTGTTGTTGTCCCTACGTCACGGTTTCCACATCTTGAAAAGTTTAGCTTAAATTTTTCAACTTTGTCGTTTGTAATCCGTGTTAATGTTCTCTATCCTTGAGCACTTATGTTCCATGTGGTTTATTTATCTCTTTGGGACCCGATGCTGTACTAGAGCCACAACTGAGACTGCGAATCCATAGTCTCTCGAGACTGACTGATGAACACTTTGATGTTTTTCTATCTTAGTAGACTACTATTTTACATGACCAAAATAACTGGAAATACAGTGATTGAATGTGCACAAAATGGGGTGCAAACCGTATTCTTTTCGCTATTTGCAATATGATAAATGTGCAGCGAACTTTGATGCATTGAATGGTTCAGAGAGGAAAGAAAATGGCAGGGAAGGGAAGACAAGAAGGAAAGAAAACGGGAAGAAAATGGAAGGGAAGGAAAGTTGAATACCGAAGGAAGCGGGGAAAGCAAAATTCTAAACATCTAATGGTTGACAGGTGCAATACATCGCATTCAGCACAAAAAAAACATAGAACAGGTAGTACCTGGTTGCTGAGTAAAGCTGGTCTTGGATATGACTTTGTAAAGAAAGGCTGCCACGAGTTGGTTTTCGTCAAGTCAAATAAGAGTCTATAAGGTTCCTCTGACGGCTGCACGTTACCCCAGATCTAACAACAGGAGATATAGTATACTTTATTAGTTAGATTCACAGTAAACGAGTCCAGTTCTCTTGAAATGCTCTTCGAAGCTGACATTTTCTGAAGGAACAGTTCAACCCCTGTTAAACGGATAATCAGAGAAATTGATATTGGCCGCTTAAAAGGGGCTGGTCGTCTACTGAGAGGTAAAAACAATAGAAAAACCCTCATCGGGACTTTGATTGCTGGCCGTCTAACAACCTGCGAACGCAGACGTATTTCCGGCTGTCGCTTGTCTCCGCCGAAAAATAGCCGGAATTACGTCTCGGTTCGCAGGCTACCTAACAGGGGTGACTGCTTAATAGGTGGCCGCATAAAGGGGGTTTGACTGTAGTAAGAGACACTGTTTCTTGTTTAAGTTCCGCCACTGAGAGATTTAAATTATTACTGATAGAACGACAAAACACAGAACGAACGCAAAGCCTACCTACAATTACATGATCGACATCCTATTTCTCGTTAGAAAATCATCATGACGTCCTTATTATAGACCTACATTTTCGTGATTGATGATACAACCAATGCTCTTCAAAGGACAGTTAGCATCCTGCACATCGTACTTTTGACCCGAGTGAGCGTTCCACAGTGTGGGAGATCCATCCAAAGTCAGTACATATGCCGTGGAACCTGAAAAATAATTCTAGTTAGGACTAAAGGCTAATCGATAGTTTCTAGCGCTCTAATTAATTGACTTCCTATAGTATGCGCAAGTTTAAATGAAAGAATTTATTTGCTGAAAAACGAAAGGTCCGACTTGGCAGACTAGATGACAGATTTAATTTCAAAGGACATAAAGAGAATTCAACTGACTCTACCAACTTGTACTAGGCAATAGACGTCTCTGTGGGTTTACCGCCGCAGTAAACCTCGAGGGAAGTTGGGAGAAAATAAGAAAAGATTGAAAATCACGAGCCGTTAGGTGAGTGATTGATTTATAATCTATTCCTATTTATAACATAGATAGGACCCTGCGCGCACTTTGATTGGTCGAAAACCCATGTTTTATAAGAGTATAAATCATAGAAAAAGCGTGTTTTATTGTTTTTAGCCACATTTCCTCGTGTTCTCAAATCCTCTTAAAATGTCGTGTTTTATCACCGCTTAGGCTTCTTTCTTTGTTAAATAACTTTCATGCTTTCATTTTATAAAGTCACAAGATAGAGTTGCATCAACACGTTCAGTTATTAATTGGAACCACCGTTAGTTTACAAGTAAGTGTCCATAAAAAGGGTTTTCAACTGAAGTTACAATTAACAATTATTCACCGAAGACCACACAAGCTGAATAACTAGCGGACCAAAGAGTAACTTTACTTGTTTAAGAGAAAGTTTATTTGAAACGGGAAGCCATTTTGTTTTCTTCGGCTGCTCGGAGGTGAATAGTACTTGGCTAATCACCTACGAGCTAGCCAATCAGCATGCACGAAAAGCACTATTCAGTTGTGTGGTATATACTACTAATTTATCATAGTTGATAACAAGAGCCGTTTTTGTCACCGACTTGTATATTATGGCAAGACATATTGGCTAACTCTTACGCCTTCATCAAAAAACGGCACTTGTTGTTAAGTACGTCATCTCCTGACTACATTTTACTCCATTTTTAAAATACAATTCACCTCCTTGTAACAATACTGGTCTACAGATTTCTATTTAACAGCTTGAAGTTGACAAATACAAATTTACTGAATTTAAAGCGGATATTATTTAGAGTTAACCCTTCG
>OMLO01005058.1_pt1 | contig 11058 bp, 11 predicted proteins | sample 1674811 | NCBI WGS metagenome assembly OMLO01 (sample SAMN06265003, study PRJEB25207) | coral metagenome | isolation source: Coral host | place: Mexico:La Bocana,Puerto Morelos, Mexico | collected 2008-11-13 | reverse complement strand
AACTGTGCTGTCTAGAATCTTGCAGCTTCAAATAAGATACAGTTCAAAGAGATTGCAATCAGTTTCTCCCCTGCCCCATTGTATCTGCAATCATCACCATAAACACCAACTACATTTGTCAATCTTTGTGAGCCCGGGTGTGTGGGGTCATTCACGTTGTTCCAAAATTCTTTGATCTTTGCCTCATCAATACGAAGCTTCCCACTGGCCTTGGAGCATAACCCCAAAAGACATGAGCATATTTGTTGGGTAACAAAACCAAAACAGTAGCAGCCTTTTGGGGGGAGCAAAACAAAAAAAACAAGAACAAAACGAATGCATAAGACCTAGACTAGGTTCATAGAGGTAATGATACACTTCATGAGGAAGTAGTATTGGGCACCGCATACTTGTGACTTCTTTTCGAGTTGATGGATCCTTCACGGGTATTTGAATCCAATACGGTTGGATTGGTATCTGGAGCAAATTGGCCAAATCGCGTTCTACATTGTTCGGAAATTTCCCGCTTGCCCCCAAACGTGCCATTCGATGGGTTAACTCTGAAAGCTGCCCACCATGAGCCTGAAGGGCGACCAACACCCACCAATAAAAATTATTTAAAGTTAGGAGGGCAAACTGAAAATGGAGATTCCTTAACATTTTTGAACCCCAATTCAAACTCTTTAAAGACACCCTAGCCTTGGCTTCTGCCACAGAGGCCTCTGCTGCTTTTTGAAGTTCAGCGCAACTCGTCGCCTGAGCGAATGGGAAGTGCAGAGAGTGAGTTGGACAAGGAAGGTTACATGTATATAATATATATTGGCAATTTAATATTATATATATATATCAGGGTATAAACTTTATCTTTCATTTCCGTCCCATTTGGTTTAAAGACTATACATGTTAATTAGGCCAAGTAACACCTCGGCCCAAGGATGAAATCAAATAGTCTGCCATACTGTGGGTACCTGGAAGATGTTACCAGCTTGCAGGGGGAAGGCCATATTGTGGTTTTGTATGGGTTTCCCCTGCAGAAAAAAAACATGTTTTATATAATGTTTCCAGGGTAAAATGAGTTTGAAAGCGGTCGCAAGACTTGGGATAACTATTTTTTCTTCTTCCCATGTTCGGTCTGACCTCTGATGTCGGGCTAGTACCTCCAAGCTGTCACTGTGGTAAATTCTGCCTCCACTGGGAGGATCCCGGTGTTAAAGAAATCAGATGGCAAAATCTGATAATAATAGGGTTGTTGATTATAAATATATATATATATAGCTGCACTGTTTATTTTTTGTGTTTTTTTTCAAAATGTTGTGTTATTATACTTACATCCCGGGACCCTTAGCACAGTCCCCTGGCACCACAATGTTGTCACTAATTGCATTGGAAATACTCTATCCCAAGATACTGTGGCCAACTCATCCAAAAGGATGTAAAGAGATTGGACTGACCACGCGGTGATGTCATATGAAAAAAACAAAAGCCATAAACAGCAGACTATATGTTGGTTCAAAAACACTAAGCTATTTGAAATGTTTAAATACACATATTTCCGCATGTGATCAAAGCAAACTAAGCAGCGGTAATCGCCAATGCCTTAGCTTTTGCCTTCGCCTTTGCCTTCGGCAAATGCATGTTGACATGGCGAATCTGTGCTTTAAACTCAAGATTGGCTGTGTCCAACGCTTTTGTTGGTTCAACCAAATCATGATCTTGTGCCAACGCATGTTCCAAGTCACCTTTTGCGGCTTTCAAACGCGTGTCAACAGCATTCATCTCTGCGATGAGGGCAGTACGGATGATTTCAGTCCTTAGATTGATAGAAGTGGGGGTAGGCCATGGTGATCCAAATGAAAATGAAAGACACATTTGGGACACATACAAAGTCCAACTGCCATTCAGGAATGATTCCGAGTGGACATCGACGATCTAGTGACATTGGAGACTCGGCATATGTCGTGATGAAACCTGGTTTTCAAAACAATATATGGATTCAACAAATATTTTATTTGAAGAAAATGAAGATATACTTTATATACGATGTAGTAATTGCCAAGGCTCACGCCACCCTTGGAAAGTTTGACACTCAACTGGGAAATTTCCAGGATGTTCGTGTTTGCTTGGCCCATAGCCTTAGATGGGACGCATTCATATATGTATATTTAAACTGAAAAAAACACCAAACATGATTATTCAGAATTACATCAAGGAACTGATCGTGCAAGCTGTTGCGGGGTTTTCTCTTTGGGCTGTTTGGTTTCACCAGTCTTGGTCTTGGTCTTGGTCTTGGTCTTTCCCTTTCCCCCACCTTTGCGATTGAACCCACCACCAGTCACTGGGGTGTCACCAGCGTTGCCCCCATCTGGTTCACCTCCATCCCCATAGTTTCCCTCATGAGTCAAAACAGTACGCTGATCCCTGATGTCCTCGGAGTGATCAAGGTCCTCGAGCCAACAATGATACAAGGTCATCTCCTAAGTAGGGAATGCAGGGGGGAAGAATACATCATCCAGAGTGGTGCACCATGATGATGGTGTAGTATTATCCACTATTTTAAAAAGGGATTTTCAATATCCTTTTTTATTTGTAGTATGGCATATATAAATATATATATATATATTTCTATATATATATATATATCACCAAGGAAAGGGAAGTTCTGGGAAAAGGACTCATCTCCAACATATATTAAGAAAACCTGCAGCCTAGGATCAGGCCGTGTGCTAAACTCTGGATGTGGTTTGGATAGATTGGCAGCAACCTGCCATAAGGGAGATCCACCCCATGTGTGTAACTGGTAATGTATCTATAATTCTTCATATGGCCCACCTTGTCCTGGATAAGGCTATCCACCAATTCAACCCTTCCACCATACTTTGCAAGTAGGTCCTTAGATGATAACTTGATGATATATGAACATAATCTATAATTACAGTTGGCATACACACACACAGTTCAATCCATCGAAACTCACTAGTGACTTGCTATTGTTGCTGTGTGCTGCCATGCTGCGTCACGAGTCAACCACTTCCATGTGCCAATGTTGCGTTCGGTGCTGGCTCTGGTTTCTGAAATCATGATGCTTGAAGATAGCCAATCTTCGTTAGCTTCCTTAAACACCTTGAACAGCGCTTTGAGTTTTTGATCTGCTTGACCAGGGGGGGCATTCTTGCACTCAGCAAATTTGTTCTTGATCGTGTCAGGGCAGTTTGGAGACCTGATAGACCTATAGAAGCGCATGTATTGTGCTTTGTTTTGTTTCTTGTCATCCTTTGTGGCGTCCAAGTATGCTTCAGTTGCTGCTACCAGCGCTGCTTGTGCTACATTAGCATGATCTGCATCAAGTGGTGTTGCTGCATCCGGTGGTGCTGCTACTGCTGCATTGGGTGCTGCTGGTGTTGCCACAACTGCTGGTGTTGCCACAACTGCAGGCGTTGCCACAACTGTCGGTGTTACCCCAACTGTCGGTGTTACCCCAACTGTCGGTGTTACCCCAACTGTCGGTGTTGCAACTGTCGGTGTTGCAGCTGGGGCTACGACGACAGGCGGTGTTGCAGTCAAAACATCACCTCGGGGTACTGGATTCACTGGGGTTGGGAGTGAGGGAGCTGGAACTGAAGCTGATGGCGCTGATCCTGGAATTGGTGATGGGACAGGGCTTCCATCAAGTGATGTCGGGGCTGGTGAACTTACAGGTGTTGCCCTCACGCGCTCATTTGATTTTTTGATATCCAACCAAATGTTGAAACTCACCAAATCCATAAGTTGTTCATCGCTACCAAACACCCAAGATGCACCACCAAGATCCCCGTTAACAGCTTCAATGTAATGGGCAAAGTCTGGATGGTTTTTGGCCCGTGTACAGGCTGCATCAATTTCACATTGATCCATTTTCATCACTCGTTCTAACTCAACGTTTTCCATTTCAGAGGTAATCCCCAAAGCACTCATTCTACGCACTTTCCCCGACTCATCAAAAACAGCCTGGACCACACGTTGTGTTTGGCTGGATGGCACCTCAACAACAAGCGGTGGAGGAGATGGGATTGCAGGAGTTGGGACTACGGGTGATGGGACAGCTGGTGATGCTGCAGGGATCATGCTTGCGCTGACTGCTGGGGCTGTTCGTGCTGCTACTGCAACATGTTGAGGCGTGCCAGCTTGAGACTCAGAGAAACTTGAAATCGTGCTTTGCCTACGCATTGTTGCAAAGAAAGCTGCCATTCCACTAGCAGTAACTGGAGCAAACGTAATGGTGTCATCAGTCTTTTCTGCTTGCTTCTTCTTGGAAAGCTTTTTTGGGGTTGCTTTGGGGACTGGATCAACGGGTGGTTCTGGAACATCTGGAACGACGGGTGGTTCTGGAACAGGAACTGCTGCACCAGTAGGCACACCAGTTTCAGGGGGCGCCGTGTCCACTGCAGTTTCCTAAGCTAAGTTGACACAACATTTCTATATATAAAACCAAATCAAAAAGTGAATGCTCAAATCATTTTGCACAGTTGTACATATTTATTAGACTAGTATCTTCCACCATAGCTTCCATTTCCCCAAGCTCCAGTGTGCGCAGTGTCAGAATGTTTGCAACTTCAGAATCATGGCCTCCCAACATGCACATCAGATTTATCATAGTCAACATCTCACAGATATATAGGACGCATCATACAAATCAGTTTGATTTTAAAACCCAGCCTTCGACATCACCATCATTGAATTCAAGCTGACGTGGTTCCACCATTTCCCCCAAAACACATGGTACTTTAGCTTCTGGGGTCACCTTTGTGGAATCCGTTGGCTTGACTTCAACATGGCTACGTTTGCCACTGCTAGAACCCGTGCTTGCCGTGCTTGAAGCAATGCTACGTGCTAAATCTTTCCTTCGTTTCCCTGCTTCAATGGCAGCTGTAGCCGCCTGATCAGTAAGAGGGGGTGAACTAAGGAACATGTGAGTGACAAAAAAACATCACCACATATACCACATATGTATATGTGAAAACAACCATCCAAGTTTGGGTGTTTCAAACCTTATACCTGAACTTCCCGGCCTCCATCATTACCTTTTCCAACTCAGACATGACCAAGGATCACAGACTCAAGATCGTGCTGTTGCCACTTGGAGTGAACTGGACCCAAAACTGCTGGAAGGAAGTGGGGTGCCAGATCGGAGTTTGCAAAAAAATCATTATAATTAATGATATTTTGATCAACCCAGATGAAAAGGCCATTGTTGGGGGTGTCACGCTGTGTCACGGTCGGTCACGCTATTTTTCCGATAAGTCAAAAAAAAAAGATTCCAAATATGTATTCGTCACGGTCGGTCACGGTTGTGTCACGGTCCATTCCCGTTAGCCCACCAGGGGGTCTCTGGATGCAATTGGCACTTTTTGACTTGAACATGCCATCTATTGTAACTCGGCTAGTGACTATTGTCACTCTGTGACAGAAATTACTAATTGGTTTGCATTGGGGATCACTCTTGCATCATCTTGGAACCAGGGATCGGTAGCTATGGTATAGATCTAATTTTAACCTTCACAAAAATAAACATCCATATTGAGATTCCAGCGCATTATCCCCGTGCATTAATCAAAAGGCATGCCTTCTTGAGGCACATAACGCCCAGCTGCAATTTCAGCATTCAAAAATGACTTCAGGCTTGGCAAATCAGCCTCCTTCCATTGACGGGGTTGATCCTTATTGCAACACACCCAAAAAATGCAACATCCATTCCCCAAGACATTTACAGTTTTATCACCCAATAGGCTTTGGCCAAGGCTCAAAGGGTTGTGGATGGTTATCCTGAAGTTGAGGAAAGAGCTTCAGCACAAGCTTCGCCACAGATACCTTTGGGTCAACACAGTTGCTAGTTGGATCAAGCCCTGGGATGTGAAATTATCAACAGTATTGTTTATCCCCAGAATTACAATTGCATACTCTATATATTATAAGGTGGCAATGCCAGAAAGTTCATTTTATATATCCTTCACATGTTGTTTTTATTTATGATGTCAAATACCATCTAGTGATATATCGGAGGGATTGCACTCCAAGATGCATCCTGCTTTTGATGGTGCTGTGCACATACTTGACCAAATTTCTTTGGGTAGGCACCTGATTCCTTAAGTCGTTTTCCACCACTCCTTAGCTACCAGCTACCAATTGGATTATGCCCTAAGGACAGCTTGTTGCAACGTTATGACTCACAAGGTGCAACCATCGTGGGTTTTCAGGGAAGGTATGGTGTGACCTGGCAATTTGACTACACATATATATATATATAATAACATTTGTGTCCGAGGGTCACCCAAATTTTATTTGGATTTTTTTTGCCACGTGTTTTTTTCACCATGCCCTGAGAAGATTTTCTCAGCTCATCCCGCTTCTCCTTGGTCATACGGCTCTCCAAATCCAATATCCAAGGCCTGACGAATGGGGCTTGAATCACGGGTGATTTTATTTTTTGGGAATTGCAATTATATCATATACTGGTTTCACTCTGAATGGTGTCATTCAGCATTATTAAGACCCCCACGTAGAACCAAATAGTTGCGTCGCTTTGCAGCAGAAATGACCATAAAGGCCCATCCAAGTTCTTTTGAAAAAAGTAGGGCCGCAGTTCATCAGCAAGTGTTGGTAATATGGTGATTCCTTCAGCAATGATGACCCTGGTTGCTCAACCTTAGTTGTCATCATGCCAGCATTGTTTAAATTTAAGTATACCTTGTGGAGGTTTACATCCCAAATGGATCCTGAAGAACATGACTGAGGTAATTGGGAATCAATACATGGAAAGGAAAACAACTGAGTTCAGGCAGGATACCAACCAGAAAACTCCATGAACTAGTGCCACCAAGCACAAAAGTGCAAAGCGGGCGCTCAACAGGTTTCCCAGGGACACAAACTCCTTGCTCGTGTCCCCCATGATATCCAAGTGTCGCTTGCTAGTACTTAAGGAAATCCAAATCCACCTTGGGTCGGTAGCGGGGAAATATCAATATGGTGGTCAGTGAAAACCCGGACTGTATTTAAAAAAACAATATATACATATTATATACACAATATATCAAAAATTATATTACAACATATTTGTGTATATATTTAAATATGATAATGATTTCATACATATCAATTGCTGGATCACATTATAAATGCTTTATATATATATAGTAGCTGATATCGAATTTGTTCGTCCAAAGGGCGAAGAGCATGGAACTCCTCCAAACAACAATGCGCCAGGTTTGAGGCGTAAAGTGTATTTCAACGCTATCAAAAATCCTGTTGGCGTAGATAGGTCGTGCAAGGGGCCATCCACGATATCAAATTTCTTCCTTGGGGCACTTGTTATGAAATCCAAAAAAGAATTGAAGTAACAGTCACATGCGCACTGAAGATCAAGTACGATCAACTGAAACAAAAATGTGTGTTCTCAACAACTCAGGATGAAGCACGCCCATACCACGCTGCCCTAAGTCGTAGCTTGTGCCATCGGCTTGGCACGACAGATCATATATCACTAGTCCCCCAAATCACGCTATATCAAAAAGAAATATCAGTTGTTATAAGCTATATGTATATTGGAGGTTCTTTTTGATACCGTGTTTGGAGTGCTAGGATGTGGCCATTAAACCTCCAAACCGCAACTGGGCCCTGTGCCAAAGGCCCGGCTTAAATGGCCGTTGCCGCTGAAGCATTCGAAAAGGTCCAAGTCCTGCTTGGAAGACAGGCGGGCTTTGTGGCAGAGTGAGGCTTGCTTGATATATACACATTTGATATATAAATGAAATTTCAAGATTATATATATATATTCGATATAAACAAGTCGGTCCGGAACGATACCACCTGGTTGCTGCTGCTGCACATAGTCAATACAGTGGATCCTCAGCCCAGACATATATATATAAGTATTAATTAAAAGGAACCACCCCATTTGACTTTGTGATAGCTTCAATGTGACAAAGACATAAGTTGAGGCCAAGGAACAGTATGAAGGGGCATCCAAAGAAGAGCAGCATAGCCGTCTTCTTCTTGCTCAAACCCACCATGGTGAAAGCTAGTGGGTACCGAGTATCGAAGTCAGGTGGTGCTACGGCTGAATTGATATGGGCTGGCTACACAACATATACATATGTATTTGGCATTGCAACCATGAGCTCCTGTCCAAATAAGAGACATGTTGTGCATTTTCAATCACAAAATCTCACTCTGAAAACTCCAGAGATTGTTGATATCAGTTAAAACTCCAAAGGTGATATACACAAGTCTTTCTTCTTTGGATTTTTCAGAGGGAGCTGAACATACACACTAACGGGTCATGTATTTATTTTTCCCCATCTTGCCTGGCTGGTATCATACCAGTTGCGATCACCCAAAACCGAATTAGCTGCTTGATGGACCGGGTCTACAAACTCGGCCAAACAAACAACTGTTTTAAGCTAAGCAGGTCATTGTGAGCTTGATGCCACATGTGACCGATGAGAACTCCTGTGGTTTCTTTGGGGTAAACAAAACATAGAAACTATTGAGACTTATAATTGATTAAATATATATATATATATATATATAATTTCATACCACCACAGTTACATGACATGAGTGCCTTATGCACGTTTTTTGGGCCATCCACCTACTTTCATGGCCTGGTTCCAAGCATTCGCCCACCCGCCGAGCTTTACAACCGAAATCGTGCATCCATTTTTTTTGTTGACTTTCAAGCCCAGTTGCTCAGCCACGTTTGCATAAGCATCAGACACATAGATTTGCTGCACAAACCACCTGGGCAGCCGGGTGTAGCATGAGAATGGGCCGCAACTTTAGCTTAACTTGGTGACATGGAAAGATCGGACCCCCAAAAAAATGGAATATTCCTTCGTGAATTTGGTTGGGGTCCATCCAGTTGATTTGCTTGAATCAAACACAATGATTTCCTTGATTTCCCATTGATGAGGGCTTATGGATCCCAAATTGTGTGCCAAAAACAAGTCACTTAATTATAAGCTTAATGCAACAATTAATAGATTTATATATATAATATGTGTGTCTGAACAACATCGTTGTGTGTAGGGAGATATGGACACCAGCGATACAATTCAAACAAAAGTGTTTTGGTCATAAAAGGACTGATGTTTTGGTAACATGTCTGAAGAACAGTAGTGCACCACCCCCAACATAATTTCATCTAAGGCTTGGGCAGCACTCCCAGAGATGATGATTTTTCATTTGGCCCCTTCAACGTGTAAGACTTCTTGGAAGAAGCATTCTCAGGGATGGAGATACCAGCAGCTTTGAGCAAGGGTTCCTTAATAGGCTAGGGGATGGAAAAAAATGATCAAAAAACTGAATCGATAAATCAATTTCAAATTCTCATGGTGGTACTGCTATATTTAACATATATAACGAGGATCAATCTCATTCCATCGTGTGGCAATCTTCTCGTCGGCATTCGTTTCAGGTGGGGCAGTGGTCTTCGAGGGTGTTGCACTTGCTGCGCTGGGAGGCTCAGGATCTACAACATTGGAACCATTATTCCCATTTCCCCCCTTACCACTACTGGTACCACGAGGACGACCACGTGCAGCCTTAGGTTTCGGTTTCAAAGCCTTTATGACTTTCTTATCAACAGAAGCCTTCTCTACGAGATCTTCAGCTTTGCTAACACGCTTTGCCTCAAGCGCCTCAGGGAGATGAGGAAACACCATCACCGGTTTGATACGTATTTCAACCCTAAAGGTCCCAGGATTTCAAACACAAATCAACATAAATTTACCCCAAAACACTCAAAACGAAATACAACTAGCTGGCCTTTAGCTGGGCTTTATGCACATCCTCTTTGACATTTGGATCAGCATTTCCAAACATTTGATCATAAAGCTCTTCAGCTTCAGCTTCAACTTCAGGGTTCATTTCAGGAGGAACAGCTTGCAATGGTGCGCGGTCCTGTCAATCGAACCCTCTTTAAGGAAAGATAGGTGTTTACATAAACAAGATGATTCAGGTTTCAGTATTGTTTTCTTTTTGGATATTACATTTACATAAACATGCTATATATATATATATATAGAAAATCATTATTTGAGTTGACAATTCCCAGCATTACCATTAGTGGTTAATGTTGGTGGTTTGTGATTTAGTTCAAGTAGTATTATATAATATACATAGTCCCTCAGGCAGTAAACCACCAACGTTAATCACCAATGCTTTAATTTGAGTCTCCATCCCAATCCTTATCAGCTTGACGTCGGTGCGTTGGTTTCTGCACCATCTCCACTTCCGATGCCATCCCCATGAGAATTGGACATAACTGTGTCTCCATTTGATCTGGGTGAACCTCAACTACACATTTATGACGGTACAAACACAATGATTTTTAGAGATTATTTTTTATTTTTTATAACTGGAAAAATCATGATCGTTAATATTATACATGACTGTAAATATATATATATATACATATATATATATATAGCTAACCAAGAAACTGCTTCAGTCGGAACCCCGCCACTAGGTGCTCGAGTCACACCATCAGGGGTTGATTGCAAAGATAGTGCACTTGCTGGTGTAAAACACATAGCGGGCCGAGGCGATGTGCCGCTAGATTCTTCACCGTCCTGAGGCCAGCACACGGCGAAGGGTAGGGGTTCAAAAGCTTTCATCGGTCATCCAATATTTTCATTTTCACTAGATCAAACAATTTAGATTATCAGGAGTCAAGCTGTTGTCAAAGGATAGTGCTGTATGATATACAAGCTTCACCTGTTTTGAAGTATATATCTATATTATAAAATGATTTATTTCTATACATGTGCAGATGTAGTCCCTGTATGTGATTTTGTTTTTCAGTTGAACTTGAACTCAGTCCTGCACAGCTGCATCCAATACTGCATCAACGTTGCTTTCACCTGCAGGGGTTAGTCACAAACAGCGTAATAGTGTTATCTTATTATTATTTGATATATTTTCAAAACTCAAATTGGGTTATTATAAATTAGTGTTTGTTTTTTTGATCCTACCCTGCCTGTTTCCGCCAACAGTTTATTAATGAACTGCTTCAGAAAAAGGATCTTGGGGCTCTTGGCGTTGGAT
>OMLO01005057.1_pt1 | contig 11062 bp, 6 predicted proteins | sample 1674811 | NCBI WGS metagenome assembly OMLO01 (sample SAMN06265003, study PRJEB25207) | coral metagenome | isolation source: Coral host | place: Mexico:La Bocana,Puerto Morelos, Mexico | collected 2008-11-13 | reverse complement strand
CTGCAACACCATGCAACAGCCTCCTTGGTCCCTTGCCCCTAGCTGCAACGTTTAAGGCAACGCTCCCAACGGCTTGTTACACCAATCCAGACCTCTGGAGGAGGATCGCAGGTGATGCAATCCATCAGAACCTGTTGAAAGACAGAGCAAAATTCCTCTGGATCAACCATGTCTAACCCAGTAGGTGGTTTCAACCCATTTGAAAAATATGAGTGAAATTCCTGCCTGGGGTAAGAATTCATGAAACCACCACCTGACGGTAACCTCTTTCAATCTGACCTTGATGGCATCTGGCTCTGAAAGCCTTGCGACCAGGTTGGGATTGCCTGTCTTGAATTCCTGCGCAGGTCGTCAGGGTTTTTGTTGCAACCTTGGCTTAACCTTGGCTAGAGTTGCGGCTTGCGCACTTTCTGGCTCTTTTTCAGAACCTCTCTCACATCTTGAGCAAATCTGCAAAAGAATCGACTTCTTTGAAGCCACACAAAGCAAGATGTGTGTCTTGCAGCGCATAAAAAAACATGCTCTTGGATCAAAGTGTAGACCTCCCCTGTGGCCAAATCCCTAAAAACAGTCCTGAATCACTTCCTCCTCATCTAGCAAGGCCTGAATGGAGGTACCGTGGAGGCACCGCAGTAGTTTTGGTCACTGCTTCTATTGCAAAGTGGAGGACAAGTTCTCCGATGCAGAAGCACTTTCAAACCAACTTTGCCTACACTTCTAATTGGTGTTCTGTCATTTGCGCACTGACCACAAAAAAATACACATCTCCAATCTCTTCCAGCTGGTCAAACGCCTCTACACTGCACTTTGGCGTTTGCAGAAGCTTCTCCAAACCAGAGGCCTTGTGGGTTGAGTCTGCGAGTCCAACAGGCAGCAACACGTGACCGACGTGACGCACCTCAGCGCCATTTGTGCCACCTCCGAAGGTGGCCCAAAAGGAGCCACCACCTTCTTCTTGCATGGCCTTCACATGGGTCGATGGGCAAAACAAAAACACAGTCGCATCGTCGCATGGTCATAGAAAAATTGCATCTTTAAGATATTTTTGAAAAGTACACACAAAGATATATATATATATATCTTTTCCTCCTGCAGCAATCAAGACTTCCCAAGTTCTTTGTCGAAATGATGAGGCATGAATTCTGCCATCACCAAAGTTCTGAAAACTCCATGCAGCTATGTAGGCATAGATAAAATGAAGCCATCATCCAAAAACCGCAACCCATTCCACTTCTCAAATACTGCATCGCAAATCCAACTCTCGACAAAGAACTGCAAATGCAAACTGTTCCAAAAACAGAACTTTGGCCCGAGCAAAAGGATGCAGCTGATGGATTAAAGTCTGAGCACCAACTTCCTGCAGATAAAACTCAAGTGTCCTCGTACGAGCCCAGCGACCTCGCCAGGCTATCCAGCCTATGTCTTCACACCCTGAATAAAGGTGTGTCGCTCCGCTGCCACGAAGGACGGCAGGTGTCGCACCTTGATCGTTTCTGCGGAAAGGAATGCCCAGCCGATCCAGAAGTAGATTCCATTGTTTGCGAAAAACACTCATAGAAGCCTTGAAGAGCCGGGAATCCAACTCCAGACTTCCATAGAGACGTTCTGCCACAGCTATGATTATCGGGTCATCCACACGGCCATGTTGTCGCCGTGCAAATCTGCTGGTCTTTGGATTTCTCAGATAGATGTATAACGAAGAACTATCAAAACCTAAGTCTCGTGGGAAGACCAAGTCGCGGCGTGTGAGGCTCAGCATCTCTGAAGGATGCAACATCGCAGCAAAACCTAACATCACAATTCCAGTCAAAGAATGCCAGCCCCAGAGAGTACTGAGGCAGATCAGAGCTCGGATAACGATGCCAGGCAAAACAGGTCGGCAGGTTCCTGGCTCGGCTTGCTGCCATTTCTTGTCAACTTGCCAAGCGATGTTGCTAAAACTCTTCACCAATGGAAATTGATCTTGAACGGCAGTTATGCTGTACACAAACATGTAGCGTGGTAGCCCCAGTTCGAAGCAGTGAATACCATAAGCTCTCAAAGCGGTAGCAAGAGCTTGCGGATCCTGCGTCACCAATTCCCATTTCAGCTTAGCGTGCTGCTCGACCCAGACTGCAAAGGCAGACAAACAACGACTCATGGTAGAAGCAGTATGTGCCTCAAAACCGACTTTCAGGTCAAAAGATCCTCTTGGGCGATAGGTAGGTCCAGGATGGGGCTCAATGTCCCCCGCCAACAAAAGCAAAAATCTAAGCCAGCGAGCTGCCAGCTTCTCAATCCTTGCAGATGCCACCACAGCGTCAAACTTCCTAGTGTCACCTTGTGAAAGGTCTACCAGCCAAGACGGTGGATCCTTAGTAGGACCACGAACGGCTTTGTTGCGAGATGGTTCGTCTGCTCGATTTAGATGAGAGTAACAATGCAAACCCCCCGGGTATAAGCCACCCCCTATGACATATCCTAGCGTGCCCTGGAGCACTCGACTAATGGCAAAGGATGATGACCTGCCCTTGGCGGCAGCTCCTAAAGTGACCCTGCTATCAAGAATGCCGACGAAACGAGTATCTGGGAAACTCTTAGCCATACTTTTCAACCAGGTTTTGTAAGTACGGGCCTCATTCACGTTTATGTGGCCAGCCTTTGCAAACTGGTATCGAAACAATTCTTTAAAATGCAACGACTCACACAATTCGGCTATCCACTCCGGGTCTGAATGCCAAGCTCGCGGAGGGTAAGGTTCTTCAGAAGCAGGCCAGCTAATTCCCCCTTCAAAATCTAATCCAACCAGTTTAAAGCTGTCGATACGCTTTTCTATTGGAATGCGATTTGGTCCGGAATGCCGAGCGGCAAGTGAACCAGCTGCCATTGCCTGCATCAAACTGCTTGGATATGCAGCTGAGTACGAAGAAACTCTTTCTCCGGGACGTGGTCTCCGACCATACACAACCTCACTGCTAGGGCTACACAACCGCTCAAATCGTTCGATTGAATCCCTAGTGAACGTGCCCTCGATGCGGAAATGACAAGAAGGACTAGCACACTTGCAGGTTGATTCAAAAGGAATGAGCCACGGCTTATTATGCAGCCACTTTGATCTTTTGTTAAAACCACTACCATGTGCACAAAAGGCAAACTTTGAAATGACACATCCCAAGGTGAGTAAAACCTTGTATAAGTCTAACAAGAAAAGTCTGGAACTCCCAGGTTGCTCAACACTGATGAATTGACCACCCATGACAGCTAGAATGAGAATCATAGCTGCTCGAATGGCCAAAGTGTTATGCATGGCTGTAAAGGGGTCATGACAATCAAACCCAAACGGTTCCTGGATTGATCTAACTTGCGGTCTTCTCAACGTGCCAAAACTCAAACAAGGAAGACCACAGTGCCACTCCCTAACAACACCCCTGATAGCAAGACTACAGATTTCCCTAAAGACACTTTTATCAAGGAGATCACCAACCCTAAGACGATTTCCATCAATGTCAAAACCATCATGAACTCGAAAACCAACTTCTTCATGATACTTGGACCAGGCACCGCTGCCACGAAACAACTCAGCACAGTCGAAAAGGATGCCCTCAGCCAATGCTGCAGGAATCGGTTCGAACACGTCACCATGGCAAGTGACAACGGGCTCGGGTGCAAGTGCTTCAGCGAATTCTGATGTTAACCCTTTCTCTGTTAGATATGCTGATGCTGGGCTCTGCAATCTGGTGTAATAGCCCTTCTGTTCACAATGTCTCCACAACTCTTTGGTGACTTCTGAAGTGACGGGTGCAGAACACACGGCTGCTCCCCAAGGACTGGCATCAGTGCAGTAGATTTTATCGTGATATTTGCATCTCAAATCCGAATGCGACACACTGCCCAAAACACTAAGGAGAAGCAGTTCATTACGTGCCTGTCTACTAAGGCAAAAGACACTGTGTTTCTGATGCTGCCCCCCTTCCTTGAACAATGCATCCACAACGGCAAACAAGGATCTCCGGAACAACAGAACATGGATCCAGCACCCCAGAACCATTGAGAGGATATGAGGAGTGCAAGTACCCCTTCTAGCGAGCCAGCCTGTGACTACACTAAGTATCATGATACGATCACGGGGGGCCATTACCCTACCCTTTAAACCATCAAAGTCAGCTCCAAGAATGGTTCCTTGGGTAAGATTCCTTTTCCGTTTACGTTCATGCTGAAGCAGACCAACCTGTTTGTAAGCCCTTTCACTAGCAGCAAAAACTTCAGTGTCACGCAAAGTTGGGTTGTTTGGGAAATCAACGATGGGAAGCTTCTGAAGGCCTACATGATCATCTATAGCTAAGAGCTCAACAAAATTTCCCCTAGGGCAGGGGGCCCGATATTTAACCACTTCGGAATCTTTCATTGCACCACAAAGCTTTCGCAGAACATTTGCATGAGATTGCTGTGCCACTTCAACTGCTAATGAATCACCCATGGCGAGTGTGGCAAGACAAATCAAAACATCGCAACCATCAAGTTTCGGGGTATAGCTTTTGAAATGCGAAACCTCAGAACTATGGAATTTCATACGAATGGCATTTCGGGATGCTCTAGCTGAACTCACCTGAAATGTATAGTAAAAATCAGTGAGGTCATCGGCACAAAACCGCCACAACTCATGATTTTCAAGTGATAACAAACCTAGCATGGCACCCGGTGCAAGAGACTTAGTGGCATCAGAAACCTTAAACATCCGGCTATTGATAACAGTTGGGTTTACAATCAAACGATCATATGTGGCATCCTTAGGCACACTGAACAACCCCACGGCTTCATCAAAATTTTTGTCCGATGCGGGAATGAGGGTACACGCTCCTAAGGAATCCCAACGAGAAGCCAGAGCGAGGAGCTCTTCCCTAGAACACTGAACTCTAGCTGGGGACTTCTTAGGCCACATGGTTTCAGGAGTGCGAAGAACCTCTGGGTCTAAAAACGCTGCCCTAACTAACTCATTGTCTAAGAACTCCTCAGCCCTAAAGCTTGGGGGATGATCCCACTTTACCCTATCAGCTACGACCGGTTTCGAACCAACATTCAACTTTGGCTTGACTTCTCGGCCCTCATGCTGACAGCTATGGCTTGGTTCGAGCTGCTCAGATGGAAAACACTTGCTAAACGTCTGTGCACGGTATGGGTCAAACACATCATGCAATGCAGAAACAACAGTCTCCAGGTCCTCATCCTCAAAGGTGCATTGAGGCAGTTCCTTACTCAATTGAATTAAATCTTGGAATTTCACAGCAGCTCGACCTAAACCGTCTGGTGCAAATTCACCGATGGACATGAAATGGGTCAGCTGATCCTCAAGACGTTCAAGGATCAAATGCTGCTGTACTGATAAAGGGTAACCGGCAATGGCTTGTTTAGGCGCCTTCTTAGGATGACCTAATGTCTCCCAATTCAGACTCACTACAACAAGCTGCAGCAAACGATGCCGTGCCAGATGCCACAATCGTCGCTTCCTACGACGGACCCCAAGATTGCAAGAGCCTGACCAACGCCACCTAGGTAGGGGCACAGGCCACAACTGAGAAGCAGGGTGCTCCTCATGCACGACACAGGAGGGTGAAGGCTCAAGAGAGGACTTTGCAAAACTGCTCAGTCCCGTATGGCTCTTCAACACATTATTGCAAATCTGCAGGATTAATTCGGGAGGATTAAAAAACTTAGTATGGGAAATCTCGGGCAAACTGAAAGAATCAAGATTATGAAAATCATTATGACATGGTGATTTCTCATGGGCACAAAAAGTAGACCTAACACCAATGTCACCTCGGCCCTTCCGTCTTGAATCCAAGTCACCTAAGCCTGCTTCACAACTGCTATCAACAGCGGGACTCAAGCTGCCGTGGCATCGGACTGATTCTCTTTGCCTTTCCCTTGACCTTTCGGAGGTTTCTTCGGTGGTTTCTTTGGCGGCTTGTCGGGAGCCTCTGGATCGTCTTCCTTTGTGGGTTTTGACGGACGGCCGATGCTGGCCATTCTTCCCTCCAAGTAATCCAGGTCCTTCATGTAGGCGATGTTGGCCGAGACCCATGATGGTCGAGCCAGAGCCGAGAAGGGCCGAAGAGAACTGTGGGCCTTCATTCCATGATGCAGGTTGAAAGCCGGTTCGGCACACCCCGTCAGCAGCCATGCCAGCTGAGTGCGTCCCCGGTCTAAACACGTCTGCTCGATGAACATGAGCAACTTCGACAGGAAACCCATCATCGGAAGGTTTGAAGTTTCGTGCGCAGTGGCCCAACCTTCGGCTGCCAGTGTCGCCACATAGCCCAAAGTGCGATGATCCGCAAGAGCCATCTTTCTTTCCACAAACCTTCTCATAACAGATGAATCCTCCCTGTCCGGCGTCATGCCCAATTCCGTCATGGCGTTCTGCTTCACGATGTCTGCAATGCCAACCAGGTCCGTTACAGCTCTTAAGTAAGTCTCTCGAGCCACACAGCCCTTTACTCCCGAGCTGCTTCCGGACCCGCTGTCCGAGCCGCTTAATGCAGCCATCAGAAGATCTGCAGGTTTCCCTGCAACCAACTTCTGGAGAAGCAATGAGTTCTGTTGAATCTGCGTCATCAAAAGTTGCTCCATCGTTGACCCTCCGGTAGATGCAACAGCCAGACCCGGCCTTGCTTCGTCGACGTCGATAGCGCCACGATCCATCTCCAGCAGCAAAGAATCTTGAAGGTGCTTGTTTGGTGTCGATGGTGGAGGAGGCACGGTTTGTCCCAATCCAACGCCTGCCCGGACCCCCCTGGCTGGAGGCGGCCCTGCTAGTTGATTCAGTCTTGCCCAATCTGCTGCTCCGATACTTTGTTGAACCCTGGGCCCTGTAAACAACGGCCTGGCTTTTGATGGGGTCACCGCTACACCTGCTCCGGCATGTTCCACTGATGGTTGTTGTTGAGAACGAAGCTGAATCAGTTCTTGCTGAAGTTGCTGCACCTGTGTCTGAAGTGCGGCCACGTCCTGATGAGCTGCAGCTTGTCCCAAACCTGAATCGGCCAACAGTTCTTCCTGATCGGTCATGGGTTGACCGTCGAACTCCTCGCCAGTGAAGTACTCCTGAGCGGTGTTCTCTTCCATCCCCTGAGTCACCCAAAGATCTGCTGCACTGCGCACTGATCTTGCAGAAGGTTTGCCTTTCGAACCCCCGCAGCTGAAGTAACCGACTTCGAACTGAGGAGCTGAAGAGCCTTTTGGAACCCGCTGCAAATGTTGGACGAATGGTCCCGGCATGTCCACCAGAAAACAATCGACCTTTCCCAGCACGCGACCTCGATTGGTCACCAAGTCTATTTCCACCTGGTGATAGGCAGCATCTCCATCGTCTCCACCTGAGACTGCATCCAAAAACTCTCTGACCTCTTCTGTGCTGGGGCAAACCACCATGAATCCACCTGCTCGTTGATAAACTGGATAACATACCACTGCTTTTTGCACCACCCCCGAAGCGGAGGATTCCACCACTAACCACAGAGCTTGAAGGCTGGTGACCTTGGCAACATCCACCAGGGCAACCAGCTCTCCAATGGCCTCTTCTGTGAGAGGCCCAGCTATTACAGATGACGTGGCCATGGCCTCCCGGCGCCTGCCAGGTAAGCCTCTCCCTCAGCCCTTGTTGCAAACGAATGCGATATGCTCCGGTCGTCGAAATCCCGGGGACCGGTTGTGGCAGCCCAAAAGGCTGCAATGTAGGTGCCGTAGTTCGGAGTCCAGCCTCCTTGTTCCAACCCAGGAGCACGAAGGATGATATAGATGGAATTTCGGAATGGGATCCCAACTGATCGCCGATCCGAATGTTGTCCTTCAAGCCGAAGTGAAGCCACCACCCCAGCTTGGAAAGCTCGACCAATGCGAGCTTGAGGGCACCACTCGGTGTGGTTGCCTCGGAGCTTTCGAGTCAGGTGACTCAAAAACTCCAATGGTAGATTTGCCAATTCCTGAGCAGTTGAAGCAGCCAAAGTCTGGGAAACCAAATTGTCACTCACCAAGTGACTAGTAGTTGAAACCCCTGCACTGCCAGCAGCTGTACTATCTGCTGCCGAAACTATTTCCCACCCAGCACTGTCTCCAGAAGGTGAGGGAGCTCGGCGAACGTTGATGCCAAGCTCCAAGTCACCAAACCTCAAAACCAGTTCCTCAACCGAGTCAGAAATGATAAGTTTCGGGGGCATCAACTACCCCTCCGATATTGCGCCAATCGCTGCCCCAGGCCGCCAGTAGTCACCAGTTGCACTGAATTGACCTCAGGCCCAATCAAGTACCTTAGGCCAGTCAGAAGCACTGTTCGCAAGCACCGGGAGCCAGTGAGCAACCCAGCAAAGAGGCCGCAGCAGCACCCAATGCACCAGCACAAGATGCAAAGGCACAAGATGGCACCCCAAGGGCAGGATGAGCAGGTAGAAGCCCAACTCCAATGGCGCAATTCACGGACGAGTTCAAGTCCCCAGAATTGGAAACTCATAAAAACCTCTACGAAAGATCTCTTGAGCATGAATGCAAGGTGCGACGTCAAAGATAGGATGGCATATACACATATGGACATACAAGAGACGTGACAGTTTATTCCAAACCTGTATGTGCGTGCATGTTCCTTGCTCTGTGGCTGCAAAAATGCAGAATACCATGCGTGTGGACCTTGCCCTGGTCACAGTAAAACTCTCCATGCGCTTCGAAATGACCGATCACAGTCACTTCACGCCCTACAAAGAAGTGTATGCAAGTCAAATCTCAGTGTCACAAAAAAGTCCGTCGTTGTAAATATGCACAAGGTTCAAAAAAGCAATGCCCTAATAGTGTATCATTTCTCTTCTCTATTAGTTTCAAGTCTTTCTCTTTGGTGGGCATTATATGAGCGTGCCATCATTTCCGCTGGCCTTTCACATTGAAGAAGTTACAATGAATTCCTTCCCAAACTCAGGCTTCAGGCTGACACAGAAGGCATGGAACTCTCGGCAGGCCTGACACGCACGCCACGTGAAAGCATCATCAAAAAATGGGTTTTTTGTTTCATCCGTCAATACTGATGAAATTACAAAGATCATTCAATTTTTACAACTACATGGAACAATTCTCAATCTGCATTGTTTCTTTGAAAACCCAAGCGGCTCGTTGCTGCGCCCCATGTTTAGACGTCGGCTACCGAGATGTTGCTTTTGTTGGTTTTTTTTGCTGCTGAGGGGTCGTGGTTCACATGTCTCGCCGATGGCTGAATCATCTTGATTAGCATTTTCTTGACAAAATGAACTTGTCGCATATCCAGGTCATTATTAGGCAACGGTGGTAAGATGAGGCGGGGGTTCACCTCCAGACTCCTTTGAACCAACACCGCGAAGGTTGGACAACATCAAATGTTTTGGATTGTAGGCAGCCCTCGCATACAAAAAGGTGAAACCAAACAAATGCGATATTAATATTTCTATCACGAAAAAAATGCCATCCTGGAAAATAAAGACAGGATCAAATGAAATCAAATCAGAAATCGAAAGTATGACCAATCAACCAAGGTCCTGCCAAACAAATGGCCGCAATACATGTAAATACCGGGTTACTGTATCAACGCGCATTTTCCATGAGTTCATCTTCAAAAACATGTTTCAGTACGGGACGTTAGGAGGTGCATATAAGTTGACATTTCAATCAACATGATAATGAATCATTCTCATTCTCAGGTTCACGACCATTTTGATTATCTTCCGCAGCATCACCATCATTGTCAAGATCATGATCATGGTCATTATTATTATCATCATCATCACCATCATTATGATCATCATGAATCATGACTGTCAATAGTGTCATCCATATCATTTTCATTTTTTATATCATTATCGTCACCATTGCGATGACCAGTACTTTTCCATAACCAAGGGCCCTACCACCACCGCTCTCGTTGGCATGCCTATCATGATTGTTGCGATTTTTTTTTGAGGCTGGCAGGCGGCAAGTGCAGTTTTTCATTGATGTATGGAATTGAAAATATCACATTTTTCTGCCTCATCCTAAAAAGACATAAAATTAGGCTATATTTATTGAAACGCATTCTTCCTGAAAGTGAATTGTTTCTTTAAATTAACAACTTTTTCTGATATTACTAACTCCATCTTTTTGTGTGCTTATGAAGCAAATTTTTGAAGATTCTATGTTGTTTTTTGATCTTTGCGCGTGTAGAGAAGTGTCAAACGTGCAACTGCTGCCAACTGCGTTTTTTTTGGCTGGTCGTTGTCCATGTCAGCTACAAGCTTGAAAAGTCAGACTGCTTCCGGTTGTTATTATTGTAGGACTGTACAAAGAAACGCGACAACAACACAGCAAGAAAAAACAAGCTTTTTTTTTGCTTGCAGGCTGCAACTGATCCACACAGCAAAACAAGCAGACTTCCAGTGTGCTTGAAGAAAAAAGAAAAAAAAAGCTGTTCCACCGTACGGATCAATCAAAGGCTGAACACTTGTAACTTAGAACAAAAAGTGAGTGCAAAAAAACAAACTCATGGTTCGAAAACAAACATCGAACAAAAAAAAACAAAAGTAAACATAGAACCAAAAACCAAACACACAAACAAAGAACCCACAAAACATCACGCAATCCACCACAATAAAGTACTTGTTGCATATATTGCGAAGCAAATCAAGTGGTTCGATTCGAGTCACCTTTATTGCCATGAGAATTTTTGTTTCATGTCAAGAACGGTGATATTTTAGAATTTGTGGAAGTTGTTAAATAATCTTTTCATTTCCCCAATGTTTTTTCGACGCCGACGGTGCTTCTTCAGCACCCGGACACATAGCGATTTTGGAGTTGACGGGTTGTTCAACACGTGGAAACATGTATTTTTTTCATCATCCAAACAATGTTTTTCGGTTGCCTGATGTTTTTCTCCAATCCCACACATGCTTTTTGAGATCAACGGCTGCTCCGCGCCGATCTTCCTCCTCCATTGTGCACCGTCGATGACTTGACTCCGGAAAGGTTTTCTCGTCTTTGACTCACTCGACCTCGGAGAATTAATTTGTTTTGGAATTTGTTTGATTAATTCGACCTTTGG
>OMLO01005056.1_pt1 | contig 11062 bp, 5 predicted proteins | sample 1674811 | NCBI WGS metagenome assembly OMLO01 (sample SAMN06265003, study PRJEB25207) | coral metagenome | isolation source: Coral host | place: Mexico:La Bocana,Puerto Morelos, Mexico | collected 2008-11-13 | reverse complement strand
TGTGGTATTTTGGAAACTCTATTCCCGAAAACTAATTCCACAGACTTTCCAAACCGCTAAGTTCACAAAGCCACAAACTAATTCCACAAAACGAATTCACCAAAAGGTTTCAAACTGCCGTTCCAGGTTTGAAACATTCCGAAAACAAATTCTCTATGTCCCAAACTGCCATTCCAGGTTTGAAACATTCCAAAACACACTCCTCCTTGGTTTGAATATCGAAGATATTCAAAAGTCTCCGAAAACCAACAAAACCAAGATCTGAAGATATTCTATGATAGCGTTTTTCAAATGCTACCACAATGCATTAACCAAAAGACTCACTTCTCGCATGAATTCTTCAAATGAATACATTCCAGGATAGCACTCTTCAAACGTATGCTATCTATTCACGTCAACCAAACATTTGGCACATCGCTCACAGCTAAATATTCCAGTTATCAACCGTCAATCAACCAGCAGAATATCCACATTCAGTCTTTCCCGCTGAACAGTGCCAAAGGCGCTCTGGCCATAAGCGCCAAATGAGGAGTTACATCATCAAAACATTAAACCAAAACTTGCAAAAAGACCAAACAAGTGCAACAAAACCATCTGCAACATCTGAGGCGTTTTAGCACAGTTAGACAAGAAGAAGGCTCTGGTAAAATCCCAACAGAAAGCACCTACGCCAGAGTGGGAAGCTGAAGCTGCAAGTACACGTTGAGTCAAGAGCTTTGAAATTCCAAAAGAAAGCATCTACACCAGCGACCTGCAATTCCATTCTTTCTGAGGTCTCTGCGGGGGTGTCTGCTCGGAGGAGTGAGCGTCTGGAAATTTTGCGCAGCTCCTCTATGTCTAAGTCACTTCATTGACTTTATTGGTCCGAGATTTGTGATAGTTTGTTTTTGTTTTTACTCTTAATTTTGGACATCCAGTCTTTTGCGCATTTATCTGTCCAACAGAGGCAATGTTCATTTTTTCTATTGTGGAGTACTAGAAATTGGCCTTTTGGGCCGGAAGTCAAAATCCTTGTCTTTATCGCGCAGAACGACTCAGGGTGGATGTTTTGATCAGGACCAGCAATTCGCAGAGGGACATTCAGATCGAGCGTGAAATGGAATTGAAGGATTTCTTTCTGAAATCATTGAAAGGATTTTTTGAAGCCTTGGACACTCTGGAGAGGTCAGCTCTCTGAACTATGCCTCCTGCGCGGCGAGTGCGGGCCCAGGATGCTAGGTACAAAATAGTTCAGCTACGCAGTGTGGTCCTGACCACACGGCCTTGTGCATGAAGAATTGGGATGACATTCAAAAAGAAAAATCAAAAAAAAAGAAAAAAAGAAAATGAAAAAAAACAAAAAAAAAGAACAGTGAAAAAATGAACCAAAAAAAAGAATGACAGAGTCAGTGAAAAAGCGGTGAATGAAGCTTCACCACAAAAAAACAAAAAAAAGAAAGTCGAGAAGCTCAGTCTCTCGTACGGGGGAGGGTTCCCGGCTGGTCGCTGTCTGCGGGTGCTGCTGTGCCTTGCTTGTTGCATGCTTCCAGTCGAAGGTGAATGACTACATGGGCAGACTTTGCTGCCTACACCCCGGTCTTTACCGGCCGCTCTGTGGACCTACAAGTGGACCATAACGGCCTCCCGGGAAAGCTTTCCGTCGGAGCGTGGAATGGCGAACGCCATAGAGTACTGCTTACGACGGTTGACGTGGCTGCTGCCGCTGCTGCGCCAAGCATAGCTGAGAGTCTTGCTGCTGCTGTGAAGAATGTCCTTCAGCGCTACTCGTTCTTTTGGCTGTGGCTTGGTTTGGGGATTCTTGGCGAAATTTTTACTTGGTGGTTTTGGTGGTACCTTTGTAAATTTGTTCGCCCCAAAAAGACTGGATGGAAAACCCCTAAGTTTTCACCAAAAAAACCGGCCCCCACTTGGGGGGATTTGTGCAAACGAAAAGGACCATGGCGCCAAGCCTGCCGATGGCTCAAAGGGCCAGGGTTTTTGACACCGGCTAGATTTGTGCAACAGCAAAGAGTTCCTGGTGTTAAGGGGGCTAGGGGACTTTGTGGGTCATTTCGAGGGTCCCCAATCAGAAGTTTAACTTGGAAAGACAGGGTTACCATTTCTAGGTGGAAACTGTACTTGATGAAACGCTGGCCACAGGGTTGTCCGTCTGGCCCTCAGGATTTTAGGGAACACGCTTGTGGACCTAGGACACGTAACACTTTTACTAAGGAGTTCACTTTGCATTCTGATAATAGATTTTGAGTTCGACAGGCCGCTTCTCAGTCAAAGGGGCCGCTGTGGTCTCAGTGGCTAAGGGGGGGAATGCCCATGGGGGCGCATGTGTCAAGACAAAAACGGCTTCAGAAGGCTCAAAACCAGAGTCTTGTTAGTGTCTTGGATCAGTTTCTCACTCAGTGGCAAGCAAATCAAACTAAGCAACATGTCAGTAAACAACCTCCACCAGTCTCTGAGTCTCGGCCTCAGCAGAATTGGTGGTATTATCCTGAGTCTCGGCAGCAAGAGTATGAAAAATCATGGAATGATTCTGAGGAAAAAGGAAAACGGTCTTTTAATAATGAAACCACTTTAGTTTCTTCTTTGTTGGATTTCCTGAAAACATGTCAACGCCAACAAATGGATGATGCCACTGTGGCATCGCAGTTGCAAGTGAAACTTTCTTCCTGGGCCGGTAAAGCTTCTAACTCAGACCATAGGAAAGTTGAGTTTAATTCTGGGGAAACGAGTGAAAAACACCAACACCCTAAGAAAAGCATGGCTCCAGCCAAGGAAATGATCACTGCGGTTAATCCCTGTGAGTGGTCGACTGCTACGGTTTTAACCTCGAAAAACACCTTTTTGAATCAACTCTTTGAGTGTGAAACCCCAAAGGGCAATTTGATTCCGGTTCGTAGATTAGAGGATTATCTTGACATCCGGGACCAATGGGTGGCTTCTGGTAGCTCTGCTGCTGTAGGTATGTTGATTGATGGAAAACACAAAATCGATGGGGGTCAGGTTATAAACATTTCTGTGAAACGGGGCCCGCATCGCATGAAGTTTGAGGAAATCACTTTTGCTAGCCTTGGTTTGAAATCTTTAGGACCCATTCCAAGACAACCAAAAGCGGCTGCTCTGAAGAAGTTTCAGCCCGATCCTAAGATCATGATCCGTATCAGCGCTCCGGCGCAATACCGTCAGAGTTTTCTTGAAAAAAATGAGTGGGACTCGGCAAAAACGGTCCTTCTGCAAGTTGCACAGTGGAAAACATGTCCTGTCAGCACGATTTCCGGGGGCACTTGGCAGTGGCAACAGGTTCAGAAGCACCATACTTTGGTAGGCCATTTGCGAGTTCCTGAAAAAGTTGCTCTTGCATTAGAAAGTCATTCTGGTCAAAAGGGTATTTTTATTACTCGTACTGGGGTGGATAAAAGAAATGAGAAAGTCAAATGGATGCCTCGACCTCATGAATATGACGCCGATAACTATTTGCGCAGTTGTTTAGCTGAAGCTAAAAAAAGAGAACAAAGCTTGAAATTTCGCATGGGCGGAGGGTCAGACTTGGGAGTCCTACGGCTTCCTACGGACACGGTTCCTCAGCGCCCAACTCAAATTCAAGTGCAGGGCTTCCCACGTTCGTGGGACGCTCCGGACGTGACAAATTTCTTGAATGAACAAGGTTGGCAAGAGGTTGTCCCGGTAACTTGTCGATCAGTTAACAAAAAACCCGTGTGGATCCTCAAAGCTGTCCCACCAGTTAATGAGGTGAGCAATGATGTGATGGATGATACTTGGCATTATGTTGATGAGGATGACCCGGAATTTCAGATTTATGTCATTAAATCACAAGGAAGTTTCCCAAACCCCACCAGGTCTTCCTTGCTACTCCGCCTCGAAGAATCTTCAGGGATAAACCTCCCACTCCGGTTCTCGATGCCGACATGACTACGGAAGGTCCTAGGGAAGATGGGAAAAAGCTGAAGTTGAAAAAGGTGAAGAAGAATCATCTGAGAGAAATTGCAGTGATCGCAGTAGAAGCCCTGCCAGAAGGACTGAGGAAAGTAAAACTTGGTCTCCTCAACTTCCGCCTCTGCCAGCTAGAGTCCCGCGACCTTGGGACGAAGTTGCTGAGGCCATGAAAAAAGGATTCACTGAAGTTGACCTTGGAGGTCAAGGGGACTGCGGATTTAGGGTGATTGGGGCCGTGATGAATCGAGTGGTGAGCAAGGAGATCAGGTCCCTCCTGCTTCCAGCACTTCTGGTGGTCAGGCTTCATCACAGCCTGCTGTTTTGGATGCACGTATTCCTTTGCGTCCCAATATGGTGAAATGTTATGCAATGTTGTCTGCAAGCTTCAGACGGCTGAAACAAGTGATGATGGTGGATCCTCGTCAACAAGGCCGTGGGTTTGCAGTCTTCTCTCAATTGCAACAGGTATATTCATCTTTTGAGGAAAACAGACCCAACTCCAGCAATTACAGTTTGCTGCATCAGATGATGGCTTCCATATCTCAAATGGAAGAAGTGGCAAGAGTGCAAGTTTCCAGCAGTCTTGAAATCGATGACATGGACTCCCTGATCAACGAGCAGGACCCCGAATTGCAACCAAATGCAATTATTCCTACAGATGATGAACTTGATGGTGCTTTGCTTTTCCAAGGTGACATGCCAGCACCCAATGAACCAATGAGCCCGGAGAGCATTGCAGGTTGGATGGTGAAGCGGCTTTCAAGGCGCATTTACTCTGCAGTGTTGTCTGGATCTGAGAGTTTGAAAAGGTACTATGTTATGCGAGAAATCATGCGTGGCACAGTGCTGGTATGCAACAAGTCGGAGCTCGACAGGCGTCGAGCATTATCTATGCTACATGACATCAGAGATTTGTCAGACCACTCTTCGAGCAATGATTCACAGCGAGATCCAATGGAGGATTTCACCAATGACATTCCTGACGACGAGGCTATAGACACTCATGACAGCTTTCAGGGAGACTTCTATGACTTTCAGGAGCGTGTTTATGGCCCAGTTGATGATGTCAGAGGTGTACCACTTCGACCCGCAACAATTCCTGCGTATGTGATTGTCAATGGTCAGCCCGTGTACACCCTCGAGCAGAATGAGCTTCCGGATGAGGCCATTCAATATGATGCTGATGGTGACTGGACGTATTACACTTTCTTCGGCTGCAAGTATCGTGTCAGGAAGTTTTTGACAATGGCTGAACCAAATGACAGGTCTTCAGCAAGCAGTGCAATGTCCTGAGAAGAGACTTCAGTGCGAGAAAGGAATTCAGATATTTACAGTGGTATTGGTGTATTGTATTTACAATATTTACAATATTCCTTTCAGTGAATTATTCAGTTGTGAGTGGCATGGCTTGAGGCTATCTTGATGATAGCTTGGCGTTTCACATTGGTTTGAAGAGCTCAGTACCTGGGTCCAGGAGCGGCAGCTGGTATGAGTTCTAAAAGAAACCTTGTGGCCTGGATCCAAGTGTGATAGCTGGCACAAGGATGGAAGTGGCATGTGCGTAGTGACTTTGCAGAAGTCATCACTTTAGATTTGGATTTCGAAAGGTGATTCGTTTTGTCGTTTTGCTTCAACAAAAGAAATCCATAGTTGCATCACTCACAAAACTGTGTAGTGATCCAAGGTGGGGTAAGTGAGATTTCTTGATAGACTCATGGCCCCATATGCATAGCTAGACATGTTTGTATAGATATACATAGTCATATAGCAGATGCAGTTGTTTCAGTGGCAAGTCATGAAAAGCATGACCCCTGCATAAGGATGACACGCCGAGGCTTTGATAGCTCAAGAAAAAGAATTGTGGTAGCGGAGCCCTACGACCCGCAAGAGACGGTGAGGGCAGACGCACAAAACTCGAGAAGTGTACCAAGTTTGCTTTTTCCCCGGGGCGCAGCCATAGTTTGCATTTTTGTTTTGCTGGCATAGTACAACTGGCATTTACTGTTTTGCATTCTTTGTGCCTCACGATGGAACAACAGCCTTCAAATCCTGGTTCACCCACAGCAGCTCCTAGTGGAGCAATTGATGGAGCAGAAATAGCGAGACGTATGCTTCTGGCCACGGAGGCAGCTTCTATGGCAGCTGGTCAGGCCGCAAAAGCTCTTGAAGATTTGAAAACATCTAATGAGAAAGGTGACAGATCCTGGTACAAGTTGCTTCAGAAACCTAGCACCTTTGATCCTGCTACGCGTGAGCAGGAGATTAGTTTGTGGAAAGAGTGGGCATGGGCTTTTGAGCAGTATCTCAGCAACATTGATCCTTTGTTTTCTGAAGATGTGAAAGTGCTCAGAGACAATCCCACTAGTTATGTCGATGCTTCGGTGCAACATGATGATGAGAAGAAACGTGGTGCATTGCTATACTCTTTGTTGGCCTCACTGGTCAAGCAGCGGCCTCTTATGGTCGTCAGGTCGGTGCATGGCAACAATGGTCTGGAGGCTTATCGGCAACTTTTGCTTAGCAACGAGCCGGTGAACAAAAATAGGGCATTGAGTTTGCTGAATGTTATCATGAACTGGCCGCAGTTCAATGGCAAATCCTCTTTCTTATCTCAGGTTTTGAGATTGGAAAATGCCTTCTATGAGTATGACAAGTTGGGAACGAAGCTTGCAGAGGAGCTTCGTACGGCAGTCCTTCTTAGAAGTGTTACTGGACAGTTGAAGGTTTGGTTGCAACTCCAGATCGATGACAGTTATGGCTATGACAAGGTGCGAGAGCTCATTCTTTCATATGAGCGTAGCACTGCTCGGTGGACTGAGCAGATGGTGCTTGGATCTTCAATGACTTCGACAGATACCGGTGGTCCCATGGAAGTGGATCGCATTCAGAAAGGAAAAGGTGATGGTAAAGCCCAGCAGAAGGGCAATGGCAAAAAGGGTGACGGGAAAGGCACCTATGGTGGCAAAGGCAAGTCGAAGTTTGATCAGAAAGGGAAAGGCAAATTTTCCTATGGTGACAAGGGAAGAGGAAAAGGCAAGCATTCAAAGTCTGGTGATTTCAAAGGACATGACTCAAAGGGTCATGGGAAGTGGCAAGACTATTCCAAAGGAAAGGGTCACGGCCAAAGCAAAGGGCGTGGTGATAGTGGGAAAGGTGGCCAATCAGCCATCCAGTGTTGGCACTGCGGGGGAAATCACAAAGCTGCAAATTGCTGGAAGAACAATCATGTGCGACAAGTTTTTGATGGACAGGATTCACAGCAACAGCAGCAGTCCTCAAACCCTCCTTCTCAGTCTCAGTCTTCTCAGTCACAACAAGCGAATTCCTCAGCGCCCGCATCTTCAGCAGCAACAACATATCGTGTGAATCGTGTATCTGCATACAATGATACAGAGTTGGTTTTTGACTTGTGTGGCAGTGATGTGGATTTTTCAAACATGCGTGTTTGTGCTGTGAAGTCAGATTTGTCGAGCTGCAGTGTTGAGACGTTTTGCATTCACAGTGATTCAGATTTTGATGATTTTGGAACACTTGACATGAGTGCATCCCTGGAGGACATTCGCCATTTGTATTCTGATTCTACAGATTGGACTACACCTTGCAATACAGTTGATGTTACATCTACATGGCTTGGTGGTTATGATATCGTGCAATCATCCTCCATATGTCTTCGAGATGATAGGCCGTGGAGACCTAAGCCAATCAGTTCAAGTTGTCATTCAGAAAGTCCAACTTGCTTTGATGGTTCACATTTGACACGTCAGCCTTGCCATGTCCGTGCTCTGTCTTTTCAGGATGGAAATCAGGTAACTGAGATTTTGGTGGATTCAGGTTCCGATGCAACCGTTGTCCCCTTAGCATTTGCTGATTGTGGTCGAGCACTTGATGGAGTTAGCAATTTGGTGGATTGCCAAGGTAACAGACTTTCCACTTCGGAGCTTCGTGAATTTTCATTTGTTCTTCAGTCTTCATGTGGTAGGACCATCAGATTCAAAGAAGTTGGCCATGTTTCTGCAACAATCACTTGTCCAATCATATCCTATGGCAGATTGTTTCGTCGTGGTTGGAGAATAGGTGGCAACAATGACACTCCTGTTTTGGAACATCCCCAGTCGAATGTGGCTATCAACATGGCACTCAAGAATGAATCGTTTGTTTTGCAGGGCAGCATTCGACGGCTACAGCAGGTTAGTGCCATCCGTGTGGAGATTCCTCAGCGATGGACTCAGTTGACAAAAGGCTGGTATTCCACAGGAAATGATTTGTTTTTATGCAAGAGTACTGGTGAATGCTTCATTGATCCAACAGAGCAGTATAGCATTGATGAGTTTCCTTTTCGTACAACTTTGGCATTGAGAGCAGATGGTTGGGAAGTTGTGGAGTCTTGCAAAAGGCTCATTCATGTCGATGATAAGAGGGCTCACCTTGGAGCTCAATGTGCCTTGACAATCATATCACGAGAATGGTTTGACTTGGAGGATCATGGTGTGACACGTGTCCCAACTCAGCCTGATAGATCTGTAGTTGGCCCTGGACGATCTTCCACATCGAGACCGTCGAGACCTCAAGAACCACCTCAACGTGCATTGGATTTGTTGAACCCTTCATCACATCATGCAATGCCTGCAGTTGTAGAAACAGACTCAAACATGCAAGTTGATGAAAGTCGAGATGATACCCATTCACAACAGCAAGTGGCGCCTGATTTACCACCACAAGCAGATGATGTTGGTTCAGGTGATGTTGCCAAATCAAGTGAAGTTGTCCTTCCACCTGCAGGTGCTCAAGAAGTTGCATTGGCTCCTGACAGGTCTGGCATTACAGTGAACGAGGTGCAACTCACTCCAACTTCTCCGATTAGGTCCCTTCGAGCTGCATGTGCTTATTTGGGCATATCCACATCAGGTGGCAAAGCGAAGTTGTTTGACAGGATTCTTTCATTTTATGATGAACAGCAGTTGTCATTTGCACAGGAAATCAAGGCCAGTCTTGGCCCATCTATCACCATACGTGAACAGAGGTTGATTCAACTCCCGACACCTGCAGAACGTCAAGAGCATGAATTGACGCACCAACCATATCAGGAGTGGTGTCCAGCGTGCATCTCAGCACGTGGGAGGCCTGATGCTCATAAGACAGATGTGCATAAGGTTGTTGACAAAGCAATCACTTCTTTTTCTTTCGACCTATCCTTTACAGGAAAGGAATTTGATCCCACAGGCAAGCCGAGATTGATTGATGTTGAAGAGGCATGGAAAGAGAAGCTGATCGTTCTCAATGGACATGATTCCCACACTGGTGCTGTATTTTCTCTGCCTTTGCAAAAGAAAGGTGACACGAAGTACATGGCGCGTGAAATTAGCAGATTTGTGATGAGTTTGGGAATTGGTGAGTTGCAGCTTTATTGTGACAATGAACCTACAATGTTGCAGGTCCTTGCATTGACACAGCGTGCATTGATGAATTGTAGCTTGAAGGTTACAACCAACACCAGCAAGCCCCAGGACCATGGATCGAACGCTTTGGTGGAACAAACAGTTCACAGAGTCAGGCAGATGGCGATGACGCTTATATATCAACTGGAATCTGACCTTGGGTATGTTTTGCCCATTTTGCATCCCCTGTGCAGTTGGGCATTCAGGCACGCAGCTTGGATTTTGAACCGTTTCGTCCCCAGAGGTGGTCAGACACCACACTTCCTCATTCATGGTGTGGAATTCACTGGTAAATGCTGTAAGTTTGGTGAGACGGTGATGGCATATGTTGCCAACGATTTCAAACAGAAGGGCACGGCCAAGTGGATGCCTATGATATTTGTTGGAATCTCAGAGAACAAGCAATACATTGTTCTTCATGGCAAAACTATGCGGTTGACAAGGTCCATCAAGAGAATTTTCCCTGATGCATCACAACACTTGTCAGCATATCAGCAGGTTTTGGTTTGCAGTTGGATGTGCGAAGGTGTTGTGGGCACAAAGCTTAAGCCTAGCACGACTAAGCACTTGCGTGCTGATACAGGTCAGGATTTGGACCTTGAAGACGAGGCGGCACTCGATCCTGAAGATATGTTGGGATACGATCTACCTGATGAGACACCCATTGCAATGTTGGCTCCCTCTGCTCGGTTTAGTGGCGATCATCAAACCCCCAACGAATTACGAAATCCGTTGGAGGTTTCATATGGTGGTGTTGCGGCCCAATCCGGACCTCCAGAGAACACTGCAACTGGGGGTGGACCTCCAGAGAACACTGCAACTGGGGTTGTCCCTTTGGCTGACACCTCCATGACCGAGACTAGAACAGGCACAATTGAAGAGCCAGCAGCAAAACGACAAAAGATGACAGTCAGTGCAATTGGACGTTTTCAGTATCCTCATGTCGACGACACAGATGCGACGATGGGTGTTGATTTTGATTTCGAGGTTTTCTCAGAATGGCCAATGGAAGAAGCAGAAGATACTCATGACGCGGAGTATCAAAAAGGTGGGGATGATGAAGAGCAACTTTGGTTCCCACTTACAGCTGAAGAACCATCTTTGGACGAATCGACGATGGCCAGTTTAGACGTTATTGCTGATCGAGTTGAAGTTTTGAGGCTCCAGGACATGACCGTCTTGGTGACAGAACAAGACTTAGCTGACGATGTGGAGCTTGGTGGTGACCTCACAGCACGCTTCGTGAGGACATGGAGGAAGAAAGTCAAAGATGGTGAAGAATGTTGGTATCGACGATCCCGGTTGGTTGCACGTGAGTTCAACAAACTATGTGTGAGAGACGACCTGTATTCTCCTGCATCCAATCACATAGTGGAACGTTTGGTGCCTGCATTATGTTTGTCGAATGCATTTTCCAACAAGCATGTGTTGGGTGCTCTCGATATTTCAGATGCCTATTTGCAAGTCCCACAAGAAGTGCCAAGGCGTATATCCATTCTGGATGATGACGTTCACTCTGGATTGGTTATCAATAGATGTTTGCCTGGACAGAGAGATGGAAGTCGTAGATGGTTTGAGCACTTCTCTTCCTTTCTCATTTCAAGGTTGAAGCTTGAACCATGTTTGGAACAGCCTGCACTGTTCAAGGTTCCTGAAGAAGATGGTGGAGGTGCATTGTT
>OMLO01005055.1_pt1 | contig 11062 bp, 3 predicted proteins | sample 1674811 | NCBI WGS metagenome assembly OMLO01 (sample SAMN06265003, study PRJEB25207) | coral metagenome | isolation source: Coral host | place: Mexico:La Bocana,Puerto Morelos, Mexico | collected 2008-11-13 | reverse complement strand
TGACCTCGCTCCCAATGTGTGGCTTCATAGCTCAGTTGGTAGAGCATCGCACCGGTATCGCGGAGGTCACGGGTTCGTATCCCGTCGTTTTCAGGTTTCTTCTTTCCAATTGCTTTAATTGGAAAATTTACTGCGATGATCATTCTTCACTTTCGTAACTGTTATTGATGTTTAAAGCTGCAAAACTATTTCTATAAATAGAGCTTACAGTTGTCAGTGACTTTATTACTTAAAGGCGAGCACGCTTACACGTATTGAGACTGCGAAGGGATAATAGTTTGGATACTAGTTAGAGACTATTTTTATGAGGTTTTCTTGTCAACTAATAAGATGAAAATTAAAAAGATAACTGCAGCGATCTGTGATTGTCTTTTTTTTTAATTTCTTTTTTGTCTTTGTTAGTTTACGATGCAGCAACAAATTCGAGTCAGCTATTTGTATGAAATGTATGTTACATTTTCTTCACTTGAACTATTTTGAATTTGAAGTCGGTGACAAGTACAGCCTTCAAAAGATCTTTTTTTTATTGTAATCATTGATTAGAATACTTAACAACAAACATATGTACTGTAATCACCTTTGAAGTAGAAGAAGTTCATCTCCTTCAAGAAACAAATCCCCTAAAAATTTAAGCTGCAAACAAACGCAGTATTAAGTGAACAGACTTGTACGGTATGTGCAAGTAAATACGCTCTTGTGTAGTTCTTAAATATCTACGTGTACATTGTAATAGTTACAATACTGAGAACCAGTCAGCAAAAACGTTGCTATTAATATCTTGCAAAAGATTATCATCTTTGCATTCTGTGATGGTTTAGTTTCTAAAGTCAATCATTATTATTGCGTTTTGATTGGTTCACTGCATTACCTGTGCCCTTTGTGATTGGCTAGAGTGATTACATGAAAACCTAGTCTCTTTTGCAGCCTTAATTAGGTTTTGTCATGCAACGCTTCTCCCAACGTTGCGTGACGACCGTAAAACGTGGGTTGCGTTTTCACTGAATGTTAATAAGTCTTACCTTTAAAAGCAACAGCACGTGAAACACAGACAGATCTGTGGTGGAAACCCAGGTGATAAACTGCGACTTGAAGGTCTGACAAATCAAATAGAAAATGAACTGCTAAAAACTAACTTCATGCGATCTTTCGTATGTTACCTGCAAGGCCAGGAGTATCTCGAGATTGTCTGGAGAAGGCTAGATATTGACTGGATATTGACTCCGCCTCGGTCAATAAGTTTACGCACACACACAAGAAAAGAATGAGGCCCATATCCAGCCATTTTGACCGCACAAGCTAGGGCAACAAAAGATTTATTGTAAGCAAGGACACTTTTTTCCTTGCCGGACAAAGCCTGTAATCCCGAGTAGGCTAAAATACAATACGGTGCCAGTTCGGGTAGCCAATCACAGTTCTTCTTGCCCGGCTACCGAGCTAGCAATGAAATAAGAATAAATTCTGGACCGCAAACGGTTACCGCCGCCATTTTGTCGGGGGTGCAAAACTACTGGGGGCGCAAAATGTACAGTGAATGTATGGTAAAAGTCGGGAGATTGATGCTCGATCATTTGAGGAAGGTTGACATTGTCCAATTTCTATGAATTACAAAGTAAAGATACCAGTTTACCGATCAAATTGAGAAATGAAGTCTCACGAAAAAAGCCGCAAATTAAGATTTTGATTTTCCACACAGTTGTCTGTAAAACCAATCTGCCGTTTGCGGGAAAATTTAAAAGCATTTGTATGAAAAACTAAAAATAAGATTTCTCACTTCTCAACGAGCGTGAACCCTTCACATTTAATCGGCAACATCTTTTTGCTAGGTATCTTTACTTTGTAATATATCGAAATTGCACAACGTCAACCTTCCTCAAATTATCCAGCATCAAACTCCTGACTTTTTCCATACATTCACTGTGCATTTTGCGCTCGCCCCAGTAGTTTTGCACCCCCGGCAAAATGGCGCCGTTAACCTTGAAATGGTCTATACATGTACATTGTCATGACTTAACTTACATTTGGTGCAAGTTCTGCAAGCTTCACACATTGCATGAGCTGGAAAAAAGAATAGCAATACACCCTTTGGGCAATTCACTTCGACATTGCAATAGCGACATGTACAATGTGTTGCTTTACAAATGGAGTATTCTGTCAAATAAAAGTTATATTCTAGGAAAACTAAACAACAAACAAATATTTACAGTGTATGCTATGTCTCGTTCTGCTTTTGTTTCTTTGTTTGCTTGTTGTTCATTTGTATGTCATTTGTCTTTTGTAACACCCGGATACTTTGTTTTGACTGCTGACAATTAATCATGAAATGGGTGTCCAATATCAAAGTTGTACCTGTGACAATGGTACTTCTCTCTTAGGTATGGGGCTTGGCATGGCGTCCGTACCTACGCAGGCACGGACAGACGTATAGACAGTCACGTGACAACCAAAATTTGTGAGATCAATGGGTTACCAAATTTTCCAAAGTATGGTGCCCCGTTCGCTTGCCTTCGGCGCACAGGCAGCTCTGCTACTAATTCAATGTTATACATTGCTTAAAAAAAAACTGAAAGTAAATGCATACTTGAAACATGACATGGAAAAGCCCAGTGGTGTTGACAAAACCAATGTTGTCCATCAAGAAGGAAATTGCCCGTTTTAATTCTCTAGTGTCTACATTCGCTGGCAAGGCCAAGGAGCTGGAGCTGAAAGCTTCAGTCTGTAGAAAAATTTATCACTTGTTTAACAATTAGAGCCAAGTCCTGCAGCATGAAGCGACTAGGAGTATCCTTATAATCCCCCATGTTGGGAATCTAGTCCATCACAGGATTACCTTGAGCTTTAAGTTTGCATGTACCCATTAATACAACTGGGGTGGAGAGAGGCACTGTGAGAGTCCAGTGTCTTGTCCAAGAACATAACACAATGTCCCCAGCCAGAGCTTGAACCCAGAACACTCGATCTGGAGACTAGCACACTTAACACTTAACAGTCCATTAATTAGTTCATTGATTAGTTATTAGTAGTTCATGTATACTGGCTTTGAAGAGTTTCTGTATGTTTTAATGAGGTGTGGTTAAAGCTTTTGCACGCTAAGAATTATGGGTAAACGTGCCAGTGGTCATCACTTTACCTACAGAAAAGGTCAGGTCCTCGCCATACAAGGACAACCACATGCCTGTACATTAAACCTGAACTTGTTAATTTAAAATGTGACTGTATAAAACTCAAGTGCACTGTTTTAAGTACACATATGCTATCTCACCTGAAAGGTCACTGGTAAAAAGAGCTTTGAGGCTTGTTTGGGTAGGTACAGAGGCTAAGAGAAAGACAACAAAATACAACAAATACTGTATAAATGAACATTATTAGCACCCAGCCCTAAATGATATCTGAAGGAAAAACGTTTCATATCAAGACGCTCTAATATTGAATATTAGGGTTTTTCTTTGTTTTTCTTTTCGCTTCACAACACTTATTTAGTTACTTCCATCATGTATCCGACTGGCCACGTGGGTTAGTCGCCAAATTTGAACACTAGACCCTATTTTTATAATCCATGATGGCATCATTTACCTTCAGTGGTTCTGTGCGACTTGTGAGCAAATTATTCAGACAATTGTCATCCAGCCTGTAGGATAAAAGCAGTATTTTAACTGAAATGATCAACATTAATAACATAGTGCAAATTATACATGTACATGTAACTGTCTGAGAGCTCTGTGTGCAATCATGAAAAATTTTATTGACTTAACGTCAATAAGCAATTTTTATGTCAATATTTTTTGAAAAGAGCAGCTTGTTATATATACAGCAATGCTAAATAGTCAAATGCATTTACTGATTAAACGAAATTGACCCAGAACATATTGAAACTAACAAAATCATAACCAGGTTGTGCATACAAATATAACAAGCTTTGTTTTATTTTTCTTTCAACCAAGATGTGCAATGACTGGATATGAACATACATGTAGGTCAAATGAATGGCAGTATTTTTAAATACCAAATATGTGACTCAGATAATGCAGAGATTAATTAATTTGTCATGTCCATGAAATCAATTTTTAACATAACATGAAGTTTACAGGAAAATCACTCAAAAAGAATTTGATTGACAATTCGTTTGAACAAGTACTTGGACTGTTCATGTACTGTTTCTGTGTAGTTTGTAATGTGTGTGAAGAAAGTTTGAATGTTCAGAGAATCTTGAAGCAAAATGTAGAGATGCAGTGTGTAAAAATGCACTAAAGGCTTTATGTGTAATCCTGAAGTGGGAAATCAGGAATTAAAACATGAAGTTTACATTACAGTAGGTACAAAGTTATCTGGCTGTTCTAAACAAAAAGATCGCGTGTGGTGTAATCAAACCAGTTTGTGGTACTTGCTACAGTACTATACTCTTGTATGTAATACTAACATGTACATATTATATGACTAGCTCCGTGAGCAGGAGCGATTGGCTACCTAAGTGGGCAAGATGCAGCTATCTTGCCTGCTCTGGATATGTGCTTTTTCCTGCAAGGAAAATTTATCATGTTTTGGTGTTTTATCCAATACATGTATAATAGATCCTTTATTAACCAAGCTTCTTCAGTCAAGATGGCTGGATATTGACTCGATTTTGTCTCGGCCCATAAACAAGCCAAAAAATGAACTTGACCTCACGCTTGGTTAAAAACCCATATATGTAAGTACATCACTTACTTATTAGCTGACTCTTGAAGTAAAAGTTCTATGGCGTGACGTAGCACAGTGACAAACAAAACCTGAAACAGAAGCACTTATGGTCATATAGGCAACTTTTATTTTTAAAGGTATAAAAGGTACTAGATACATGTATTTACAAATTAAATAATTATAGACCTGTTTAATTATATTTTTAAACAGACAAGATCAACACTTATTGGAAATACCGGTATTTGGTCTAAGACATGGATTTCACTGACACAGAAAAATTAAGGAGCATTTTCTGAATGAATTGTATTTTGTATGTTGCTTATAAAAAGCAAATGTAAAGAATAATATATATGTTGTGGTTTAAATTTATCTTTGGTTTAAAATTTTTTAAACCAGTTTGATTTTGATTTCCCTTTGTTTCAGATTATGATAATGAATACGAGACAATGAAAAATCAAAATCAAACTGGTTTGAAAAATTTTAAACCAAAGATAAATTTAAACCATAACATATACATGTAAAGATGTATACATAAGTTACGTACATGTTAACTTTATTATATATATATTAATGAATTTCCTCAATTAGATGATTCTTGACCACTGTAATTCGGGAAAATCCACATCTGTATTTTAAACATTCTATGGTCTAATTGTTTCCCTGCACTTTACACTGTCTGCTAAACCAACTTAGAGAATGTTCATAGACTTTGAAGCAGTGGTTTTCTTGCATGAAAGTTCAGCCATCACCATAAAAATTATTATTAACATGTATGAGTCTGAGTCTCATTGAGGTCTGGGTTTTCATATCTTTTGTTTAAAAATTGTTTTGTTTACAGTGACTAACCGTGTAGCTCTGGAAGACAGGACTGTTCTCAGCAGCACATAAGGCATAAAGATGATCCAACTTTGCACGGAGAAGGCCCTTACATTAGCAAAAAAGACATTCTTTAATAAATAAACTAATTTATAATTAATGTAACCTGTAATCCTTCCAGTCTTTCCCGAATCTTAACTCAGTCTAGTACATTTTCTAGGTTGGTGGTCAGGAGCAACAACCAGTCACACCAAACACATTACTATACATTATACATGGTACATGTACATGTATTGGATGTAACACAGTGATATTATTATTTAGAGATTAACTGCAAGTCCAAAGAAAGCCATCTTACTGGGTATGACATCTCCAATTCCCAAAGACAATCACAGGCAGTTCTTCTCACTAGTAAGTCACAAGGATTGTTTGCCTGTGGAATGGAAAACAAAATGAAAAATGAATTGATCGATTTATACATTTTACATCATAATTGCCATGGTTTAATGGTGGTAGTGACATGATTTCCTACATGTGAAGTACATTACAGTACAAAGCTGTACATGTACATAATTATGTAACCATCTAGACACAGCATCATACATGTTTGTTATTATGTGTACAGCAAGTTCCTTACAAATCTGAAGGCTAGTGCAAGTGCCCATCCTGCAAGTCATGTCTTAAAAGACATACATGAACAAACATTCTATTAATTTTTCAAGTTGATAGAGCCTAAAATTGTAAATAATACACTCAGCAATCAACTTCAACTAAGTATGGTGTGTAGCCAGTGTATAGCCTACCATTTCAATGATATCGGCCAAGACTCCAACAAAATCTACAAAAACATCTTGACTTGTTTCCTAGAAATTCAGGCATCAAATATTTTAGCAAACATTCAGACAATTAGATCAGGAACTAGTTCAGGAATTATTAGCTGCCTCAGGACTCTGGTCTCCAACTCCCTAGAGAGCATGCATGCTGTAAACAACAAAACTGTGATCTTAATATTTATTTAATAATGAAGAAATTTCAACCACAACAATGCCATTTAAAATTGAGGTACATGTTCACATATCTGCTTTTTCCACTTTCTGTCACTTTTTTTAAATGTACACTGTATTTTAATATAGTTTAATACACTATTATAACGTGTTTCCATTGAGTTATATAAACACAAGTGAAAGTTTGGGAGAACGGAAAATGCTGTGGGAACATGTGGGCAGCAAGTGTTTCCACAGCTTTTTCAAGTTCTCCCAAACTTTCACGACTGTTTCTATAACTTGATAGATTATGGAAAACATGTTTTCTGTTTCTTTAAGAAAATACAGCAATGAAAAAAAGAAAATCAACTAGTTTACTTTGATCATCAAAATGTAAATTCCCTTTATTTGCTGGTACCATCGATACAGTACAACAACAGCTTGTGCTAGTTCTGTGTTCCTATCAATTTATAGAAACATGGTTTTAAACCAATCAGCTTGCTTATTTGCTTTGGATTATTCTATGTATACGCATGGCATCCATGTATTAGAACATTTTACATGTACAAACATTTGGTGAATGTTCTGTTTTCTGCTCTGTTTCTTTGTTTTTTTTTTCAAACATAGAAATCAAAAGTTATCAAGTACTTACCACCATTTCTTTAGAAATCAAGATGACGGTTCCAGTGACCAAAATCTACACATTAGATATAAAGAACGCATGTACAGTAGGTCTGGTTAAGAAATGGGCTTAGTAATTTGCACATTACAGTGTACAAAGAAGACACTCAATTACCTGACTGAGGTAAATTTGCAATGAATGCATGAAGGAATGAGCAACTGTGTCCTTTTTTGAGCTAACCACAGATTCTGACCTAAAACTAATATCAATTAGTTTTTCTATTATTATAAATTATTATTTTAAATAATATCATAAAGCACATGTACGGTCAAATGTAGTGGTAACAATGATTATAATTATTACATTGTAAATTGTACACCATGCACGAATGCACTCTAAAGGGCACAAAAAATGTCTAGTAGACTGTTTATAATTAGTTGTCCTGTACAACACTTTTGAGTGGTATACTGTGGAGTATTATTATTTATTTATTTATTTATTCACGAAGAACACTTACAGTACAATAAAACATTGAGTAAAGTACAAAGAGTGCAAGTATATAAAGAAAGTACAAATGCCATCTGGGATTCCATAGTATACCATGCAAAAGTGTGGCATAGCTATTAATGATATAGTGCCCAGCATGATCAGTGCAACATATGCACAGTGTACAAGTTGAAGGTGGGTAAGTGGGTGTAATACTGTTGAGTATACAATGGCCTTTGGTTTGCTAAGTTTTATTCATGCTATTAAGTTAAACATACAATATTGCTGGCCAACAGTCTCCATCAGGGTGGTGTATAGGGTGGGTAGGTGACTAGAGAAGGAGCACTTTGATTTTACAGCTTGGCTTCAGATGTCAAGTCATTCCATGCATTTGTTGCTGCTGGAGAGATGTTATTAAGCTTTCTCCAAGCCCATGTCACCAGTCCCCCTTTTCTTAATGGTAAGTATGTGATACATTTCTGAAGGTATTGTTTGGTTTTTTCATAATGATGGTGCCTGGTGTCAGGAACAGGGTTGTTATGCACGGATACCCCATGCTCTTGATTTAGTTTGCTCTTGGGCTCAACCATTCTTTCTGGCACTAACTATTCCACAAGCTCATCTATTGCTGATGAGTATAACTGTATTATGATCGACTGTATGTTCTGTGCTGTGGCATAAATACAGTACAAGTATATGTAGCAACTACATGTACCAACAGCAAAACACTGCAGCTAAGATGAACACCTTAAGAAGTTCTTATGACTGATCATGAGCCAGCCAAACATAAAACCAAAAAAAAATTACTAAATAGTAACAATACGTATGGAAAAGTAACCTAAAATGATGAATACAGTCATGTAACTGGAACAACAAAAACCCGCAATATTTAATGAATTTTGCTGGTATCTCTACAGGTGCCCTTTAAAGGTATGTGTACTACATATTGGGTTACTGTGCATTGTTTTCCATTAATATTTAATAATGGCCAACCTATGCTTTAAAATTTGTCAGAGAGCAGTGGGCTTTTCACACCCTGTGTATGTATAATAAGACATAGGCTAGCACTAGATGCAGTCTAACAATTAGTGACAAATAAGAAGGTACATGATTGTGTCTACGTTCAATCAACTTCAGAATTCTTATTATTTTTATTAGACAAGTGAAGTTTTTTTGATAACATTTTTCCCATGTTAAAACCCTTATAAAGTTTGTTATTTACACGAATACATACATACATACCTTGGGGTATTTGTAGGAAGGAAAACACTTGAAGCCTGCAAAAAAAAATAATAAAAATAAATAAATAAATAAAGCACTATATAATAATTTTAATTTACATAATTTGTACAAGTGTATCAAAGTACACTGTAGGTAATATAGCAAATTCTTTATCACTAAGTTTTGCAGTCAGCTGTCCATAGTCAAACACCTTTTGGCAACGACATGTACAGGTACATGTACATGTAGAGTACAAAACTACATTATTTTAATGAAAAATAATTTTATTTAATTCCATTTACCTGAAGCATGTTTTGATAGGGATGAATGAACATTTCTTTCAGTGAACCCACAGAACATTCTGCACTGTACTCAGTACAATAAATAAAATAAAAACAAATGATTAGTAAAGAGCTTGCAAATAAAATTATTAGGCATTTGGAGTATTGAAATTAAGTATTAAATTTATTTAATTGATCTTTTATTCATTTTCTATTTACATAAATTAATAATTAAAACCAATTAACGATATAATTACAAAGAAAAATAAAATTAAAAAAAGGCAAGGACACCTAATAAAAGCCAATTGGACTTGTAAGCTTACACTGTGCTGTAGGTTACCTCATTAGCAGTACACATAAACAAATAACAAAATATTCAGCAGGCAAATTTTTTTTTGAATTCAGGATAAGCTCCCATCAAAATTGAAAACAGTACTAAACATAGAAAGCAAAAAAGACTGGTGTTCATGTGTTCATTGAATGTATGCTTGCAGAAGATTTCTGAGATACTTAAAAAACATGTAAAAACACTTTTGAAATACAGTGACTCATAACCTTTAAATTGTGGAAAAACGTAAAATGATGCAGAAACTCCCTCTTTCATTTTCCTCAAAATAATTGTGTGATTTTGTAGGAATTTTGTAATTTTTTGTAAACTATATGATTTGCTGTGATTTTATGTCAATTCTGCACAATGACACCAATGTAGAATATAAGGAGCCCTGATTTGCAGGTCATCCTTAACATTGCACTGGTTTAGCTTACTCAAAGTGCTGAGTGTTTAGTCAAGTTATTAGACAGTACCTTGTTAGATCAAGAAGAAGAGTTGAGGCCTATAAAAATTAAATAGAATCATGCATTAATTATAATTACTTATAATTACTTGTAGTACAGAAAAAAAAAAATCAGTATAATATATACCATAATCACAAAGTCTTGGATCATGCATACGTACTAAATATTACTAGGAGCAGGGCTGCAAATAATTTTTTCACCTGAAAGGACATATGTCCTACTAAGACACCATCTTGGTCAGACAAAACAAAATTGTGCTCGGACGTCACCAACTTACCTTTGTAATCACGGTAGATTTTTATTCATCGTTGCTGTAGAATGATTTACGATAGAATATTTGTCCGGACATCATGTCCGATCACATTTGGGATTTCGTCGGACATGAACAAATTTTGGTTGGTCAATGGCCGATGACCGACAGTTATTTGCAGCCCTGTAGGAGTCAGAATGATTTTTGAATAATTTAAAATATGAAAGGCAGTTTTGAAAGATGATAATGGTAAGAGGTACTTAAATGTTTCAGGGCTACATGCATGGCAATGGAAACAACAGGGGTCCACTTTCCATTTGACCAAAACAAGATCTTGTTTCTGTGGGTGAATGGAATTGTCATGAAAGAGGACAACCTACCGCAGTATATCTACATTTCTAAGCCACAATTCCTGTCACATTTTATTTTGCTTCCAAGAAGTCTTGCATTTTCGGATTAGCCATGCATAAAAATACTGTAACAGTTGCAAAACTAGTGGACTAATGCAAATCTTGCATTTTGATTGGTTACGCTACTAGAAGACTATCAGTAATAGTCATCGAGTAGTGCAATTATTTCGTTTTATTCCCAAATAAATCTTTCTTCAACTTGCGTTTGCTAACTTTATTATTGCTTTTTCTGTCGGATTAGTTGGTTGATACTGAAACAATTGGACCCTTTGCCCTCAAGGGCCACAGGTCAATAGCCCATTCAGCTTCGCCTTATGGGCTATTGACCTGTATTAGACCCATAGCCCACAAGGGCTACAGGTCTAATTGTTAAGTATTACAAATCATGTACACTATGTAAATTCTAAGAAGTTGGATTAAACACCAGTGAACAAATGGCAAGTATTCCTGCCTTTTTGTTTTATGAGGGTGTCGTCCCCACTGCCCCGACCCCTACAGGAGTTGGCCATATGATTTAGTTTTGA
>OMLO01005054.1_pt1 | contig 11063 bp, 17 predicted proteins | sample 1674811 | NCBI WGS metagenome assembly OMLO01 (sample SAMN06265003, study PRJEB25207) | coral metagenome | isolation source: Coral host | place: Mexico:La Bocana,Puerto Morelos, Mexico | collected 2008-11-13 | reverse complement strand
CATGTTGATATTACTATAGGCACTGCTCATCACTAAACTCAAATTGGATGTTTGTCATTCAAATTTTATCAGCTACTAAGGAGCGCTCCTAATGGACCTGCAGAACAAGCGGTCTTGATCGAGGCCATGGGTGTAGCCCCTGAAAAAGTACACCCTGGAAGATTAACATGGAACATAATCGAAGATCATTTTCCTTTCTAAATGGGTGATTGGTATGTTCCATGTTAATCTTCCAGGGTGTACCTTCCCAATTTGGGAATGGCTTGTCTTCCAAGCATCGCTTTTCAGGGTTCGAGCTGGTAAACTTCGGAAGTGTATTTTTGTTTGTTTTTGATAATGAGTTTAGCAAGTTTATCCACCCCCGCCTCAAACTGCTGCTTGGGGGAAGGGGGAAATATGTATGTTTTTTTGGATGGGGAAAATCGTTACGATTGCCATGATAAGATATTCTTCCTGTGGAAGATATAAACTATTCTTGACGTTGGTGAAACACCCTTTGAAAGATGCTGCATTCCCAGGAGCTATAGAAGTCACCTTTAAACTTTAAATTCTCATTTTTTGTGATGGATGATTTTTCGATTTTTTGAAATTTGGTCAGTCATTTCACCGAGCTAAGAAATACCATCCAGAGATCATGATGGTTTATTGGATACGGATCACCAAGTACCAGGATTTGACTCGCCCTGACTACAACGCAACATGCGCTACTCAACATTCACCTCAACCCTGTTCGGAATGTGTCTGTATGTTTTTACGTCAGCTGCTGTTGTGATGTCATGTCGTATTGACAATGGAGTTTTTGCAGAACATGATATGTTCATCCGATCTCAAGTTATAATTGCTACTCAACACTATATATATATATATACATATTGAATCATATTTACAGTATTTGTATATTATATAACGCACCTCACCATCCGTCCATCCATCCATGCCATCCATCTTTATTCACTACTCAAAACACACCCATTCCAGGCCTGCCGTAAGAGTGGCATCATGGCTCTAGATGTTGACGTCGTGGAATGTCACGGATCTGGACGTTTCATTGCAGATGCCATTGAGGCCAACGACGACTCCATGGGAATCTAAGGGTACAGGGTAACCCATGCCAACCCGGGGGTCTTATTAAGGGATCATGGTGGTTCATATATAATCCCTTAACAAGGCCGTATTTCTTTTGGAGGCGGGGTGGCATTGGTGCTTGTGAAGGGATCAAATTTGGGAGTCGCTTGATCCATACTTTTTCGGAAATATTTGTTGTTGTTTTGTTTTAAATCGGTTTGAGTGAAGTGCTTGGGGCTGCCTTGCTTTGAGAAAAGATTTGAAAAAGGAATGGTTTGATGAAGGGTGCTATGGCTATGGAAAATGAACAACAATGCTCAAGTGAAGGCTCCAGGAAGATTCAGACCTGCTTGTGTTGTTGAAAACCATTTTGATCTTAGTTGATTTGATTGACTTTAACTTTGATATGGTAACAGTTGCTTACAAGACACATCAATACATGGCAGATACTGTAGGTACAGTCAGAACATGTGCATTTCACAATATTTGATCAGCATTGGTGTATCAGTTCATCACACACCTTCCAAAATAAAATTGACATTCCATTGTCTCACTGTCATCAACTGCTATGTGAAAATGTTAGGGCTCCAACGATCTCCAAATAAGATCATCCCGCATTTTTGTTTGACCACCATCCTGCGGCAGGCTGCCTCCTGTGGTCGCGCCCTGCGCGATGGCTCTGACGGTGAGCAAGAAGCGGAGATGTCCGTAGCCCAGGGTGAAGAGACTGGGGAGATGTTACTGAGTTGGATGTTTACTGTAAGTGGTTGTAATGTTTGTATATATGACGTATGTTCTTATATGCTTCTTTACTAGTATACCAGTAACGTGTATGACCCGCAAACAAGGTATAGATACACCGAGAGTGACAAGTAAGTAGTATATTGATCGGTATGTGTAGATTCATGTTGGACATTCTAGCCAGTGAAATTGCAAATTCCGCCTTTCCTTCCATACTAGTATCAGCCAGTGGAAAATTTCTGAAGCTAGTAAATTTTCTTTTTTTTGCACCCATTTTCCACTGATCTATGATTATTTGAGGAAGAGCCATATCCTCTTTGTGCGATCCAAAAGAAGAATCCAGCTGTCCTGGCTGTACAAAGCGCAGACTTCGAGGTTGCAGCTGTGCAGTATGAAGACAAACATTGGAAATGCTATAGAAACTTCGGGCATTGCCAGCTTGATCAAGACGCTGCACAGCATCAGGCAAAACCGTTTTGGAGACTGAAAAAAATGCCTTGATGCCATGAAGGGGATGGGAAGATTGTGTGTTTTCTAATTGACGGTTTCATGATACATCACTTCTCGCTATGATTGGATTTACCTCACCAAGTCTTTACAGCGATGATGTGTTTCTCGTTGGTTTGTTGACCATTTATGGTGACCGTTGGATGACCGTCAGGTGGGGCATTGTATGTGCCAACAACCACTTGAATCAGCTGAATCCGCATTTGGATCTGTCCAATTGCCCGTCGTGCTGGCATCTTTTGAGTGTTGATGGATTGATACCTTTTTTGAGGGACAGATGTTCGTTGGTGTCTTGTTCTACGAACTTTGTCTAATGTGGTAGTGTATAGAGGTTGTAAATAATGTGTATACAATATACATCATTTATGATATACTGATACACGACATAATACTAACCACATATCAGCCAACACATCAATATATACGTATATATATATAGACACATAGAAGTAATCATACATATATCATTATATATATATATTTATTGGCTGATATTTACAGTATTATATGGATGATACTGTTGATGGAAGAAATCGCAAACAACCACCCAACATGTATGAAACCCTGTAAATAATGGGAGAAACTACCATATCAACTGGTGAATCCCGGATTTCTGAACCATCAACAGTAGAGCATCCCAAACTTCATCACTTTTCACCACCTTTTCACCTTTTGTGGAGTAAGGGAAGCATCCTAAGATATACGTGATATGATATGATAAGATATGATACTGTACATATATTACTATAGTACCAATCCAAACGTATCATCCAATGCCAGGCTATTGATGTGTACCGAGCCAACCGAGCAGAAATTGAGCGCCGTTTTCATGGGCGTATCCTCCTGGGGTTTCGGTGGCACCAACGTAGGGGGCCAAAACAAGTGGGAAGTTGTGGGGTGACGTTGGAGCTGAGGTTGGTGAGATTTGATGGTGCTTCAGTTTTGTGTGTTGAATTTGGGTTTGGTTACAACTTGATGGGCATGTTTCGTTGAGACTGTTGAGATGTTGTAAAAAGCTCAGGTCCACATGCATTGTTATGGTGGAGTGGACGAGGTGGGATCGGGCATTGCGGGAGAACCTTTCTTTTTCAGTAGTTTGTTTCATGGAATTTATAGCTTTAAAGATGTGTTTCAATGATCCCACCGGTTATTCCTGTTGGTTCTATCAGGTTTTGAAATCCCACAACTTCCAACCGTTTTGGTGGGGATTCTTCAGTGTCGTTTGTCTCAGCTTCTTTCAGATGCCAGGAAATCCGCCTTCCTCCAGAGCCTACACCACAAGAGTTGAGACCACGGTCTGGAAGCTAAAAAAAGTTGAAGATGGATAGAGATTAGTGAAACTGTTGATGGAAGAAATCCCAAACAACCACCTGAAATGTATAAAACCCTATAAATAACGGGATAGACTACCTATCAACTGGTGCAGAATCTCTTCCATCAACAGTACCAGTACAAGGAATTGGATGATTGAATTATGTGGATGAATGGAGGATGAGAAAAATATGGTGTTGTCATGACAAATGAATGGGTGATATGAGATGTGGAAGGATGGATTAGTTATGAATTGCTATGTATAGATGATTAAAAACGAAGATTTGTTCAAAGTGATCAGACGGATAAGTTGCAGCATGGTTAGGTCTATGAACTCAATCAAAGCCTTCAATGTACATCCCCCGTTGCACCCCATTTGATTCGTATCCATACAAACCTGATGCCCATGTGACCTTCTAATAATATGTCTTTCCCATCCCAATATAGAGCTTTCCTCCCGATTCATACAGAACTCACCATTGACATGTGTTGTTATATAATTCCATATTATGAGTTGATGTGAAATTTGATACAGGTTTTCCTACATGTTTTTACCTTCAATCTTGATTCACTGAGTCAACTCCCTTAACACCCAGTGGCACCTGCATTTAATCACAAGGCTGTCCTATTGGCCTAGCGGCGGTGGTGACCTGGGCAGTATGAGCCGACCAAGGAGGCTGACTGGATGTCAATTCAGGGGGAGGAAGTGTTAGATGAAATTTGGCAAGATAGATATGGGGGTTTCCGAAAATGATGGTATCCCCAAATCATCCATTTTAATAGGGTTTTCCATTATAAACCATCCATTTTGGGGTACCCCTATTTTTGGAAACACCCATATGCAACGGTTCTAGCGAAGTTCTAGCAGATAGTGGGCGCTTCTCAACTGAAAATTCAAGAATTGCCAAAAAAACTATCTCGGTCGTCACACTCATTGCTCCCCTTTGTTGATTCCAAAAATCTCCAAACTTTGTTGGAAAGAGATTCGTAAAGTGAATTTGACCCAAGAAACCGTCCTTTTGTTAATTTACTTATTAGCACCTTCATTGGCAATACCACCTTGTGCAATAATATTGATCACTGTGTATCAAAATTGAATGCCGACTGGAATTCGGTGCGACGTCAGGGGATTCTTTATCATTGGAACTTGGAGTAGCTGGAACGAGCCGGAGTCAATGGAGGCTCCGTGGGACTTGGTTCAGGAGGAAACCCAAGGAGCTGCTTGAATAGCAATTGAGTCAAGCGAACATTGGAAAAAATACAGATGTTTTTAGATGATCATAGATAATCATTAAAGGATAGATATGGGGTTGTGTGTGTGTTGCTGCTTGGTTAGATGCCTGTGTTTCTTCAATGTGTGTTAGCTGCTGACTTTGTTCAGGATGAAGGTGATGGTTGTGTGGAGCCTCGGGTGGAACGAAGGAAACCGGTCAAACCGATGGGAGCAACGGTACAAATGCATGGCCTAAAAGTGAGCATCTACAGCAGTTGTTTGATTTCGATTGAAATCTGAAGTATCCTGAAATCACTTGTGATGGGTTCATGTATTCTTAAAGGAAGACTGTTTGATTGAAGGAAACACACATTTTGTTCACTGGCGAAGTTATTTGTTTATTCAATGGAGTGATGTTCATTTGCCACCCGCACAAGATTCGTGGTCAGAGGGCCCACCATGTCCGCTCTTTTTGGCCTTGGCAATGACAGTGGTGATACTTTGAGAAGATTTTACCAATCATGCATGATGGAGGCTATGGCTATACTCTTGTTTTGGGAGAACAACGATGGGTCGGGAACCCCACTGGTGGGTTGCAATCAGCCGTGAAAGGATTGAAAGCGAAGGAAATGCTGGATGAGAGGATGCCGATGCCTTTGGCTTGTAATCTATGTTACAGCAAAGATATATAAGATATCTATGATACAAACACCCTCAAAGCTTGGTTCCTTAAAGCCGTGTTAATTTGTGTGGAAAAAAAACTCTCAGTTTTATCACTGTGGAACCTGGGGAGAGATGGCCGAAGCTTGCCGAGCCGAGGAACAATTCCAGCTTTTGGTGGATAACAACTATGCCAAGGTCGTGGCCCTCAGAGGAAGTTTCCGGGTTGGAAGATGGCAGGAACACCGGTACTTGTGCGGCGCGTTGTGCGGAAGTAGAAAAAGAAGGTAAATAATGGGAATGAACTATATTGTATATATATATGATATGCTTAAATATCATATCAACTAATACTGCAGGAATTTTGTCCATGGCAGAAAAATGACGGACAGAAAGCCAATAACTATAATTGATGCAACTAAGTCTCGGTGGAAGAATTTCGGCGCGACACATATAAGTTGGTATAGAGTTTCTTCCGCAAAGTCATATCCTAGGTGGTGGTTTCAAATATTTTTTTATGTTCACCCCTACTTGGGGAAGATGTCCAATTTGACTAATATTTTTCAGATGGGTTGAAACCACCAACTAGTATCACTTTTGACCCCCAACACATCCCTAAAATCCGAGGTGTTGCATCCTCGACGCTACAAGGTGGATTTGGAAATATGTCACCAGTCGACGCCATTCGGAATGAATGGGTTGAAGGATGGAACATGAAGCAAAGAGCCCGAGTAGAGATGAGGATCTTCATATACTGTCAACAACGAAAAAACTGGTTATATATATTTGGAGTTTATAGGGGATTATACTACCCAGTTGTGTGGGGCAACAAACCGTTACAGCATTATGATTCCTGCATATATACTCTGGCCCCGCTGATACTTACATTGGAGATGATGTTGCGACACTTTCTGTATATAATATAATATCTATTTATATATACATGTCCATGCAGAGAGATCTTGAAACTGCTTGAAACCCAGCGCTGTGCAGTTTGATGATTTTACATCACAGATAAGAGTTGTGATGTTTGTATTTGAATTACTGTTGATGGAAGAAATCCTGTACCAGTTGATATGGCGAATATTCCATGATTTACAGGCTTTGATGCAACTCAGGTGGTTGCTTGGGATTTCTTGAACCATCAACGGTACCGTGAATCTCTACGGTCAGCTATTGTTTTGTCCCTTGTTGGAGGCGCCAAAGGGCACAGAAGTTTATGGCCCCACGAGATATGAGGAAGTGATGCAGGAGAAGTGGTGGGTTGAGGTGAACAGAAACCGTTGAAACAGCACAAGCTGATAGCGATCTCACTCGACCTGGGCCCCCAAGAAGGAAGTTTCTTTGGGGGAAATCCTCCCAAGCTTGAAATGACCTCTTCTTGATCAGTGTGTGATTGGTTCCTTCAATTTGGGGTATCCCTGGGAGGAGGTATTTCAAGATATTCCTTGATATTGTGGTGTCAACCATGATATTTATGAGAGATGATGCGGGTGTTCCATCATTGTCAGAAACAACCGTCCTGTCCTTTTGTAGAGAAAACTAAGAGATACTCGAGTTGAGGAATGCCGCACTTTTACTAGAGCTTCCATTGGCATTTACGATCATATGTTCTACCTTACCAATAGGTCAGATTAAGCATGTGCTATTTTTCCCCTCTCAAGTTCCGGTGGGTGGAGTGTACATTATGACATCCAGCTAAGGCATGACTGCTACCCCAAGAATTCATGGATTTGATACCAAGACTCTAAGGGCCATCCTCATTCCCCAATGAAACGTGAAGGAACCTTAACATCAGAGGGGGAAGAAACCCACAGGTTTTTTTGGGGGCAACTCAATCAACGAAAAGTTGAGCCGCAAAAACGGTCACTTTTCCACAATGAAAGCTTCATCTCCAGGAAAGTACTTGGTTTGTCGATGGACGCCCCTTCACTGCGCAGATTCGACCCATCGCCGACACCCAAGGTGCCCAAAGTTACTGGGATCATCCGGTGTGACTAAAACATGGTAAAGCATATGATGCTGCTCGTATGGAAAAAGCTATGGTCTTTGGTGTATTGACACAACTGTTGCGGCTGATATGTTACATATCCATGAACTATATATATATATACATGTATATGTATGTATCACATGAGTTAGAGTCGTTTAAAAGGTTTTGTATGTTTACCCATCGGAAAAAGGCCGAAGTGGTACAAGATTTTGAAACCATCAACCGTACGGGAATAAATTCATCGGAATCCTTGACTTTGTCAATGTGTAGAATTGTGTTGAGAGCCTACGCTGCAAAACCTTTTTTTACTTCATAGTTTGAAATCATGTTCGATTTCTGTTGGGTTGCGTAAATGTGTAATCATGAATCATGGTTATATGGTGGTAGTGTGAAGATGTTTGAAACTTGAAGGTAACAGGCCATGGGAAATTTCTGTTCTTCCAGATCCGATCCTGACGAGTCGCGGCAACAGTACGAGAAATACACCTTTCTTCGTCAGCAAATCCTTAGCAAACTCAGTGATGAGGTCCTTGCCAACGAATGCGGACACCTCTATGCTGAAGAATGTCGTAGAAGAAGAGTAACATCTTTGTCAAAAGCCACTTGGGAGGAAGTTGGTCTTCCTTTCATCATGCGAGTCTCTTGCAATGATCCTCAAACGCAACATCGAATTTGGCAAGCAGTCGAAGAAGTTTATCCAGGGCCCCCAGAGAGACCTGTCAATCAAGCAACCTTTGTTGAGTTTCACCGCTTAGCCTTGACCCTTGCAGAGCAAGACCTCCGTCAACGTATTGCGAAGGTCAAGGAGAAGTATGGTGGAGTCGCTCCACCAATACCTAACAGCGACTGGATGTCCGAGTTGTTTGGAAAGGACTGCTTCTTGAATCCTTGGGTGAAAAAAACACAAGAAAAACAAACAAAGCTATTTGATGTTATTTGATATTTAGTTGTTGTGCCTACCATGGCCATGGCTAGCAGCATCTAGCAGCGGTAGCAATGCTGTAGCATTGGATGGTGTTTTGGGTGATAACTTTTCCAGTTGAGAGTGTTGTTGAAGTTGGTTGACCTTCCTCATCTCAGCTACGTCTTACTACGTCTCATGACTCCCCGAGGAGCCTGAGACAGATCTGGAACCTTTACAAATCTCACCACGTGCTCAGATCACAGAGTCCGCAGTTCCCTTGCCTTCGAAGACATTGGAGGACACCCTTCAAAGCCATTGCAACACTGCTGGATCTTTGCAATCTCGGCCTCTAACATCCCTTCCGGCGGTACCAGTGGCCACTGGAGGTTCTACACCATCACCACGACTATCACCACGACCGTCGATGCAGTCATCTCCCAGGTTTCATGGAGATGACACCCTTGGCTCGCGCATGACCCTGAGCTCTGCCGACTGCGAAGCAGTTGGAAGTCAGATCTCCTACGTCTTGAAGGCAGGGACTAGCGTTGATCATGTCTATCATTGCAACACATTATGATAATTTATCATGGTTTATCGATAGAGCTTAATACAGTAGCCTAGTAGGTGGATATATTATATACTATTATATATATTATGCTTCATATCTTTCCCCATTCCCCATCCTTTTTTTGAAAATCTCCTTCAATGTATTTATACCATGACGATGCACCAGGAGCCACGCATGGACATGGAGCCGCGAGGGAGTCTCCGAGACAGCCGAGCTTCGTTGACGTCGGAAACGCTGTCGTCCATTGATCGGCGCGTACGTGATCAGGAGCAGGTGGGGAAGATGTTATGGGGTGTGGATTGGCCTAAACATTATCGGGCTTATTGGCACCACTGCCATTTCCCAGGTTTTTTTTTCCCGGTTCCTCCCAGATTTCAATCATCGAGTTGAAAACAGTTTTTCTCTTAATGATGTTGAAAGTTCCATTCCTGTTGATCACCAAAACCTCTTGTCTTGCTTTGTAGCATTGGCATTTCAATGTTGATATCACATTTCTCCGTCAGGTGATAGAGATGAGACATTTGATTCTGAATGGTCAACTTGATGTCATGGTCTTCAACAAACGTTTGCAACCTGAAGCTCGCAAGCTTGGTTTGATCCAGCACACTCGTCGTATGCAAATCCTACGAGAAGATGGTTCCTGCGAAGATTCCTGGGATGTTGATCATTTACAATGCATATCTTTTGGCATTGCTTCCAGCATCTTGCCTCAACCACCCCCAGCAGAGAAAACTTTGTCCTTTCGCTTCCACTTTCAGACGCTCGGAGTAAAGTTCAGTTTCAATCGCATTGTTTTGAGATGTTTTAAGGTGATCATCTCATGATACCTCGTGTTTTCATGTTTTGTTTATTACGTCCACGAACCTTCGTATCACCCAAAAATCTGATCAGTTTCATCCCAAAAAGCAAGCGAGGAAATACGGCAGTGAGGCCCGATATCTTTGTGCAATGTTTGCAGATGGCACTAATTGTCGTCTAGCTGCGGCAGCCTTTAGCCAATTGTGCGGGGTGCCAGTCACGACTTCTGAGCCATTCACATCCTGAAAAGAGCAACATGGAACAACTATTGCAGGTTTCCCCGTGTGATGCAACATGGGTACACTATGGTAGACTGTTTGACCGACTTGAACCCGTGAATGCTCCTAATTTTTGTGGAGGACAGGGTCCAAGTATTTCATGATATTTTATTTGTGGCTATGGTATATTCCTGATGCTTTTGGGTGCTTCCTAACCCAGTAACAGTAACCACCAGATAGGGGGATCCCTATAAATCCTCACCTGCCGCTGCTACTGGGAGGAGGAACAAGTATACATCCGCTATATGATAGTATAGTCAGTATACGTAGTCATGGAGTCATGTATAGTCCAAGTTGATCAAGTACAATAAATAATGCATATTTATACAATAGAATAAAATGACATATGATAATCATATGTTATATATATATACATATGGTATAAACTGTATGTTAAAGTACAGGATGCAATCAATCTATACAACCTACTGGTAGTAGTCTATGTCCATCCCAGCTTTAGACGGTAAATCTAGCTCAGCTATTCCTCGCCAGGAATCAGAGTCAGGCTCTCAATGGTCTCATTTGCCCAGAAGATTTGGGAAGTAAGTTACATGTGCCAACTTTTTTTTCCATGGTTTCCTCATGCGGAAATATTTGGTGGAATGACTCTTGATAATTTTGCCTTTCAATGTCACAGAGAAAAGATTCACGACGTTCATGGTTTGAATGTTTTTTCAGGAGGATTTCACCCCGAAGAATCCAGACGAGAAAATCATGTTTCCAGCAGTGGCTGTACGTATGTGTTTTGGGGCAACATTTTTGAGGTCAAGAAGAGGACTGCAATCTAGGCTGTTTTGTTGTATCAATTAGATTTAATTGTTTTTTTGGATGTTTTTGTTCTCACGGTGCTCGCGGTGCTTGACTTATGCAAACACTTATTTGTGTTTGTGAAAACTTGGCAATGGCCAGGGTTGATTTTGCAGGAGGACTGGGAGGAGAGCTTCTGCAGCACTTGCGGGGCAGATTACCCTGCTGGTGCCAATTTTTGCTCCTCGTCAAGTCGTTGAATGTGTGGTACGGTTGAT
>OMLO01005053.1_pt1 | contig 11063 bp, 7 predicted proteins | sample 1674811 | NCBI WGS metagenome assembly OMLO01 (sample SAMN06265003, study PRJEB25207) | coral metagenome | isolation source: Coral host | place: Mexico:La Bocana,Puerto Morelos, Mexico | collected 2008-11-13 | reverse complement strand
AGTAAGAGGGGTATCGAATTGTCTTTGCGCGCACGTGAGCTGCACGTGTATTTCTGCGAGCACCAGCAGTCTATGAGTCGCCGTTTGTAAAAATATGATTTATATATCATTTTTTCAAATTTTTAAATCAAGTTTTGTGAAATGAAATCATGTATTTATGATTTCCTATTCAAATACAAGCTAACTACGATTGAATTGGAGTTACTAATGATTGTCTCTTTTCTCACCAGGCCTGGTAAGCGGCCTATGGTTTCCCATTCGTCTGATGCATCAAGCTGAGTGGTGTAAAAAACACACAAAGGTACCTCCTTTTCGCATGCTTGTATCTTACTAAGCTAAGCAACGTTAAAAGTTCAAATCACATTTCTCCTCTGCTCCCTTGTCGTTGAGAAGAAGACCCCGGTTGCGGCTGGTGACGTGACCAAAAATATCTGTTGGGCGGAACGGGTGGTAGAGCGCTTGTGATTGTTGCTGTTATAACCTTGTGTCTGATTTGTGGCTAAAAACTACCTGCTTTATCGAGGTTCGAAGTCAAATTTTTGCCGATGAAGAATGTAACATTATTTCTTTTCTACCGTCTCCAAATATAGATGACAGCCAAATCAGTAGAGCACAAACTCTTTGAGGGTTAGCACATGAAAAAAATCACGTACCGAATTGAAGTGAAACAAGTGACCCAGCCCCTTGAATCTTTTTGTTCGGTGGTAATTATCTTTCTTCTCTTTTTAGTTTTTCACAAAGAATTATTGACAATTATGGCAATAGTAAAATTTTGAAGATTTGATGTTGTTTTAAAGTTAGAATTAAAATTGGTAGACGTACACCAAATAGTTGCCCAGCAACCTAGGGTACCCTATCGGGGGCCTTCAACTGTCTGGTGGTGCTACAAAATTTTTTTTTTTTGCCTCAGTTTGAACCCACTTTAAACTTCCTAAAATTTCACTTCAATGCAAGTCTACCTACGCATTAACAGAGTTGCTTATATCGCCGTACCAAATTTCCCTCATTTGACAGAAGAGATGCGTATTTACTTTGTTGAGGCCTAGAGTTCCCATGTCTCGTTCGATAAAACCGAACTGGCATAATACTTTGACGTTTAAGTGAAGGGCACAAAAGGTTACCATAGCAACAATATAACCTGCTAAAAACACCCTTAATTTCAGCTTCTAGTGCTTATAACTCAAAACCAAGCTCGGACCGTCATTTTGTAATATCGAAATTGAAATCAAATTGATAAGACGGAACCTTTTTAAAGGGGATTCAAAGCCATCTTAAATTTTCTACTTTTCGATTTTCTATTCGATAAAATAGGGGTCACCAAGCTCGTTTCTGCGTTGTAAGCGCTCAAAGCTAATACTAAGGGTGTTTTTAGCAAGTCATATTGTTACTATGGTAACTTGTCATATAAAAAAAGATGACCGCAACTTGTTTTCCATTATTGGAAATTTTAAGATATAATTATTGTAGCATCATTTGTTAAACGGTGGTAATATTCATCCTCCAAAGTATGGCTGTTAGAAAAGTGCTGGAAACTGTTACCAGCCTCCTTACGTCACGCAAGCAGACGGGTCTAGGACCGTTGGATTGTTCTAAACCCAGAAAAAGAGATGATTCAAGTTGGCTGCTCAGCGAATGATGATTTATTTCGAGTTTTTAGCAAATCACTGTGGTATAAGCACGAAAAAAAAATGAAACGGATGACTCTTTCATTTACTTTCTCTATCTTGTCGGTATACGTCCAAGAGTTAAGATCGTGCTAAGAACACATTAAAAGTTACTAGAGAAAGTTTAAAAAGGCAGGAAGAAACAACAGGTAACGAATTTGCTGGCTTTTTCCAAGCTACCCTCCTTCACTAAACAAATTCAAACCACTGTGAGTTTTTCTGTAACTACAAGCTCTACGACGTAAGACTGTGTTTCTTCAGCTTCTTCAGGCTGTTGTTTTACACACTTCATAAGTGATGTAATCGAGGCTCCTGCTATCAGTATTGCACCCGCAGTGTAAAACGTGGCGTTGTACGAGCCAAGCTTGTCAGCCATCAAACCTGAGAACACATCAAAACAAAGAAAACGCAAGTTAATGGACGTTTTTGGCGATGTGGCGGCAATTTTGAATTCTATTGTTTCAAATAGCTATTATGTGATGCTTAGGGGGTACACTCGGGTATAGTGATAGCAATAGAATTCAAAATGGCCGCCGTATGGCCCAAAAGTTTGTTGTAGTCCAATACTGTCATATCGTTTGCATGCAGAGTTATCGAAATGAACCAAGACAAGTATTCTACTGGTTCTCAACTTTCCCGTAGAGAGATAAGAGCTAGTTTTTATAAATCTAATTTGCCAATACTGAGTTACTATTTCAGGAAAATTTTAAAGAATTTAAATATCAAAAATAGAAAAGAAAAAAAATACTCTAAATCTCACCAGCCATTGGAGATCCGATAGCAAAACTCACACCAGTGAAAAAGAATATAAAACCCCACCCTTGATTGATTTTGTGTTTGCCACAACACTCCAAAACTAGCAGGGACAGTTGCCCAAGCATCGCTCCTTCCATGAGTCCCGCCACGATGAAAATGGCTAGAACAGAGGTGAACGATCTTGCTAATGGCAGGCATAGCACACACAATCCATATATTGTTACGCCTCCTTGATAAAGATGTAGTCTTTTAAAGTATCTTAAGTCTCCAAGTTTGCAGAACACGTTGCGACTGATGAAAGATGTAATGGCCATGTATGTGAAAATCATCGAGGCCTTGTTCCCGGGAATATGAAGTTCCTGCTCACAATGCTTGACCTGCAAAACGAAGCCCAACACAAGGTTGTTGCGAAAGCAGTTTCGGTTCTAATTTCATTCTTTCGTTTATTTGTTGTCTGCCAGTCTGTCAGTCATTGAGTCAGTCAGTCAGTCAGTCAGTCTGTCTGTCTGTCTATCAATCAGTCAATCGGTAAATTAGTTAATCAGCAAATCATTAAATCAGTCACATTGTCAATCAGTCTATGCGTATGTAGAGCGATCGACAGGCATAAGCAGTCCTCAGTCAGTCACTCACTTCATCAATCACCTGCCGTTTAGACAGTTAACGCTCTGAAATAATCGGTGACCCCATTTTTTTTCTTTTCATAGATTACTGATTTTCTCCATTTGACAAACAAAAAGCTGAACGCGAAAAGTTACAAATATTTCACATTTCCTGCTTCCGTGCGACCAACGTTTTCTCAAAATATTGACGGACAAGACTAATATGAATTCTTCTTCAGCGCCTATTCTACCTCAAGTAATGACATCATCTGGAAGACTTTCCTTAATAAATTTAGTTGCCTTGCGTTAAGAACGTTTGGTTGTTATAAATTTCAGTGGTTAGCTAGTTTTATTGATGATAGTTGTACGCAAAGCTTCTAAAAAAAGCATGTTCTTTGAAGCACCTTATCTCAAAAACGAGCAAGGTTATCCTCCGCTTTTGCCATTTTGGCAAAAGTTATCTTTAACTTGCTGCATTGGAAGTTGTAAAAAACTGTGTACGTGAGAATATTTCGGACGCGAATATTCTTAAGAACTGCTTTTATAGGTAATCATACGGTTTCGAGTTTAATTTGAATTAACTTGCGGGAGTGAGTTTTTCAAAAAGCTGAAATTGTACAATCTGCTTCCGCAAGTGCAATTTCAGCTTTTTAAAAAACTCACAAGTGCAAATTCATTCCAAATTAAAACGAGAAAAACCGTATGATTACTTATTAATAACCTAACATTAAAAAAAATTGTGTAGAGAAAGTGCCTGAATAACAGTTTACGTACAAAATTTTCGTCATCATTTTACGTGATATCTTTGGCTTAGAAAAGTTCCTCTTTTTCTTTCAGGTAATCATAATCCAGAATTACCATGTGTAACTTGCACTGGTGTTATACTGGAACTGCACTGCTCTCAGCCAATCGGAATCGAGTATTTTTTCATGCATATTATTGTTTGCGAAATTGCCGTTTTTTGTCTGGTAAGCAAAGCTCTAAAAGATATTAATTCCTAGTGTAGTTTACTTTATTAATGACTTACTATATGAACGGCAGGAACCCAGTAGGCAAAGATAACAACAGTCAATGAAGACAATAAGATTAAGAAGGAGTGATTCCTCCAAAGAGATACATTCTTTCTTGTTCCTTCCTGGTATCTTAGTTTCCCATTTGTGTTGGCGTTGTTGTGTTTCTCCTTCATGTTTTCCAAAGGTACAAACACAGCTGAGCAAAAACCGCATATAATGTGCAAAAGAGCAAATCCTATAAGTGGTCCCCGCCATCCAAACTTATTTAGAAGTGACTGTGTGATTTGAGTCATGACAAACATTCCGATCGCTGGTGCCGATGCCACAATGCCGCTGGCCACCGAGCGCCATTTGACAAAATACTGCAGAACGATCAAAGAACAAGAATTGAAGATCATTACATGCCCAACGCCTGACAGAACGCCGACTGTTAGGTACATCATCCAGAGTTTTGACGACAGTGAGGCAAGGAAGAAGCCCGTGATTCCTGCCAATGAACCCAGAATAGCGGTGAACCTGTAGCTAAAACGCTCGATGATATGAGAAGAGATAGGGCTGAACAAACAACCACATGCAGTGTACAGAGAGCCTACCCATGCTGTAAAATAACAAATTTTCAATTAATACAATTGGGGAGCAAGCAAGCAAGGGCAGCGTTCATGGGTATCGCTTGCCGAGCACCGCGGGCGAACTCGATTCTCTCTTGGGGTCGCCAGACACAATGGTCCTTTTTACTTCAGAAAAAAATTTGTCACTATTTAAAACCTAGACTGGCTGCCGGTCATATAGCCACTAAAATAAAGAATATCATTTTCAGACACCATTTTACTAGCTCAGTGGTTTCCATTAGCAATTACAGTGAAAAGCTTCATGAAGCCTAACAGTTTGATTTAAGGCGTACTGTTTAGTTAATTCTTGATGTCCTGTATATACTTAGATCAGTTTTGGGACTCACTGTAGCTTTTTTTTTGTGCCTGTATCAGGATTATTTACCTGTTGCTTGTCGTGTTTCGTCAAAGTATTCCATCAACGGAGGTAGAAGTAATCCAAAGCAGTATGTGATCCCTACGACAATTACAACGGATATAGCAGAAGAGGCACACACCAGCCATGACCACCAGCTATCAGGACGGCACGTAGGAACTTCATGTTCCTCGCAAGCAGCTTGATCATCTCCATTACTCTGAGAGAGCGAAGTCATGACATCTGAGCGTGCTATCGAGGACTCTAACGTAGGTTCAGCAAGAACTTTTAAATGTTATTTGCAGTTGCGAACAAATCTAGTTTAGCGCATTATTCAAATGTATTCCAACAGCTGCTTACACCAACAGATGCCACGTCCCTAATCATTTTCCTAAACGGAAGCATCGAGAAAGCCGTCAGCCGCGTACAAGAGTATAGCCGGCCTTACATAACGAAGGGCTAGCCCTTAGATCACCAGGTTGTCATCGGGTTTACATCTGATGCCCCGGAAGTGAGGCTGTATTAAATTAGCATTTTAAACATTTAAAAAAAGCCACTGAAACAAAAATTCTTTTATCCATTTTTCTGGAATAAGTTTTCTGTTTTCATTTTCTTAACTTAGTAACAAACCTCCTTAGGTCCATTACAGTCAGGAAATCACGAGATATCTGAAAAACGAGACTGTTTTCATTTTCTTAACTTAGTAACAAACCTCCTAAGTTCCATTACAGTCACGAAATCACGAGATATCTGAAAAACGAGACTGTGCTATCAAATCACCGGAAATGTTAATTCACCAGTATCTGTAATGATCGTTGTATAAAAAAAAATTAAAAATTAAAAATCAAAAAATTAATAAATAAATAACCATTCGGTTGACGAAGCCAAAAAAAAAAAAAGATCCGTACAGAAGATAAATAAAGAAGGCACTTCTTCACGCATTACGTCTGTGGGCTGTCCCAAGATTCAGATACTTGTAGAACTGTGTACCAAACTTACAGAGCCCAGTATGGAGCCGCCATTTGGCGCACCTCCATGGTAGGAAAGAAAAAACGTTGACAGGGAGTTGTAACAATTGGGTTTGTATTTTTAAATTAAATTAAAGGACCCCTTTAGCGATTTCCGTTTGCTTCAGAGCATGCTAACACGTTGGGCACCACCGAGTTGAGTTTGAAACTTTGACTGAATCGTCAATCGCTTGTGGGATTGCGGCTTTTCTGTGCTACCATTCTATGCAGGAATCGCAATCAGCAGACCAGAGAAAAGAGAAATCCTTGTCAGCATTGGGACCTATTGAGCAAATTTCGATTCTCTGTTTCGCTTCTCCTACTGCACTTTAGAAATGATGAAAGGGTAATAATAATTTGAGGCTAATGAGGATAATCGTCTCAAGCCAGCACTGTCAACTGATGTCAAATCAGACGGATTCAGTAAGGATACGTTTAAGATACAAAGCAACTGTGAAAGTAAAACTACAACTTTCTTCACGGAGAAAGTTTTTAGAGAGATCTGGTTCTCCCCCTAAATAAGGTGTCATGCGGTTTTACCGACGATTGAGTTCAACACTCCCCCAATAGAGTAAATTCCGACAGGTGACACATCTCAGGCGACGTGATGGAGCTGAAATGACGAAGAACCATAAGCCGTTCAAGCGAAATTTCGACAGTGACAAAAGGAAAAGTTAATTTGGCAGCGACATATTGGCGTTTTAAAAATTAGACAGTCATAGTACCGCATTTTTCGAATGCGTTACTCAATTTAAACAGAAATCAAGATATTCGATGTTTTATTTTCATTTTTGTTACAGAAAATTGATGAGCAAGACGTCAAAACAAAGCAGATTTCTCCCAGATTTCGCCTTCACTGCGTTAAAGATCAGCAAAATTATCATACACGACTGTATTACGAAAGCAATATAGTCACATGATCAACCTCGACAGGTTTTAAAAATGCCATGATATGATATGTAACGAAATCACCCCACGCAAAAATGGCGGCTGGAGGTGATGCGAAACGAAAAGAAAAGTATCGTCCGTGCAGTGTAATCGCAGCTTCTTAACATACCACTCATCTGAAATAGTATTTTTAGGGGTAGTCCATGGACTAGGGGTCAGTGTTTTGTCCATCACCATTTCCTCCAGGTCTTCGTCCCCCGGGGAGGGAAGGGGGTACTCACAAAATAATTGGGTAGGGGTGGGCGGGCCGCTTCCCAAAACCCTTACCCTATTTATGACCAAAGTCTGCGATTTTCCCTATCCTAGTTATGACCTGACCAAAAATGTGAAACCCTATTTATGACCTGATTCTTAGATCATTAGGGGAAGGGCTTTTGTTGCTGGCTTTATCTTCGAAGCGAATTAATTCATATCACCATGAAAACCGTGAAAAAACGACATGTCAGCAGGTAAAGAAACCAACTGCATCAAAGTTAAGTCACGGAAAGTTTAAACCACTGTAATTTTTTCGGTAACCAAAAGTTCTTCTTCGTAGGATGTCGTTTCCTCATCTTCTTCAGGTTGTTGTTTTACAAACGCCATTAGTGATGTAATCGAAGCTCCTACTATCAGTATTGCACCTGTAGTGTAAAACGTAACGGTGTATGAGCCAAGCTTGTCCGCCAGTAAACCTGTTCATCAAAATAGCAGTAAGAGTTACTTGATAACATTTCAATCCTGCTGTATTGTTAACCGGGGATTTTCGAAGCTACACATTAGAAGCCACTCATTACATGAAGGGGTCTCGATGGGGTTAACCGTAAGCCGTAAAACGGGCTAAGAATTTAGCCGTTAGGCGTAAAAATTAATAAACATTTGTATTGTTTCTCGTCTTGGTCGCAATCTCATCTGGCCGAAGCTTTACTGACAAAATGTTATTTAACCAAAGTCTAATTGTACTGAGTGTGAATAAAAATGATTGGAAACATAAATAATAATACTGAACAATAATAACAATAATAATAATAATAATAATAATAATAATAATAATAATAATAATAATAAAAACGGCACATTGAATAAGATTTTCCGCCGCACCAACTTTGCTGAGTGTCTAATGTTTTTCTTTTTGCCGCGACTGCCACTGGGTCTCTGAGGATAGCGATCAACGACAAAACCCAGAGTGGCTAGCAATGCATGTTGCACATGATTACAAGCTTAAACATCAACAGTACCAACGTAAGAGATTTTTTGATAATTTGAGATAATTATAATTTGGCTATAATTTCATATTACACCGAGCAACACGGATTTTCTATTTTCAGTTAGTAGTTTAAAGCAGTGCAGCCAATCAGATTACGTGCTTGCCCTTAGCTTCTTCAGACACCGAGTTCTGTTAAAATGTTGTTCAGAAACCGAGTTCTATTAAAATGCTTACGTATTATGAAATCAGTATTTGAATCTCACCAGCCATTGGAGATCCGAGTCCGCTACCGACACCTATAAAAAACATCAGGTATCCCCACGCTTGATTGACTTTGTGTTTTCCACAACATTCCAAAACTAGCAGGGAATATTGCCCGTTAAAGGCTCCTTCCATGAGTCCATAAACTACGAAGATACCTACAACGGAGCTGAATGATCTGGCCGATGGAAGACACATGACAGACAATCCACAGATTATCATGCCTCCTTGATAAAGATGGAATCTTTTAAAGCATCGTACGTCTCCTAATTTGCAGAATACGTTGCGACCAATGAGAGATGTTATGGCCATGTATGTGAAAATCATGGAGGCTTTGTCTCCCGGAATATGAAGTTCTTGCTCACAATGTTTGACCTGCGAAAAGTAGAGAAACTTTTGATAATTGATCGAGGAATTTTTGATTCAAATTGAATCCATTTGAACTTTAAGAACTTCCTTCTTTGTCGAAAAGAACCTATTCTGGTCATGGACACTGAGAAAACAGGAAGGTAATAACTTCATACTGACGTTTTTTTAGCTAGTTAGCAAGGCCAACATTTATTTTTCTTTTAGTGTAACAATCAGATCACGTTATTCCAGTTCTGAGTTAGATAGTCAGTTCGTTCATTCCGATCGTTAATCGTTCGTATGCTTCCTCAATCACCCTCGGTCAGTTAATCGGTCAGTTTAGGTGGGGAGATAAATATATTCAGATAGCCAGTCATTCGCTTAGTCAGCTGGTCAGTCAGCCAGCCAATCAGGCTTTCAGACACCCAGCCAGCTAGTCACTGCAGTCAATCAGTTAGTCGGGCTATCATGCCGATCATTAAATCAAATCAGTCAGCCACAGACTTGTAGTTACTTACTATGTGTATGGCTGGAACCCAGTAGGCAAATGCAACCAAGGTAAATGAAGACAACATGATCAAGAAGGAAGGATTCCTCCAGAGGGACGTATTCTGTGCTGCAGTTGCTTTAAGCTGGTATATCTTTTTAACCGTGATTTCGTTGTTGCTTTTCTTCTTCATATTGTCCAGAGGGGCAAATGTGGCTGAACAAAAAGCGCATACAACATGCAAAAGAGCAAATCCCAAAATTGCCCCGTGCCATCCAAACTTAGTTAGTAGTGACTGTGTGATTCTAGTCATTACAAACAGGCTCATCGCTGGTGCCGATGCTACAATGCCAATAGCCATCGAACGCCATTTGACAAAATACTGCAGAACGATCAAAAAGGAGGAGTTGTAAATCATTATGTAGCCACAACCGGACAGAATTCCATATGTTAAGTACATCATCCAGAGTTTTGACGACAGCGAGCCAAGAAAGAAGCCAATGATTCCCGCCGTTGACCCCAGGAGAGCAGTGAACCTGTAGCTAAAACGCTCGCTGATATGAGAAACAAAAGGGCTTAATAGACAACCGCTTGCAATGTATAGAGATCCAACCCATGCTGTGAAATAACATATAATCAATTAATAAAATGTATTCTAAAAAAATTAATTAATTATAAATTAATTGTTAAATTGGCACCCCGATTCAGTGCAACGAGGAAGCACTGGAACCCTGAGTATTCTAACTAACTTAGGCAACGGGACACGTTCCTCAGTAATTACCAATATCGGTAGCTATGTGTGTGGGCCTCACCTGCAAACTGACCTTGGAGGATTAAACATCCTTTTTGAATACTAACCTAAACACTATCTACTTTAACGTCATAACTTCAGCTTCAAGACAAAATGGCTCTTTCCAATAACATTCCACAGCGTTAACGTTCTTCTTAAATATATGGTATGAAACCTTCTCTCCTTCCCGCTTGTACGCATCAGGGCTAGTTACTCCTTAGTGAAAACGCTGTAAGAGTTATTACGGCATTTTACCTGTTACTTGTCGTGTTGCATTAAATGTTTCCATGAATGGGGGTAATAGTAACCCAAAGCTAAGTATGACTCCCGCTATAACAACGTTACATATCACTGATGCAACGCAAACCAAGCACGACCAAGGGCTGTCAGGACGGCATCTGGGTTCATCTTCTCGTTGTTCTTTTACGACCTGATCTTCGTTATTGGCTGCGGAGAGCTTAGTCATGACAACTAAGGGTTCTAAAAAGAAAGATAAATACTGATAGATGTAGGTCCCATACAAAACAGTTTTAATTAATTTCTGATAATCTTGATGCTTCGAGATTGGATGTTACTAAAACGAGGAATGGGGAATGGGAAATGGGAAATGGGAAATGGGAATGGGAAATCAAAAATTGTAGAGAAATTGTTGTTAATGCCGAACAGGAGCCCATTACCCGTACCGAATAAATTTTTTTTCAGCGGCTATTATCACATTTTTTTGGAAACGTTTTGCGCCAAAATAAAGGGAATTTGCCGATGATAAGCAGCAAACGGGAGAGGTAACCTTCCTTTCTCGTTATTTCAGTACCTGGGCAATTAACTAGAAGATATTGAAAATCTCGTTTTAAGCGATCGCGCTTCAATCACCAACAATCGGGACGAGATTGAAATATTTTGAGTATAAACACCGGCAGAGGTAATGATGAAGAGACTGAGAACCCATGGAAATTCATGAAATGAAGTGTAAATGCAGGCGTCGGAATTCGCAGCTCGAAAGATCTCACGAGGACGTCGATGCACTGATTTTCGACACCAGAC
>OMLO01005052.1_pt1 | contig 11063 bp, 6 predicted proteins | sample 1674811 | NCBI WGS metagenome assembly OMLO01 (sample SAMN06265003, study PRJEB25207) | coral metagenome | isolation source: Coral host | place: Mexico:La Bocana,Puerto Morelos, Mexico | collected 2008-11-13 | reverse complement strand
TCTCTAAATCTAGCAGCGTTCCATCACAAATGCCGTTCTCTGATTGGCTCCACTACTCACTATCTATTCTGTGATAGATAAGATGGCCGCTTAATTCTTGGCGTTTTCGAATCCTTCTTGAAAAGGATTACGATAAAGTTCTAACGACTAGTAGATTTATACTAAAACAATTGGATTATCCGTTCTCGATTTCTATTGATATTCACGCGATAAAAATCTCGAGCTCATAATATTATTGCTCAATAGAAACACGATTTGAAACCAAACAGGGCGATTTGTGTGAATTTTTAATAAGCAATGTAAGGCACACCTGTGCGTAAGGTCCTGCGCACGCGCATCCTCCACGAGCCTGGATGCCATAGAGATCATTCAGAAGAACAGAGACAAAATTATGATGCACAAGTTTACCGCTGTCGTGATGGTAGATTATTACGGAGAAAATTGGTAGCCGACTGGCGGTGTCATTTCCTAGTATTGCGATATTTGGGTTGTCGCCTAACGCTTCAAAAGCTTTCCTAAGGGCAAAATAGAAATGTACACATGATTAAATTTGAAGATAAAAAAAACGGTCAGCTACTGTAATTCACATTTTCTCGCAAACTTAATGAAGAGAATTTGCAGACTTCATGATATGAGGACGTATTGAAGAAACACTCTGAATGTCTATATGATAGCATAAAATACTGAATAATTAAAGAGAACTTACTTGCAAAGTTGTTCTTCCCGTTCTTCAATGTTTATTGTTCCAACAGACTAAATAAGATTAAGGTTGACCGTTAGAATAAACCATTAAACAACAATCGAAATAGGGAACAATGACGCTTTATTGATTCGTTTTCGTCTTTTTTATAAGCGTTTGTTTCTTCCTAAATTGATAAATTGAGGTTTCTCTCGGTTGCACTTCAAACAATTCCTACGCCTCTGTAATAGATACATCCACGCTAAAGCATTCATGCACCATATTCTTAAATCATAAAGAAAAAAAACAGTTTTCATCTTAGAAGAAATCAGAAAAGTAAGCGAAATGCAAGAGCGAATTCACAGCATAATAAATTAATATGCTGAGCAGTAATGCTGTATCGACTAATTATGCGGCTATTTTTCACCTGTTTAAGTTGGAAGACCATACCAGCCCGTATTGACTCCACAATAGCTGGTGTTCCACCTTCTTCTCTTTCTTCAATGTCTTTTAAATATAAATGCGTGTCACGTGTCACCTGATAAAAGAGGAAGGAAAGCGTTTGAGATTCCAGCCATCCTTATCACTGTGGCGCGTACAGCACATTTTTCGGTCATCGTGCCAAACACATAGAACTTAGGCCTACCCTTCAAAATAACAAAATCAACATACAAATAATCTGCACTTACAAATAGCACTGTCCCGCCTCCACAACCGCCCGGGACTGGGTTTTTGAATACACTTTTCTTAGCGATAAGCAAGCCTGAAAGACAAAGACGGAGTGATATGTATAAATTACGTGAGTCCAGTTAAACAACCTAATATTTAGCATAAGCTTACCCGGGGTGCCAGTCCCTCCAACAAACTTGTGAGGAGAAAGAAATATTGCATCTTTATACCTACGACACATAATAAGAATAACATTAAAATAAAAAGTATTCATTTTGTGATAAGTTTTCCGCACTTTTTCCATCGTGGTAGTTTTCAAAAGCGCGCATCTCAATCTTTCTTTTTTCTTTGATCATTCACTGAAAGACTAAAACAGCGCATGCATGTGCATGCGACGGTGTGTACATACATTGTCTTCAGAGAGCAAATAAGAAATATCTAAAAAATTGACATCGTTTTTCCTTGCTATTTTTTACCGAGTCTGTTAACACAGTTAGACTACTCTTCTACGTCTCATGAACAATTCACTTATAAAAAAAACATCGCCTCTTAGTCATAAAAGACTCCATGTCCGCGACCACAACAGGGCTAACAATGATAAGACTTGTTTTAAAGATAGTCATCAGTGTTGTTTCATGATCAGCGCTGTACAGTATGATAGCAATGTTTCTATCATAAACTCTACTGGGTTTCAGACTCTTTCTGAGCTGCGTTCGGTCTGTAGTCACGACCTTCAATCTTTGTTGGTACTCTGACGCATTTGCCAAGCCCACCTCCAGCTCCCACCTCTCAACGGTTGCTCACAAATTGCAACGTGCTGCACAAGTTTGCGCGCATCGAACTATCCAACATTGAACGGGGAAATGGGGGCGGGTGTACCAACGACTTCTGACAAAGATTGTAGGTCAAGATTCTCCCATACAGACCTCCTGCTCGGTCAATAAGAGCTAAATAAAACAGTATTAATGTTGTAGATCTTTTGCAGTATCAAACTGACTATATCTCAGGGAGTCCGAAAACTGGTCACTGAGGCCGGTCAGTAGGAGCAAAGTAGGTTATTTCACAGATGAGTTTTACGGCATTATTCATGTGGATTTAGTATAATAAACAACATTTTCCTCTCACCCATTCTGTGTGGGGTTCATGTCGATGTTGAGGTATGGACCGGCTGAGGCATAATCCCAGAACGATAAGGCGCCATATTTGTGACACAGTTCAGCCACTGCCACAGTGTCTGTTAGGATTCCAGTCACATTTGAAGCCGCTGAAAACGCCACGTACATGTTGTACTCTGCTAAACGGTATTTCTAAAACAAGGGCAAAGATGTGGTAAAAATGGATCCGAGAAAACAGATATCTATATTACACCAATTATAGAGAAAGAGAGGGATTTTAAACATGGCGGACTAAGGAGGACTCATGCGCAGTAACTAACTAAGAGGAACTAAGAATGATTGCCACAAACGAAGACTGAAAATCAATGGAAACAATTATGACACTGCGACACATTGTGTCTTGCTGTTATGAATTTTAACGTTTTCGGCTTTGAACAGAAACCCACTACATCCTCTGTCTTAGGCGATTCCGACAAGAGCAACCCTGTATTACCTTTAAATTCTCCTCAAGCATGTCCATATCTACTGTTCCTTCTTCACTGTCATTTATTCGCACGATCTGTAGAGATTGAGAGTATATGAGAAAAGCCGTGACCTTGCTGGTGTATACGTACAGCCCCTGGTGTACTGCCCCTGATGTACTACCCCTGGTGTACTGCCCCTGGTGTACTGCTCCCCGTGTACTGCCCCCGGTGTACTGCCACGGTGTACTGCTCCCGGTTTACTGCCCTGGTGTACTGCCCCTTGTGTATTGCCCCGGTATACTGCCCTTGTCTACTATCCCCGGTGTACTGCCCCCGGATGTACAGCCCCTGGTGTACTGCTCCCCGTGTTCTGCCCCCAGTGTACTGCCCCCGATGTACTGCCCCTGATGTACTGCTCATGGCGTACTGCCCCCGGTGTACTGCCCCCGGTGTACTGCTCCCGGTGTATTATCCCCAGTGTACTGGCCCGGTATACTGCCCCTGGTGTACCGCTATCCCCGGTGTACTCCCCCGATGTACTCCCCCCGGTGTACTGGCCCTGGTGTAATCCTGGACTAGTCAGTTAACACTATGGATTAGAGATCATAGGAAACAAGGGTTAAGCATGTCCTGAAACTTTTTTTATTAAAAATTCATAACATTTTGTGTTTGTGTATCTGCTAGCTATAAATATTTCTTGATCACGTTTTTCAGTTGCAAAAAGTGGTCAAACGGTTATCACTTTTAGCAAACCTAAGGGTTAATAATTACTTAAAATAAATGTACAGTTTGTGCTCATTATTTTTAAAATAACACCTTACTCAAGAAGTAGATGAAAGACTAGCCGCTTACCTTGGCTCCAGTCTCCTTCCACGGCAAAATATTTGAGTGATGTTCAAAAGGGCCGACAAACACAACCTTAAAATAACAGAAATTTTTTTTTTATATCAAACTTCTCTATCATACTTGTGACTCACATGTGCGCTCAAATTCATTGATGACATATGCTTACATGTCTCTCGTGCCTCCTTTCCTCCAGTTGCAGAGCGTGGATTAATTTGTGAATAGCACTTGTTGTTCCACTTCCTGTAAACACTACAACATCTTCGTTTGTAGCATTGACACATTTTTTGATAATAGTACTGCAGTGAAATCGAAAATAAGAACAGTTATTCGACCAATAGTTCAATTTTATAGCACTGAATATACCTCCCAGATTCTTTTGTCGTTTGAGAATGTTGAAACCTACTACTCGATTTGCATCCTCCGTTTGGGATGGTCACGCACCAACTCTCCTTCCCCAAAAGACGATCGACAGCGAAGGAGACTGGTTGAAAAGACCACAACGAAGTTTTTTTCCAGTGCTTAGTGTGATATGTGCATAATTTGACCTTGGATCGATATCAGCTGCGTTGCTAGAGGTACGGGGGCACATGATCACTGCAACTTGGACAAGTCCTTACAGTCCAAACCAAGCGTGAGGTCAAGATGGCTAAATATTGGCCAAGTTCTTTTTTCCCTGTGTGTGGACCGAGACAGAGTCGAGGTTCATGAACAGGCCAAAAAAGTTTGAAAAGAGGTTAACCAGCCATCTTGATCGAACGAGCCTGGAACCTGCCTCGACTAAGAGGAAAGGTTTTTGGCGGACACAACGCGCAATCCCGTGCGGGTATTCTGCCTGCTCGGGTAGCCAATCACAACGCAGCATTTGGTACATCTTGTCTGTTCATTGGGCTAGTCATAAAATATGATGCATTATTCGACTTGGAGTTAAGTTTTCCTGTCTTACCGTGCCTCTTGTCTAAATCTTGTCGTCTGTCGTGACGTCACACTAGTTGTTGTGTGAGTGTTGGCGTAAAAGGGGTATACGTAGTCCCGGATGAAGTTCTCGATAAACTTGAGAGGCCTGTTGAAGACAAATGCAGGATGAAACATGATAAACAACAAATGCAAGATGAACAACTAAAAACCTGTCAGTTTGAATTACGAACAAAGAAAAACATAGAGGATTTTTAAGATACAGATTGAGGTGCGTGAGATGGGAGAATAATGCATGCCTATAAAATAGGTGCCATTATTTTACATTCTACGTTTTTATCATAATTATACTACTACTACTAATACTAATAATAATAATGATAATAAAAATAATAATGAGATTAATATTAGTAATAATGGTACACATTTATACCGCGCCGTTTCTAAGTTCAAAGGTGCCTTACAATAACTAAGAAGTATCATTGTAAAAGATTATGTCATTGGTTGCTTCAATTTCTCCCTCTATCCCCTTCTGATCTATTTTGTGCTGTATGAAGGAGTCTCTAGAATAGCGTTTGAGAACTGAGACTCTTTTTTGAGTTTTAGACCACGAAAAACTGAGCTAAAGAGATGACTATATATAGGCGTTGAACACAGATTAAACTGACTTTGCATTCATTAACGTAGAGTAGCGAAGGGTAACAGGGGTATAGCCCCTATCGGCCTTATTCCAAGGTAATCCCCCAAAGTTATACGTATACTTAGATCACTCTCGGTTAGGAAATCCTCGGAGGGTTTATTTTAAGGGATTCACTCGCTAACTCGTCAGCCTTTCTTCAGTAAAATATTTATATTGTTTTCCTGGGATCACTTACTTTCCAGAGGCTGTGTAGTCACAATAAATAACTACAAAAGAACAAAACAAGCCGCATTAGTTTATGCTTTCAAAAGTAGATAAGCTAAAAACGACTCCGTTCTCGCGGCTAGAACTTTTTTGCCAAAGTACCGTATAACTAGTACATGAATATGTAATAATAATAGTTTAATAAGATGTTGAGATTGTGACGTTTTCTAGTGCGTTCATGCATGCCTTCTGTTTATCATGGTGATGATTCCGCACGTTTCGTATTTTGAAGACGCGCTTCCTCTTTTAACACGACTATTTTAGGAGTAAATTAGTTTTATAAAGTTTTATAAAAAATATCCTCATAAAGTTCTGAAATCGCGTATCTAAGTGTTTCAATTACTATAATTTTTACTCTTTGTTTGTTTGAATTTCTTTGTATGGTGTGCGAGCAGCCAGCTTCATCCTCTTTCTACATGTCAATTAAGAAGAAGCAACATATTTTTTTCAAAAAATGCACATGTTTGAGTGCACTTTTCAGTGCTCTTTAGTGCAATACAAGCAATGTACTTTGACATAATTTCAGTAATTCTCTCTCCTTTCCACTACAGTAGGCTTTGTACTGAATTAAGCCACATGTAATGACCATGTAAAACGTTATCAGTCGACCTGTTCCCTCAAACCGATCAGTTTTGCAGTCGGTTGGCCCTGATAGTGTACCCGACGGGTGGACTGTAACCCGTCAAGTTATCTGGCAATGAAATGCATACTAATCAGCGGATGTTCCGGTTCACTGAATTCTTCGTGTCGCCACATTATGCTTTAAGTATGAAAAGATATCAAATAAAATAGACAAATTGAAAATATAGCAACGTATGCCCATGATTAAGGGCATACGACAAAATATTTTATCCAGCAGAATTGATTGTAACGCTTTTTGCTTTCATGAACTCGTTGTGACGTTTCGGACACCAGTGGTGTACGCCGCGCAAGAAAGCAAAATCATATATTTACGGCATCGACATCGCTCGAGACATCGCCGTGTAAATCACTTAAGATTGTATATATTTATATTGTGTCAAATACCTTTCTTTTCTCCATAAGGTCCTACGAATCTTGTATTTCCCCCAATGATATTCTCTTCGATGAAATCCAAAATCGGGAGCATTTGATTTAACGTGAAATTAGTTTCTTTGGATAACTTTCTTTGCTTTCTGTCTCTGCACGCTAAAGAAAAAATATCAAGAGAATTCAAGGTAAAAAATAATTTTCACGAGACGGATGAATACAAAGAAGTACGTTTTGCTTACCCGTACGTATAAATCGATTATAATTTCGTTTTGTTGCTCGCGTGTTATATCTCCTGTCAAGTTATGCAAATTAATCATGATATCACGCACGACCTACTGAGGCGTTACGGATTCACCAAATTATTTACGTTCCTCCGGATTGTCAGTGATTGATTAAAATTCCCTCTTTTTATACATAAACTTCGATTAGTAACAATTCAATACAGGGCAAAAGGTTTAAGTGTAGCAATAACGTTTTATAATGCATTTTCATTTTATTGCAGTCTTTTTTCAAAGCAGAATACGGTCACGCGACCGAATTAGCGGTGTAAATGAATAACTTGTCCTTCGAAGCAATTGTTATCTGTTTCGCTTTCTGCTAGTTTTGTAAAAAATATTTTGTAAGCAATTTATTCTAGCTAGCTTGTGGTTGTTTATAGAATTTTAAAATAACTTCTTTTAAGCAGCTGTTTAGGTTATTCATGTATGAATGCACGCAAACAGGAACTGCGTAGTTTTCCAGCATAATCTACCCTTCCAATTTTCACCTGTTTTCTCCCACTCATCGTTCCGGTCGGAGACGGGAGCATGGGAGGAGAAGAAGGGGAAAGCAAGACGAAACCCAATAAACGAGGGTTTTAGGAAAAACCACAAACCAACGAGTGGTGCTGGATCAGAAAATGTTTTGAGAAACCTCAGTTTGAAAAAGCCAATAATAAACGGGGCATGTAGACAAATGTAGCCAGTAACCCGAAAATACTGACCACACTGACCTGTTTTGGAATTTTGTATCCAAATAGTCTTCCGCCGTTTTCCGCAAGCAAGCTTGTATTTCGCTTTTCCAATTAACAGAAACACGTCCCCCTTTGTTGACAAACTGATGGAAGGATTCCTATTTTTTATTTGTTCTTGAGTGGCGGCGAAATCGATGGGAACAACAGTATTCGTCTCACTTGCATTTCTTTCTGTTTCTTTTGCCTTTGTATAGGACTGTATAGAGTTGATATATCAGACTTTCCTCAAACCCGGTGAGCAAAATTGCAACAACGTCTTTCGACCGAAGAAGATGGTCAGCAATCTCTTTCTGTTCATCTTTGAGCGAAGAAACTTCTCTTAACAGGGTTCTATTATAATCGTTCCATTGCGAAGTACGGCACGTGTCAGTAATGACAACTGCGGCAAGCCGCCAAACGCGTCTGGACGCAATCATGATTGTCCTTTGTCAAGGTGATGACACTTTTGTCGCCTTTCAACCAATGGGAAATTTCCGCTTCGGGGAAACGGGGTATTCACTTTTCTCCAAGGATGTCTACAGCCCCCCATCGCCACCCAGTCAAGTCTCCGTTTTTCGCTTGCGTCCAGTTCAATCGCGATTCTATCGCGATCGAATAAAAAGGGATTGTGAATAGTCTAAACTACTGCATCAAAAGGATTCTACAAAACATTGCTGATCAAATACTTACCGATGTGTGTTACGACGCAGGTCATTGCGGGACGTCTGTTCCGAAGCATAGAAAACCCTCCGAATTTAGTCTTTTTTTTCTTTTCAAGATGCCGGCCTGAGAATCTTCCTGGCCGGAATTTACATAATAGATAATCCATTAACAAAGGCGAGACACTAGCATAAAAGCCAAGTGCCATTCTTCTCTTCGAACATTTGAACATTTCAAGCGTCTTGTAACCTGCGTAGCAGATTGGCGTCTCTAAAAAAAACGCGAAGAGAACAAACCTGCGAGCGAGTGGGAAAAATTAGGAGCAGGGGTAGGGGTTAAGCCGGCGAGCGACGAATTCCTTTTCTCCTCTTCCTTTTCTTTGTCCCTTTCTCGCTCACCACTCTTCACTTCTCTCCTTTTTTCTGTTCACCCTGAGACGCGCTCCTTGGTGACCTTGGTCCTTCTTTGCTCGCCTGCTTTCTCGCTCACTTGTTCGATCTCTTCGCCTGGAACCTCAGTTGCTTATGATAAAAACATTTTCGTCGACTGCGATGTTGAGTGAATATTTCTAAAATTAGATTGTTTGGCCAAATCTGTCCGGAAAACACATGTAAAGTATACAAGCTTTACCAATTACCATCCACGGGTATATCATGAACTTACATGTTACAGCTCCCAGTTGGTTTTTGTTCAATCATGAATTACTTACCCTCAAGGTTATCGTTGCCTCAAGGTTTCACAGATACAACGACGAGAATGGAAGAGAGATTCTTACGTATCTCAATTAACATCTCACCAAGAGTTCGCTCCATAAAGGAGGCTACGAGCTTTGGAACCTTATAAAAGTCTTCAAATTTCGGACGTTTAAAAATTAATGACGGTTTTATTTTCGGAAACTATCGTTCGAAAATATGAAAATATGTAATAATAATTTTTCGAGTGCCGACACGCTACAAAGATGATTTTTTAACAACATACGTTTCTGTTCATAACTCGGAGTGCATTTCAAGTTTTCAAGATAGTTTTCTTTGTATGTAAATTATTAATTGGTAATTTGACTTGAAAATATATTCTTTTAATTGTCCCCTAAATAGAATCGTTCCTTTAAGGTTCTCGATAACCTTCTGGGTCCTCGCTTTACGAGATCAGTGATACCTAGTGAGTAAAACTCAGTTTTAATTATCATTCTTTCTTTTTTTTATTTTTATTATTTATTTTTAATTATTAAGACTCCGCGTGAAGTATGTTTTGATGGTTCGTGTTTTCAGATGACTGGGCCGGCACGAGCAAAATAACGAACACCGCAGGAAATTGAACAAGCAGAAACACAAGACGGTCGCATGGGACTGAGACGGGAGGGGGGCGGGGGGTGGAGACCAAGAAAAAAGTGCACTCATTCAAAAACGTTCAAAAACGTAATGTGTTTTAGGATACTGTACCAGTTTCTGTAATGATATATTTCATAATCATTTTAACAGTACTGGGCGATTAATCAATTTTTAATTGTGTTTGGGTATATAATGTTGGAGGAATTTCTAGAGGCCAACTTAGCATTAATTAAAACGACAGATGCAGCTGCAGTACAACTAGTCATCATACCTTGAAAACAGGTGCCCAAGAAAGATTCCATCAGTACTCGTCTTAAATGGAAAGACTGCGCAAAACAGACTCCTTGCTGGACTTTGGTGAAGTCCGAGTCAGGATTACAGTGCAAACATACCTTCATGTGTTACTGACAGTGATTTCTTTGCGGAACGAAAGTTACACGTGGGAAAAATAGGCACCTTAAGATACCAGGACGGGACGAGCTAGGACGGCTACCAGAAGTAAATTAACTCAAACGGGCATGCGCACGAGGACTCTAGACTCTTTGCCGTCCTCATGCATGTCGTCGAGGACGTCATTTCGCCTGACTAGCCGTCGTATCGAAAACGTGAGTATTTTGCACTTGTTTTGCCCCAATAATTTATTTTCAGTTATATTGATAGGAATGTTTATAAGGTTCACAATTCTCGTGATTGTAGTATAGAATACTACGCTGAGATACGAAAATGTGAATAAAAATATACCTAGTCTGTTCGTTTGTGTTTCTACAGTCGCTGTTCAGACGCTATCACGAGTGTGCAAGCTCAATACAAACTGTATGCATTGAAAATACATCAGTGTAAGTACAGTCGATAAAATGTTGTAAGAATGAATGCCATGAAGCATCTATCGAGCAAATAAAATACATATTTTCAAACTTATGTTCAGTTGTTTTTTTATACTACCCGGAACTTGATGCAACGTTTTGTTTGATTTTTATAATGCTTGTTACAATTACAGATGGAAATTGAAACGTTCGCCATAAGTCAGGATTCTTCGACGACAGAATTCCCAAACGCATGAGTAGTGGTAAAAAGCCATCTGAAGCAGGTCGATCACATTGTTCGTTTCATGTTTTCATACGGAAATTATGGTTTCTCTATTAAAATATTGATAGATGTTTGTTTCGCTTATAAAGAAAAAAAAAACTCAGCATCGCTGTTCACTATCGTTTAAGCCTAATAGGATAAGTGTAATGGACGTAATTGCTTCCGTGAAAAGCTTGTACGAGGTTCGAATTATTGACGTCGCCATCCTTTGCGAACATCTTAAGCATTTTGTTTTTGGCGACACGACGGGACCTGCGAAAGTTTCCCGCGTCCACTACCGTTGCCGTCCTGGCCTTCCCGTCCTCGTATCTTAAAGTACCTATTTAGGACGCGACGACTGTTAAGACGCGGTGGCCGATGGAGTACTGGAACTAGAACGCCGTTGTTTACGCGGGAAA
>OMLO01005051.1_pt1 | contig 11064 bp, 12 predicted proteins | sample 1674811 | NCBI WGS metagenome assembly OMLO01 (sample SAMN06265003, study PRJEB25207) | coral metagenome | isolation source: Coral host | place: Mexico:La Bocana,Puerto Morelos, Mexico | collected 2008-11-13 | reverse complement strand
AATATATATATATATATTTATATATATATATATGTATATATTTTCTATTTTGTATAATACACTTATATATATATATATATTTTCTTTGTATATGAAGAAAACCTTAGGCTGCACAACCACTATGTAAATCGCCCCCCTAAAAAAAACAGACTCAAAGCAAAATGAAAGGTTCCAAAGAATCATCAGGATTTTCAACTTCCGTTGCGCCAACCTCACTCTCGGCCTTGCCATCTGCAGGCAGACTGGCTGCTGGAACTGGAGCTGGAGGCGTGGCAGTCGGTGCTGGCGTCCATGGATATACGTGTGGGTGTTCCTCCCTAAGTACTTTCCGAATGAAGATTTGCAATCCTGCAAGCTCTTCACATGCATCGTGTTCACCAAACACATAATCATAGTCTCGTTTGGCAATCTTTAGAGTGGGGCCCAGTTCAAGATCCTCAGCTACATATCGCTGAAGCAAAGGGTGTTTCTTTGCATCTTTAATGTAGGTTTGTGCTTTTTTTGATTCATGTCCTCAAAAAACTTGATGATCCACCCAATTTCGATTTCCTGTTGGGTGGTACCTTTAGTTCCTTCTTGAGGTGGAGGCATCGGCACCACGAACTTGTAAGGCTCAACCACTGGGACACCACCCTTCCCCTTCGTAGGCAAACCTTCACCCTTCACACTAGCAGATCCTTTTGACTGCCCCTTAGGATCCTTAGGAGCCTCTGGAGCAGTAGGCAAACCATCAAGATCATCAGGTCCTTTTGACTTCCCCTTAGCATGTTGAGCGGTAGGCAAACCTTCACCCTTCACGCTAGCAGGTCCTTTTGGCATCCCCTTAGGATCCACTATAGGAGCCTCTGCAACAGGAGGCGAACCATCAAAACCACCAGATCCTTTTGACTTCCCCTTCCATGCAGCCATCATTTCCATCAGCCACCCTTTCATCATCCCTTTGCCCTTAGACCCGGCATCGGATCCCTTAGGCCCAAATCCTTTACCACCATCAGACATGATCGCTGGGGTTGGCACGAAAACTATCAAGCAAAAAGGCTTGACCCAAAGGATAGGGGGTTGACACGGGATGACACGAATTCATGTCATGTAAGCTGCCGTTGGCACGAGTTGACACGAGTTGCCACGGACCAAGAAATGTTGGTAACATATGGAAGGCACCCATTGATATCGACAAAAAGAGGACATGCTCCTATTTAGTTCTACGCAAACTCCAGTTTTTTCCACCAAGACATAGATGACCCCCAATCAATCAAATCTTGGGTGAGAAGCGCACATGCCACACGAATGAGTCCGCAATTGGGACCATATGGCAGCCTAAAGGGAGTGAACATCATTGGTATTACAATACCTATATGTTTATAGGTTCCAAATTTCAAAAGGGGTGTATAACGGAAACTTGCTATTGACAGAATCGATGGTCACACCCAAACATCAGATTCACATAATTGATTCTAGACCGCTGTCATCCGAATCATATCCTTGATCCCTAAACGCCAATGCCTGGTCAGGCATGGCAACTCGTTCCTTCACTGGAATCCCGGAAATGTGCTTGGCCATCTCACGAGCAACCTTGGCACGGGAACATGCAATAAAGGGAAGCGCATCGAGGGGATATACAGGAAAGTTGTCGAATGTGTTCACACTTTATGTTTCAACCAGTTTTGGAAAAGGCTATTCAATATATCAGGCCTGTGTGCACATAAATGTGAAACAAAAGCAGAAAGATCAACACCCAGGCATTTGTCCTAGGATTGATGAGTTGAGTTTTGCAATCACACTATATTGTGAAAAGACCCGGGTGTATCACTGCAATTGACTGGTTATCATGTATGATGTGGAACCACTTCCCTCCAAGACTATGGGTAGTTTGATGGTCCAAGCCAATCATACTGTTGATGGAAACATGCTGCAGCACTTAAGTCCTTAAAATAGCAAACGCATTTGGGGCACCCTAATCGGCACAGGATTTGTTTCATACATCTAAAGGCAATTGACAATGTTGATGGGTTTGCAGTTGCCAAAGTCTTTTCATCGCTGGACAAAAGTTGAAAACAATACAAACCAATCATATGTCGAGATGAGCTTTAGGTTCCAAAGACACATATATTTAGACCCAAAGAACGGCCCTTAAAACCAAGTTGCTGCCAATCCAAAATCTCCAGGGTATTTGCCAGTAGCACGAAGGTGCTTACCACCAACCTCATGCAGACTTTTAAATTTGGGGTTGTACTTGAATTTTTGGCCAGAAAGGATTTGAAGGACCATATGGGGGCTCCAGGTTCATGGTCGTACCAAAAATGACCCAACAAAAATCCCAAAAAAAAAGGCGTTTTTTTGGGAATCTTTCGGCGTGGTTTTTTGCGATGAGCCTACGTCAATCTATGTAGCCCAGTATACAGTTTCATGTCCCACATTTGCGCCGCACTCTGTGTGTCAATTCATGTCGATTCATGTCAATTCATGGCGTTTCATGTCGATTCATTGTAAATGAACTGTGTGAAGTCATGTCAGTTCATGTCCGTTCATGTCAATTCATGTCGATTCATGTCGATTCATGCCAGTTGTTCCAAATGAATTCATGCCAAATCATGTCGGTACATGTCTATACGATCTGGCATATGTGTAAAAGTTCATGTCATTTCATGGCGTTTCATGTCCCTTAATCATTCTTACATATACACGTTTGTGTCATTTCATGTCGTTTCACTCCAAGTCTTGGCATGTTGTTCGCTGTTCTGTTTCGTGTGTGTGTGTGGCATTCATCCCATTAGGTACAAATTTCAAACGACATAAACTTTCAATGGCATGAAATGCCATGAAATGATTTTAAAGTTAGGCCATACCCACTTTCAGGGTTGATTCGGTTGAACATGCACACATTTATGTTATAAGTATAATCCAGGGTGCCTTCTGAAATCAAGCCTTCACAAATCTTGGTGGATATTTAGTAGGATCGATTCCATGACTTGACCCCAAAGTAAATTCAAAACGGAATGAATCCCTGGGTTTCCGGACACAGCGCTTTCTGCCCTTAGAATCCGTGTAGACCCGAGCTGTCTCGAGCTTGAGGGAAAGATTTCACACGCTTCAGTTGCTGCCTGGCTGATCAGTCGGGATCCGGTTAATTGGGAATACATTAAGGACAACTTCTACATAAAGGGGCCTCTTGAGTTTTGAGGGCTGCATGGCAAGATTGTCCAGGAATGGAGCGGTCCCATATAGTGTAACCTTGCATGCAGGGGAATGTTGAAGAAAGAGTTTTGATCTAGAGCTCGGATCAGTTTTCCTTGGGTCATGCAACAAATTTATGTATGGGTCTTGGGTGGTCTTTTTTCGACTTTATCAATATCGGTCAAACATTTGGTTTGCAATCATCTACGCGAAAATTCATTAACCAAAACTGTACTTGAACATTTTGGCATTTACTATGGTTTTGTTTGCAGGCAAAAAACCGGTTTCAAAGTCGAGGCATTGTAAGCGCCCAATGCGCAACGTACAAAAGAGGCACCATGCCGTTCTAGCAGCTGCTTTATGGGCTTGTATCGAAACAACAAGGAGCTCGTGGGTTGTTCAATGATATAGTAGATCCCCTTGATATGGCACAGTTCCAACCTTAGTAGATTTTCAAAAATCACACACTCCTTAAATAGTTGCCTGATATACCAAATAACTTGCAGCCACAAAAATCTTTTCAAGAATTGATGATTTTGACAACATTTTGGTATTAACAGGCAACCATTAATTTGTATGATACGAATGCATGCACATACGCAAACACACATGAGCCCCGCACAGGTAGGCAAGCCTTCTAGCCAACCTATTTCCAACGGCAGTACTCACCACCTCTTCCCATCCTTGAGGACGAAGATAGTGTCGCCGAGTTGTTCCTCTAGACCTTGTATATTGGCTGGGGTAGGTTGACCATTTTCATCAGGGGAATGTACACCAGAACTTACCAGTATTATAACACTTTGTGCAGCTAAAAGACATGAACACCCACGAGCAACATGGCAGGGCGAACCATGCTACTCCGCCCTGGATGATATGGCGGACCTTATTATATGTTCCAAGAAAAAAATCGGACAGATTTGGGCATTGAGTTGTTTGTTGCTTTTCACATCTTTCGCAAAAACGTTTACCAAGTAACATAGTTACATGCCAGCAGGAACCCGAAGGTCGAAAGCAAGTTCATCTTTCGGGTGTAGTTGACCTGTCATTTTCACCAAGTAAAATGAAAAAACGATAAGAGGCTCTAAGAGGTTCCCAATGTGGATCAAAACATTCACATTATTTCCGTATTGCAGTCCGCCAAGGCACATCAAAGGCCCGGCTTTTTAGTCCTTCCAATTCCATAGCGCTGTGAAGGATATGGTGGCCTCGCCACATCAAAGGCAATATACCCCCAGAACTGAAATATATATGTGAATAGTGCTGGGCCAGGCCACTACAACAACATGTTAGTCAGTGAGGGGCGCACCCAAATTATATCAAATTTGTACAAAATTATACGTTTACAAAATATGACCCGAGGTGAAGCCAGTTGGCCTGCAAAGACTTCTAAGAAGTGGGTTTGCTGCGAAACATCAGCTTCATCCAAGCCTTGGTTCGTGTGGAAACTAATTCAATACATGCCAAAATTGTTTAGTTCAATACATGTTAAAATTGCTTTTCAATGATATCTGGGTAAACTATGAAAACCTATTGAGAAGGATATATGGGCCTGGGTGTTTCCAAAAATAGGGGTACCCCAAATGGATGGTTTATATAATGGAAAACCCTATTAAAATGGATGATTTGGGGTACCCCTATTTTTGGAAACACCCATATCACCAACCCCTCTGAAGGGATATCAACTACATACCCGCTTGGGGTTATAGGTTGTCATATAGTTTGCCCAGATATACGTCCCGGACATTTGCAAGTTATTGATTTAGCCAGGGAACTTTTGACCAGGCAAGTCAACACGATAGCTAACTGACTGAATCGCATGGGTTCAAATTGACTCACACACGTCCCAAAAAGATCGGAGCCAAAAATCCAAACTGAGGAAAACAAAGTGCTACTGAAGAAAACCAACCTGCTGGTGCTGGCATGGGCTTGGTGCTGGCGATACTGTTGCACATTTGGAGGCCGCCAACAGTTTTTGACACATGGTTTTGGTGCGTCAATACCCCACCCCGAACTGTGATTTCGTGTGCAACTATTGGCACATGTAAGAAAGACATTTCAATCTCGAAAATAAAAGATATCCGTAAATGATATCAGCCACGGGTAATCGACACTATGAATACCTCCTGCGCTTCTTCTCTGCTTCAGACATACCTTCGAGGGCACGTGCACGTTCATCGCTTTGCTTCCACCTGCGTCAGTCACGGTGTTGTTTTTTTCTGTGTATGTTTTTTTTACATCTAGGCCGCAATACCACAATATAGATTTTTTTGAGAGAATTCCCAGGCCATTGTTGATTCAAGCTATCGATGTTCTTGCTTTTGGAAAACGATTCAGGTGGCCATTCTTGATTCTAGCAACACCATTGATTTTCTTGCTATAAGAAAAAAACAAGGTGGTTTGAACTTCTTTATTTACATTTAGATGCTCATCAGCATAGTCAAAGATTAGCTTACGGCTTGAACAGTGTACATGGCCCTGAGCTGGCCTGTCTTCCCTTTCACGGTGTGGCACCCCTTGCTTCTTCAACCTAATTTGGACAGAAAGAAATTCACTGGGGCTTTGATATGTTTTTATTGTGAAACTTCGGAAGTTGGAATCAACAACTGCCAAACACATCAAAGAATGTCATTGAGACTTGATTGATACTCCATCATTTACATACTGGCAGCAAAAGTGCAATCTAGAAACCCATCCACAAAGAGGTCTTTAGCCAGTGCATATGGTGTCTTGGACCGATCACCTTCCGCTGGGGGTTTCCTGGGAGCTCGCTCCTTGGCCACCTTGCTTTCCAACCTATCCCCTGTAGGCCCCTTAGGCTTTTCTTTCTTTTCTTTACTGTCTTTACCCTTCCCCTTAATGGACTTGGCATCTTTTGTGGCAGCTACCAAAAGACGCTGTGCATGGGGGTTAACGGGGGTCTGTTTGCCACGGCAACGCTGAACGATTTCAGAAGGGATGGAGCCAGCAAGGGCTTCATTGATGTCCAACTCAAACTGATCCTGAGTGTTTGGGGAACTTGTTTGGTTTCATGTACAATTCAAATCCAATGAATACAAATTAGTTGAATTTTTCCAGAGTATTGTTCTACCCATGGTGCACCCCAGCACAAAAGTTTCGTCAACATCAAAACGTTTCCATTTGTTTTCTCATGTGACAAAACCAACATACATGGAACGCCAGGTTGCAGGATGGTCACCCATGCGAACCTTGGAGTCCTGAGCAAAGCTCGCAGGTGGATCAAGGCGCCAGTCTTTGGTGTTGGGAAATTCAAGATATGGATAACACTAGACATCGCAGTACTCAATCGGTCCTTGGTATCCTTGGGATCAGTCAAAGCTTTGTCCTGATATGTTGGGGCCAACATGCTATACATATAGGGGCTCGTTTAAGCATATACTTTCAATAACCAAATGCTGATTGAGAAAGAATCTATGAACAAGCGATCAACCACCAACAATTAGTGGTCCTCCAGGCCAACTTTGGAGGGAACTTCAACGCATTCTTGTGGGGTTTGGCAATTGACAATGTCACCTGGGACCTCACTGCCATTACCACCATGACCTTCCTTGCTTTCACCATGGGTCAAGATATGGATTTTCAACGGGAATTGGTTAATACTCGGTTCATATTTAAGTGTAGCGGGGCCCACAAAATCCAGAATGAACCCACCACCAATTGCATAGCAGTCCGACCAATCATACCCATCAGTCAGAGTAGCCAACTGTTTGGTCCAATCTTTTGAAAATTTGATGGTACCCAACAAGATGTCATCACCAGGGAGGCTACCGGGCTCAACCACTTCCGCAGGCTGATCAGCCAACGGCTCATCGGCCAACGCCTCATCGACCTTTTCTGGCAAGGCCTGGTCAGCGAACCACCAAGCCTGCTGCGACCATTCATCATGGCGTTGTTTCCTTTCCAAACCTTTCTCCACTAGATGTTCACGGAAAGTTTGCTGGGATTCAGTTGTTTCGGGAGTAAAGTCTTGGGACCCGTGAGCATCATGATCCCAACCCCACCATTCACTATCCATGTCACTGACAGCGGCCCAAAACGTTTCATCATCCCACAGTGCCAACCACCAAGAGTCATCATCATCAGTGCTGTGAGGGGTATACCAGCTAGACCAATTTTGACCTGAAGGATCATCCCACCATGAAAAGTCATTCTCCTTCAGGGCGGGCTCAACCTGGGTTTAAAGTAAGTTTGGTCAGTTCAAAAACCCGCCATCAAGCTCCCAAACATTGAAAATGCCATCAGTACCATCAAAAAATCCTGCACCAGTTGATACATAGGTATTTAGGAGCGAAGGGTTTCAGAATTTCATGAATCCCACATGCATGGTGCAGGATTTTTTATGGCAACAGGATGTGTATTTTAACCAAAACTTCAGCTAAGTTGCGGGGTCATTGGCATTATCTGGGCTAGCATCTTCCGATGGCCCCGAAGAAACTGTGGTCGGAATGTCATCGCCACCACTTCCGGATTTGACCTATAGGCCATGTCGAAAAAAAAATGAATCATACAAACACTGTATCCTCACAAGATTCATTCACATTTGAATTGGTTTACATTTCATGTGGTCCAAAGTTTGTCGTTCCCAAAAAATGCCTCGGCTTCGGCGAAGGCATCATCCAAATTGATTCCCCAGTTCTGTGAGGCGGCCGGGTGGAAAATTGCTGGAATGGAAGAGGTATGGAGAGTAACACCGACACCAACTTGCAAATCTGGGAGTGGCAGGGTTGCCTATATATATGGATATAGATGGATCCCTGCACCTATTAAGACATGTATTAAGAAACTATTACGTGCTGAACTGTGTTCAAATTCCAACTGCAACACACCTGTTCCGTTTGAACATTTTCGTTAAGATATGGCATATAGTTTTCAACCCCTGCCTTGTCATGCGGTGGATAAGGATAAGTGTCCAAAACCCGCTCCCAATCAAAAATAGCAGGTTTGTCCTTAGATGTCAAAATTTTCAATGGCATTGTTCGAATAAACTTGTCGCAAAAAGATTGGTGCAAGCTAGGGTCTACCATGCCGGACTCCTTCCTTAGTTTTTGAGCTATTGATATTTGATTTCAGAAAATCGCAGGAAGTGTGGATCTGACACACACACACATATGTTTACATGAAAAGTCTCAGTATCATTTTGCGTTGATCATTGACTGTTTTCTTTTTGTTCGCCAATGAAACCCAGAAACTTGTCCATCAAGGTGCCTGGCACCCTGGCGATTTGCAAAATTTAAGGACTGGATCGGCTGAGCGGGTAAGGAAAACATGTTGAAACTTAGAAACTTCAGGGCCACTCTCAAAAAGCTGGCCTGTCGGCTGAATTGTCCAAACCGATAGAATCAACATCCTGTGCGTGCAACAGTTGAAACTGTACATTCCAAACACCAAAAAATTTACGACGCACAAATTGACAAATCAAATTTATGACTCACAAATTGAATCGTTGACATTGAGGGTTGTTTTGACCCCAACCTCAATAAACATCGGGACTGTTTGCTCCCAATCCATGGCCCGGGATTGGCGGTAACCAGCAAAACGTAAAGCGGAGCCACAATTCTTGCGGGCCCGCTGGCACAGGTGATGGATGATTTTTGTTTGATTTTCTATCCAGTCTTCTTCAGTTTGCCCTGCAACTAAAGGCAACTCCAATTTGTGTAAACGCATCATGTGAGTTATTCCACCACGGCAAGCTGCCATAGTGAAAATTTTCTCAGCATATGCCACATTGGAAGCCCATTTGAAAGCTTGCCTAGCAACTTTGTTTTTCAACGACCTTGCTGGTGCCAAACACCCAGTTTCACGAAGCCTTGTCCCATCATCAGGGAGAACGCAAGAAGTGTATAACCAGTGTGATATATAGGCAATTTTTGCCTTCAAGGAATTACCTTTTAATCCTCGACCATCCATGGCTATAAATATACCCCAACTACCCCCCCGCTCCGAGCCGCATGTGCCGGCAGGATCTTCAATTCAGATCTCTGTGTGGCGCCAACGTTGGAAAAAAAGAGTTTTAAGGGCATGCATCATTTGCAAAAAACGGAAAACCCCCATGGTGGCAATGTGCTGGGAAAAAAACAAAATCCACTTGATGGAAGGAAAACATTAAAGACATGGAGCGAAATCCGCTCAAATTATGGGATTGATTTATATATATTCTGGTTTGTGTTGCTGCATTTTAGGACTTAACTTCACATCCATATCATGGACATTCATACGCACACACTAAAACAAACTTTGCAAGCACCAAATCACCAACCCAAAGCATAGTTATTTCCCACCATACTATATATGTATATGATATTATAAGATATGTTTAATATTTTTTCTCTCGGCGACAAACCTGCACCTGGTATAAGGTGCAGGCATGTGAATGGAAAGCATACTAGTACTTAAGCTGCCGGTGCCCAAGCCTGTCTGACACCAGCAGTTTACAGATGCCGGTGTCATGGCTGACTTTGCAACACTTGCTGGCAAAGTAAGAGCACATGCTAACAAGCCGGTGTTTGCCAAGGGGCCGGTTAGCCCATGCTGGAATGACAAGGTGAACCTGAAGATTTGTCACTCAACGATTCTACTTGGCTATTTCGCGATGAAGAGCTACATGCCGTTGAAGTTTGTGGCAGCGGCAAGTTTGATGACGGTGGCACAAGGAATGGAAACGACAGGAATGGTTTCCTACGACGAGACAGTGGTGAAGATTCAGAACGACGTCAACTACACGGGCGTCTATGTCATGATCTTCTTTACGGTGGTGATTGCGGTGAACTTCGAGCGATTCATGCAGTATGTCATCAAGAAGGTTACTACGTGGAGAACTACCGGTACTACCAGTATGAAGCAAGAAGCCGGTCTTCAACAAGTGAAAAAGGAGAACGACGAAGCGGTCGACATGGAAGTGGATGAAAGCTTTCTCGACCAAATCACCGAGGAAGACAACAAGAGAATCAGGATGATGAAAAGGAAACTCTACATCCAAGAGGAAGAGATCGAAGACTACAAGATCACGATGAGTGTGCGAGATGATGCTCTAAACAACATGCAGGAGCAGCTGGACGAAGTGAAGAGACAAAGGCTGAGCTGGGAAAGTTTTTCACAGACGCTTTCCAACGAGATCGAGAAGATGAAGGTGGACAAGCAGACTCTAAGCGATGACTATGACGACTTGGAGAAGAAGTGGCAAAGAGCGATTCAAGATCGCAACATGGCAAGCCACAGCGAGGAGAAATGGAAAGAGAAGTTCACGGACCTGACCGAGAAGTTCGAGAATCTCCAGAAGCAAGCAACTACAAACCACGGCAATTGGATGAGGACAAGCATGGAGACCAACAACCTCAAGGCCCAATTGAGCGATGTGCGAAAAGAGAAAGGCGACTTGAAGCAGCAGTTGGAGACGGCCAGAGCTGAGAAGGCGATGCTGGAACGAGAGAAGACCGAAAGAGCAAACAGACTGTTTGGCCCAGATTCAGATCGAGCAGGTGAACGGATCTTTGCGCCTGATGATCGAACAGAGTCAGATCTCCGAAGGCAAGTTGGGATTCTGACGACGGAGAAGCTAAATCTCCAGGGCCAGTACAACCAGCTGAATGAGCGCTTCAACAAGCTACAGGAGGACCAGGAGAATGCCAAAGCTCCAGCGAAGGTCTATGCTACGCGAAATGGAAGCTGCTACCACAAGCAGACTTGCCAGCATGTACAGCATGGCATCAACCGGCCGAATCAGGTAGAGTTTTCTAGGTGCAGAACCTGTTTTGGCTAAAAGGCCATTCTTTGCGGCGAACACTCCAGAAGACGACCGGAGTGAAATTCTAGGCACCTGTGGATTGTCATCCATATACATGTACAGGCATGGGATTCATGTGCTACCGCAGGGCG
>OMLO01005050.1_pt1 | contig 11064 bp, 3 predicted proteins | sample 1674811 | NCBI WGS metagenome assembly OMLO01 (sample SAMN06265003, study PRJEB25207) | coral metagenome | isolation source: Coral host | place: Mexico:La Bocana,Puerto Morelos, Mexico | collected 2008-11-13 | reverse complement strand
CGTCTTGTTCCTGTAGGAGCTTTCTCCCAGGCCATCACAGTCAATCCACTATCCGAGACAAACGGACCACGTGATCCTAAAACGATTGATCGTGGCAAGGCCTGGGAGCTAGGCAGAGGTGACGCGTGAGATCGCAGGTTAATAACAATGAGATACGCCCTTGTTCGAGTGATATAATCAACTGTAATTGGATGCGCCTCTTTGGCTACTCTCTTCAATGAGGCTTATCGAAAGATAAGTGATCGGACCAGGTTTGAGAGATTTCTAATGCAGCGCATTCAAATTTGACGCAGTTACTAATATTTAGTAGCTGTATGGTCGATTCAAGATCTTAGTTTTCTAAACAAACGAAATAGTAATAATGAAAATAAAAAAAACCTTGTTAGTCCCCTTCCAAATTGTTCAAGTTTTTTTTTTGAGCTCTGAAATAGAATCTCCTGTTAGGAAGTAATAGCCTTTAAACTGTTTCTCAAACGAGTTTTGATTTGTTAGCTATAGGGTAACATATTTAATTCATCAATTTTCTACTTAGCTTTGCGGCTAAACAAGAAGAACTTGAAAACGGCACACAGCTGGCCTACTGAATAAGAATCCTGACCAACAATAAGCTCCTTAAGAACACTTTCTTGAAAAAAAAAGATTTTTTAATAATTAGAATGTTTTGTTATTGCTTTTACCAATATATTACCTTTGCTAAAATGACAATGTCAAGTCAGTGCGCTGATGAGTGCTACCATTATTTCCTAACAAATGTTCCTCATTTTTGTTTTCTTTGTTCACCCGAGCTGAATTTTCTTTTCATACCTCGTAAATTTATTCAACTTAATCTTTGGGATTTGGAGAGAATTTTAAAACCTCTCTCTCTCTTTTGTGGCGTGAATTTGAATCAAAGCCAGATTTGTCTTCCGTTGATTTGCATTTGTGGCGTAAAATGAATTAATAAACTGCTTCTTGAGAGATTATCTATCGCTCTCTGTCGTCTCCACACCATACTTCCTTTACTTATTCATCCGCCACTTCAGGTGGCCGCCCTTTGCTAATCGAACTTTGTTTTTCCGTCTTTGTTAAACATTTGAACAGACACCAACAATTCGCACTCCAAACTACCGGTAGTCGCGAATCGACTTGAAGAATATGTCCCCGCCTTATCTCGGTTCGGTGACAAAATTCAGCGTCTGACTCAAAACTCTTGCTATCTATATTTGATTTCTTGCGCTCGTCAAATATTTATTCAGCGAGAGCGGTTAGATGAAAATGGGAGGGGGCTAGGATTAGCTATGAGCTACATAAATAATACCAAAGCAATCTGCGTTTGTGTTTTATTGAAAGGGGGTTCGTTCCAGTCAATAAGGGTTGCCGCCAGCCTGGTGTCACGGGAAATAAATTGTGTCTTCAAGCCTGCGTTCGTTTGCCTTTTCGCGTAGACTCGTGTGTTTACGACGCGGGGAAATCAGACACGGATTGGAAGATTTTATCTCACTTTAAGGTGCTCATATTTTTTAATTTTTGTAGCTACATCGCTTGTCTTAGCACTCGATTTGCACTACCACACTGCCTTTGATAGAAAGTATTTGGAGAACATATCAACTTTAAGAACTTTAGTTGTAGTAAAAAAATCTTTTGTTATTAAGATGTCTTTGAAGCACGTAGCTTAGGGAAAGAAAACAACCTTAAGCTCCAGAATGAAATTAATATTTACTTTGTCATTTAAAAAGCAAACACTCTTTTATCTGCGTTTCCATTAGCTTTGGTATGCATATCAATGTTTTTTTTCTTGATGCTTGAATCTTCAGGATTTGGTTTGGGTGTCTCCTAAGAAATTTTGAGTTTGATCTTGAGAAGAGAATGTTCGTTTTGGTGTTGTATTCAAACCAAAACCTGTTGACATATTTCCTTCCGATAAAACACCTACGCTTCTCGCCCGCTAGGTATCCTGGGAGTCTCTTAGTTCCACATGGCACTTTTCAACATGGCGGACCAGTACAGTGCCAGCGACGGCGGTGTGGATTTAAGTACCAGCGACTCGAAAAAACGGCCACATGATGGCGCTATAGAAGGCAGACCATCTTATAAGAGGTCGAACCTTGGAGGTATGTATTCTCGTAAAGTTTGCTTAACGGTGTATGGAGCTTGTGCGTGTTTTTGGCGGCCTCTTTGTTATGCTGTTTTGCGTCGCTAAGATCGCATGTTCGCGCTGTTACGTCTGTCATTCAACTGTAAACTTCTGCGACTAGGAATATAAATCCGACTGGCCCCTTTGAACAGAAATAGCTCTGTTTGCTACAATAAGTGCCTCGAATCGAAAGAAACTTCGAGAAAATGACGATTTCATAGTAATAAAATTGGTCTGTTTAGCTCGCGGCTACGGGTGGGGAGATATAAACAATCGGTGGAATGGAGCTGACACTGTTCGAAATGAAGGGATTTTCAATGTCCATTGTGAACAGGTCGCTACACCTTTATGAAAAAACTCTGGGAAGCTGAAATTTTGAGAAAATGAAGTTTGCTCACTGACTGTAAATTTCGTTTTAAAGATTTTTTTCGCACGATTTCAGCTAATTTTCCGACGTGACCACAATAGAAAGCAAGCTGACTCTTCCACATATAACTTTATAATAAGACCGAGGGATCAATAATTAATTTGCCAAGTCGGTTGACGAAGTTTGAAACTAAATCTTTTCATTCCTTCGTTTATTTCATAAAAATGTTAGTGGATCTTTCGCTTTAGTGCTTTCAAAGCAGGAAGTAATTTTTAGCTGTCACAGGCAAGCCGTATATCACGTCCAAAGTTTCAAATTTTTATGCACAATTTTGCGTATTTGAAAACCGCAAGTCATTTGCTGTAGTAGTTTTAAAATTATGTAAGAAAATGAAAATTTTCTGCGGCTAATGTGATTAAAAAGAAACAACAGAGTTGCGATGACGCACTTTTCAGTGATGTGGAAATCATCTGCTTTCTAGTTCAGTCCTTTTTCGCTAATCTTTTTTATTTCTGATTTCTGACACAGTTCATTTCAGACTTCGAATGTTAAGTCTTTTGTTTAAAAGAATATTAAATTAAGAACCAAATATAACTGGTATTTTTCATCGTGAATAATAAGATTCGTTTGGCGTGCGTGCATAGTGTTGAAATGATCAGGTAACATAGAAGCACTTACAAAACTGTCCATCTTTTGTAATCCAACACGGAGTTGGTGATAAAATAACGTTTTCTTTTGTCATATGATCCTGCGAAAATGGAATGAACATTATTTTATCAAACAAAAAAACGAAACAATGCAATGTATGCGTTGAATAACTTGACTCTTGCTAAGAATTTTAATTCGGACTCGTTCATGCAAGACGTTTTGAAGTCTGGATGCAATTTCCTTGGAAAACATTCGTCTTTTTCGCCAGATAACGAGTTTACCACAATTCACAAGCGAACAGTAACTTGGCTATTGTTCTAGAATAGTGGAATATTTTTCTCTTCTGTTAATCATGGAACACAGGTGGTCATTATGAGAAGTTCGTTTGTCTGCGGCTGTCAGGTTCTTGTGTTTAGTCCTGTGGCACTCAACCCGAGGTCAAGCATTTCATTTAGCCATCAGACAGTGCTCATCGCCAAAAGCGCACCCTTACGTCGCAACATTTTCATGACTTTCACATAAACCTGACTGCCAGGATGTATAGCTGGGGTTGGAAAGGTGAATATTGCTTTTGATTTTTAATTTCTTTGACTGCAATGATTGTTAATTTTTCATTGGTGTCTGCGAGGATGCCATAGCATAAAATGTTTTGTCGTTGTAGTAACTAGAGAGAGATTCCTCGATGAATTTGTTTGACCCTCTTGGTGTTCTTAACTCTGAGAGGGTTTTAATTCCAATAGGCTTGATTTTTGATTTAACCGTGTTGGGATCTTGTTGTTAATAGTCGCCAAACTTTTTAATTTAGAGTTTTTTAAGTACCTGGTTTGACAAGATCCACTTTACCTTTGTGTTCCTTCATCTCTTTGAATGAATATAATTATGTCAACACTCATTCCTAGAAATCTTTATGTAACATGTCTGTTTCTATTCTTCACAAATGTTATGAAGAAATTCCCAGTCTTTGATATGGTGGATGAATCTTAATTTCAAAAATCAAGCTTGCCATTTAATGATCAAAATACCGATAATTCTGTTGGAGTGAATTTCGTAACAGATAGGATTATATTTGTTTTCAACATATTGTCCAATCATCGTTTCTCCTCGTTCAAGAATGTGTTAGAAGACTCAGACAATGGAAAATGTTATGTTCATTCACAGCCGTACAGTCATGTTAAATTCATTTTATTTTCATTTTGATTCTCTGAAGCATGGCAGCACCAGAAAGCACCCTCATCGAATGATCAGCAAATAACTCATGTTGCCAATTACGCTCTGTCTAACTAGCTTTCTTCATATGACAATAACTGCACTTGTAGATATGCTAGTAAAATAGGATATCGTAAGGGTGTAATACTTACTACAAAAGAAGACAGTGATTGCGTCTGACCATATAGCATAGATCTGTCCCTATAGTGTATGCGGTTTGGTGATGAAAAGTCATGTATTTCATTCATTTACTATCAGTGTGATGTGCCTGATTAATGACAACATGCTGAGGTCATTGAATTTTTTCTGCATAGAGAAAAGAAAGAAAGTACATAGCAGATCTTAATAACTATAATATAATAAATTTTACCCATATATTTAAAATCAAGGGCACAATGGCTTCAGTTTTTGTCAGTTATCTTTTTTGATTGGAATTATGGACTAACTGCTTATCGAGTGACCTTTGATGCTAGTTTATATATAGTTGTACCTTATTCATAGTTGTACCTTATTCATAGTTGTGGTAAATATTTTCTGAGGTACTTTGCCAGTTCTAGAGAATAAAATACCTTAAGTTATGACAAAATCACTTATTGAGCTGTTTTCCTTGAAAGTAAGTATTTGATGATCTCTTGTCTGAAAAATGTAAATCAAATCCATACACATTCTTGAATAGTCAATGAACATTCTAGAAACATTTTTCCTGTTGTAGATAATAAAATATGTACCAGTATCCACTTGGATTGACCCTGTCAAACTTTGATTGATTTGTTAATTCAATGTTTAGTGTAGTCACACAGAGTGGGACAGATTGCCTTTAGCTTTCCTTGAGTCCAAATTTGGCAAATAGATATTCCTGCTTTACAGATTTCTTACATTTTTTATCCAGGACCAATTTGAACTAATACTTCAGCGGTACATGTTTATCAAAACAAAATACTCTTTGTTGAGTAGTTTCCAATTATATAGTGATTTTGTAAGTCATTCTGGATTCAATTAAAAAGGAAAAGAAAATCCTGTAGAATTTTAAGAATATTGTTGAATATTTCATAGGTCTGTTTGCTTGCATTCATTCCTGATGTCACAATCTTTAGAAACTATCTTGGTTTCTTTTTCGAGTAGTATAATCATTAATTCTTAATACTTAATGCAGTAGTCAAATTTTGAAGTCTAGATTTACTTTTTCTCCAAAAATTACACATTCAAACAAATATGACATTCTTTCAATTTTTTTGTTTTTTTGCCACATACTTGTTTAAAAATTCCATTACAGATAAATATCCAAACATTCAGGGATACAGTGGCACTTTGATTGGTTCTTGAACACCTGTGTTAAGGAGCCAAGTGACTGCATTTCAGTTATTTTGGCCACAGAGATTATTACCTTAGAACTGAAGAAACCCAGAAAATAGTAGTTTACAAAAATAGAAAAACACCAAAGAGATAATAATAAACCATAAACGAACAAGGATGAGTGACGATGGAGAAGATTAACATAGAAGACAAATGTCGAACTTGAAAAATTTATGATAAACTTGAATATAGTGTTCTCTGGTAAAAATATAAAAAAAAACTTTTAACAGCTGGTCTACAGTCTTTGATGGATAAAAAATTTTGCCTAATCAAGATATGCAAAGCATGATGTAGCTCTCCTAGCTGCTTCATGCTACAGAAACCGGGGATGAGCTCTGGCAGTTATGAGCCTGTCAGCTCCAAGGCTTCATTTTGTCACGTTTTTACACTCAGTCCTCTCAAACCCATGAATTGTAGTAAGCAATGATGAAATAATGTATTACTATCATCTCTGTTAAAATTTTGGGCTTAAGTCTTGAATTATAAATGCCTAAATTAATGCGTTTTTTGCTGTTTTATGGATTTATTAGGGATTTTCTTAAGTTTACTTTGGTGAAATGTTCCGAAATTTTCACAGTACATCGCATCCAGCGGGATGCAAATTTTTAACACAAAAAAGTAGGGTTTGTAGAAGCAGTTTGTTCAATTTTTGCATATTTGTCAGTTTGTCTTTTACGGCTGCAAAAAAACTGACTTAAAGATTTCCCTGAAAAATGAACTTGACTGCAGTAAAGTGTTTACTACTAATCAGCCAAATTTTTACGTAATTTCATCGAAAGAAAGATGCTAGAGAAATTTACTGTCCATATTGCTTTTTTTTGTCGTGTTGACGCCATAATATAATGATAAACACTGATGTTTTCCTGTGATCACGCGCAGATTACTTGAGCTTTCGTCCTCAGCATGCAATCGTAAATCTTTAGGGAGCCCCCTTAATTTAATCACTTACTTATAGCCTTGACATATCCTGGACTGTAATATTTATGAAGGCTACTCATGTTGATTGCATCTTGGATAGAACCATTTTTGTGTCAGTTGAGTTACAATGTATATGCATTGAAAAGGAAACTTACAAACAAACTCAATCAATCAATAGGGAAGGTCTTAAAAACCTACTAGTGGTGATGCCCAACTGTTAGTGCTCTGGACTCTGTGCTGAGTGAACCACTGAGGGCTTGACGCTGGCTCAGGTCATTGTGCAGTGTTCATTTGCAAGACATAATAAGCGATAAGTTCCGATTATATGGGCCACTGACCTGACGTAGTCTTTTTCACAAACTTTTGTTTCTTCTATTTTACAGCTGCAAAAACACCGATTGTGAAAATCCTAATTCCTAACCATGCTGCCGGCTCTATTATTGGCAAGGGAGGAGCAAACATTGCTGAAGTACAGCAGCAAACAGGAGCTCGAATAAAACTTTCACCTAACAATGATTACTACCCTGGAACACAAGAAAGAGTTGGGCTAATAATGGGAGAAGTGGATACTATTAACAAAATGTTGAATTTTGTGATAGAAAAGATCAGACAAGAACCACAAGCAATGAGACTAAATCCAGCTATGACATACGATCGGGAACGTGCCAAACAGATGAAAATTGTGGTACCCAACTCCACAGCAGGATTGATTATTGGTAAGAGTGGCGTGACCATCAAATACATAGGTGACCAAACCGGCGCTAGAATACAAGTAAGCCAAAAAAATGCCGAGACAGTCCCAGGAGAGAGGGTGATCGGCATCACTGGAAGTCTTGAGCAAGTACAGGCAGCGTGTGCCGTCATTGCTGCTAAGGTGCAAGAGGATCCAGAGCATGCTTTAAACAACAACATCTCGTACTCAAGTCTCCAGTCTCATCAAAGACTATCAAATGGCAATTCAAGTTTAGGTGCTTTTGGCACTGGGGGGCTTTCAGGTTCTGGGTTAAGTGGACTGGGTTTTCCCAACTCTGGGGGTGGGGGAAATAGTGCTGCTAATAATATATTGGCTCATGCAGCTTTACTTAGTGGGGGTGGACTAGGGGCAAATAATCCTCTTCTCAATGCTATGAGTAATATAGGACCTCTAGGGTTGTCTTCGTCAAGTTCACAGATTCACTCAACGGCAACCTTGGAACTAACTGTGCCAGATGACCTGATAGGTGCCGTGCTTGGAAAACAAGGCAAAACCATCAATGAGTTCATGCAATACAGTGGTGCAAAGATACAGGTATCACAAAAGGGAGAATTTATTCCTGGTACTAACAATAGAAAAGTCGTCATTACTGGAGATTTGAACTGTGCACAGACCGCCCACTTCCTGATTACACAGCGGCTTCAACAAGTTGAAGCAGAGCGGCTCTTAGGACAACATTCATAAAGGCTGTCAATTGGTGGATACCGTCTGCCAAATCCCCATCATCCAGGCCATCACTGATAACTATTATTAAATGTCGTCATGCAAATTTTGACATGTTTTTAGCATTGGTGGACTATTTCAATTTCATTTTTTTTTATCACTGCAACATGCACATGTATGCAATTTCATGCTGTTCAAATGCTTTGTGTGCTACAAAATAATAAACATCTAATAAAAGGCCTTTGGTACCACGGAAAACACAAATCATAAAATTATTCATGGTTATTGTATTTACAAGTTATCAATGCTGAATTTCAAACGCCACTTTGCTGACAGCAGTTTGGTGCAGTGTAAAATTATATGTGATTCATATCTCTGAATTGTGCGCAAATTATGTTTTTATTGATATTTATTAGGTGTTGAGTGATTTATGTGAAATATGTTTTGGATTAATAGCAGCAAAGTTGACTCATTGTCAATTACTGACGTGAATAAGAAAGCTTCCTTTTTTGATGTGTCTGTACAGAAAATTACGGTAATTTTTAACGATGCAATACCTTAAGATGCTTTCAACTGAGTGTTTAAAGTAATTTGACTGTTTCTTTAGTTTTGGTTTTACTGTGGTTTGAGATTGGCTTAGTAATCCAATTGATAAGTAATTGGTTTGGTTTGAGTCTTACGACACTCAGTTGAAAACCACTCTAGCAGAACCTAATTTGCTTTGTAGTTTTTACGCTTAAACCTTGCCACTGACTTAAAAATTTGCCAATAAATCTATCTATGCTTGCTTAGTTTTATCAAAGGAATTCTAAGTTCTGTTATCTAATTAGTCCTATGTTTAAACATTTCAACACCGTATAATCTACAATAAATTGAACATGGGTTTGGTCAATTGCTAAAAGTCAAAATTAATGAGTTAAAAAATTTTGTTGCTAAATTTTGTTGGATTGCACATGACAGGCTACCGTACTTTGAACCATGTGCCTGTAATAATTGGAAAGTCATTGAGTTGTGAGATTATTGGTATGTTAATGTTGTATGGAATTATTTATACAGATATATGTGAGTAGAATATTTACTTGCCTAACAAGAATAGTGGTTAAAAAAAATGAGGCTTTTTATAACTTCTTATTGGGCAAGATTTAAAGCGAAATGGTATTTAAACCAATTTGAAATAACTATTAGGTTTTATTGTCATGAATTTCTGGAAAATGTAAGAGCCAAAAATTTATTGTCATCCATTAGAATAGATTCTACATTGTTATGGTCATAAAATAATGTAATTTTTCAAATGCAGCTTCTTAGGTCACTAATTGTGCATTGTAAGTCTGATACATGTACTCCAATTACATTTGTGTAATTGTATGTGAAGCCTTGGCAGACCTTCATAGCAGTTATTGGGATCATTCCAGCAACACTCCAGAATTGGGGAATTTTGTGATTACTCAGACTATTGCTAAGGAACTGCGAGTAACCTGCAATACTTGTAGTGTGGAACGGTGAATGTGTATTTTTAATTAGCAAAAGTAGGGGGAACTGAGCATTCTAGCTAACGGCAAACCGTTTGTTAGCTGCAATTATTATTTCATTACGAGGTGGTCAAAATTCCATAACAGTAAGTTCTATGTTGGTGCTGATAAAGTGAAGAAGTACACAGGAACGTTTTTATTTCACTGGCTTTTCTTCAAAAAAATTAGTGATTGAACCAAGATGATTTTTCTGTTAGTGACATGTGTACTCAAAACACCACAATCTCTTTGATCATTACTCATTGAGCTGTTAATGATAAACTTCAACAAGACAGGATTTCACTGTATTCAGGATTGTACCTTGGTAATGGATCATGTTATCTCAGTGTTGACCATTTGAGTGAGCGCATGATGTGAAACAGTCATGTTCATGTATCACAGTAACACAGTGTGGCACACTGGAGTAACTTTCCATAATTATAAAGTGTTTAAAATTCATAAAGCCCTCAATACTGCAAGGTTTGGACTGGGGTTCTCATAACACTAGGCATTACTCTGAACTTAACATTACAATAGGATTGTGTTTTCAAGCATATAACTTGGAAATGCTATCAAAAGCAACAGGCAACAGTCTCTTAATCTTAGAAAGCAGTGCAGAAGCAGTGCTTAATTAACCCCTGTAACCTTGCAGTCAGAGGGCTGTTTAACCTCTAGTGTTATTTTATCACAAGCTGAAAGTAATTTATTGTAAAATCTAATTCAGACATTGCTAAGTCTCTGTTGTAACCAGTATTTAGGTCTTGCTGTGATTATTCTCGGAAGGGATTCTGTAGTCTCTAAGGTTGTTATTTATACCTTGAAGTTGAGAACTGAACCTTTTTAACCTTTTAGTGGGAGTTAGTCACGGCATTCTACATAACCCTGTTGATAAGAAATGCATTTTTTGTTTTAAATTTTGAACTTTAGTTTTTTGGTTCTCGAGTATTTTTTCTCTGTAGTCATGTTTTAGGCTTGCATTGCCATGGTGCTCGGGCAGTGAATTGGCTACTTAAAGTGACTACAGGGGTCTTTTCTAATATCAATTCTTTTTTGCGCTATTACGAGTAGTGGGAATAGTATTGTTAATTTGACTCTGAATTTGTACAGTGTATTTCCATTTTATTATCACATTCATTATTTGTGTCAGCATGTGTCGCTTCACTGGTTTAAACTTAACAAGAGAACACTGAGTTGAGAACTTCATGTTTCGCCTCTCCTTGTGACTCATATTTCTGCCTTGTGCACAGCTCGTGTAGTTACCAAGACCACATTGTGGGCTGCATTTAACATCACTGTAGTTGTTCCACTTAATAAACTGCTGATACATTCATTTGTCTGTCTCAGTTCATTCCTTGCACATAGCATTACTTTAACCTCCTCTGAACATTTGCTACACTCCTTGGTTCTCATTTTAATCCATAACTATCTCTTCCTTAAGTCATAATCCACAAATTCTAAAATCTGTCATGGTCGCCGCTGAATCTTGAGCATGGACACACCTTTTTTCTCTCTGAAGGGTCACATAAATGCAGTG
>OMLO01005049.1_pt1 | contig 11065 bp, 7 predicted proteins | sample 1674811 | NCBI WGS metagenome assembly OMLO01 (sample SAMN06265003, study PRJEB25207) | coral metagenome | isolation source: Coral host | place: Mexico:La Bocana,Puerto Morelos, Mexico | collected 2008-11-13 | reverse complement strand
AACTGAGATAGGCTTAGGAGACGAGAGACAATTTCCAATCGAGACGACCTGTTCACGAGAAGAGAGATAGGACTTAAGTATCTTAAATTAGCAAGATTCCTGCCATAAACGTAAGTAGCCATTTCATTATTTATCCCTCGGTTCTTGTAACGAGTCTCATCGGTACCACGTCAATAATTTATGTAAAACCATTTCTAAAAGTGGCTCTACGGAAGAGGACTACACAATGTGTGGGCTGAATACCAGATTCAGGAGGTGTTCGTAAATCATGTCATTTGTTTCTCGGCTTTTCAAAGGCTTCATGGATTTTATATATTATTATTATATATGTACATGTAGCAACCTTCTTATAATACTTTTAGCGTTAAATAGACCACCAAGTACGAAAAAAATGGAAAATTTCATGCCGGGGTAAGCCGGGGAGGGGCATTCAGTATAACATGCAGTAAAAATTAATCCATGATGCATTACTTTTCTCACTTTTGACGTTCATATCATTCATATCGCGGTGTTACAAATTATTAGTTTCTTTGGTAATTGACAGTATAGCATGTTTGAAATGCAAAATTCATGGAAATGAATTTACCTTCATTTCTACACAAGAAACCAGTGGGCGGCCGCATATATTCTCAGATACACAAAATAAGAAACATCCCAGAATAAGCTCAGTAGTAATGTTGAATGTATTTACCGAGCGAGAGTAAAGGAAATCGTGTCTAGTAAAGTAAAATAATAGCGAGGATTACAAGGCTGCAAGACCTGTGTGTTGTTATTCAACTTAAAATATGATCCTGAGCTTACTACCTATTTATCAAAGTAGCACACTAGTGTTGAAAAATAACTAATGAACTGTAAATCACTTCAGTAAATCAGTCTAAAAACGAGGTTGGCCATTGTTTCCGAACAAATTAAAATATGTGAACATCAAGTTGAAATATTGCAGCTGATTTCAGAGCCCTCGGTAGACCGGCCCTTGTTTTATAAAAGAAAATATTTTAACTTTCTTGATTATTATAGCTTTCATAATTCGACCTTAATCAGTCGGTTTGCGTGGCTGTAGTCAAATATTGAGGCACATTGTAACCTAGTAAATTTGCTAGATTCGTGAACGATGAACAAATGAGGTCGTCACGACCTTATTCGTTCATTAGATCATCATCATACGACTGTCGAATCAGTGATTGTACCATAATCATTCGCCTCTCTCTAGTAAACATTGAAGTAGTTGAACATCACCGCCATCTCGGACTGAGGGAAGTTGAAGTTGGGGATAATGTAAATCAAAAAGGCCGGAACAGGATCGTGTAATCATGATGGCAGAATCACTGGAATCATGTGACTTATGTTTTGAAAGGCCCGGGCCGGGCCTAGCTCGATTATATTAACATATAACACAGGCTTGTGCGATCGATAGACATTTACATAAAAACTCCATACCTCATAATATATGTCGATAGCAATCGCATAATTTCACAGCAGAGTTTTGTAAGGTATATTAATCACTTTATATTAGATTCAGATGTCATGTCTCTGCCATCGCACAGAGCGACCCGAACACTATATCAGCAGTAAAAATAAATGTACTGTTATTTACCTGTGTTCCTGTATCGTTTTGAGTCGTTTACATGGGATTTGAATACGTTCAAGTTTCCATTATCGTCGGTAACTATTAACTCTAACCGGGTGAAAGATTCTCAGGTAATTTGGTTACTTCAACTAAGTTGAAAATGTAAATTGGCCACCGTAACGAGTTATAAAGCCCCTTTCTTTAGAAACTTTCACACTGAAAGATTCTCAGTTATCCAAAACCTGGATCGCCTTTGCTTCAATTCAAATCCCTTCTAAATTTCTAAATGACTCAAAAAGACACAGGAACACAAGAAAATAACTTCTTTTGTCGAACTCAGTTCGACGATATCTGACCGGGTTCTTATAATCAGCTAGTAGTTTCAGCAAGCAATGTTTCCTGATGCAGAGGCTTAACATTTTACTTAGACGCCTTCAATCCAGCGACCATTGAGGACAAATTAAAGAGAACTGATTGCAGCTTTCTAAAGTAGACCTACAGAACTAACACCATAATTTCTGTACTATTTTGTTACTAGACGATGACAAAAGGGAAATCAGAATATCAATGCAATACGAGTCACATATTACCATTCCGCCGGCCGCTGATCGTAGATATATCCACCATACATCGGACAATTTTGACATAAGCTACGTTTCAATTGTAGTTCATAGTTGATCAATATAATGCAGATTGATTCAGAGAGGAAATGTTTGAGAAGGCCCGAGAAAGTTTAGCAAGTTACTTCCTGTATGGCCAAATGCCGACGCTACGATCGCACAGAGTTGTGGGAACTGTTCTTCCCCGCATAATTTATGCGGGGAAAGCATAATGATGCTCATCTCAGCTTCCGCCAAGAAGTAGTAGGTGTATGACAGGATTTTACACTTATCATAAAAAAATATATATATATATATTAGAATTGGGTTACTAAATGAAAACACACATGATTCACTGCAACTCTGAGTTTCGTGCTTACGCCTGATGAGTGCGTAAGCACGAAACTCAGAGTTGCGGTGAATCATGTGTGTTTTCATTTAGTAACCCAATTCTATACACCGCTCTACACAAATGTGTATTGAGCACTCTTTAGCAGTGTTAACTACAACTTCTCATGATTATATATATATTAGTTTTATTGTGATGCAAATTGGTCCACGACGATTAATTACAGAGAGAGGTCTGAATTTTCTAATGTGAACTATTTCGAAATAGGCAAAATTCCACATTTTCTTGTCGATTTATACATTCTGAAAGTTTGAGTTATTTTGCGGGGGAAAGTTTGAGAACACGTTCAAGCCTGTCTTTTCTCCGTACACTGCATGCTTGGAATTGGGGCTCGCATTAATATATTAATATAAATTAATCCGAGAATGAAATGAGGGTCTCCCAGGGGTTTTGGGGAACAAGGGAACATTGGCAAAATATCGAAGGGAACAAGGGAACATTAGCCAATTTTTGGGAACAGGGGAACAAAATTCGAAAAAATTACAGTACGAAAACATTCTGATATAAGAAATAGAGAGCATTTATTAATCTCTGGAACATGGGAACATAGGGCAATTTTGGAAGGGAACAAGGGAACAAGGACCCCCCCTGGGAGACCCTCTGAAATAGCAAGTACATGTACGAACTGTAGTGTGGTTTTTTGGGGTAAAAACCATGCACATCTGTGTTTGAAATTAAGCTTTCGATCATCGTTACATCTGTTGCGCTGACAGTTGGAGAGTTGCATTGCATGTATGTAAACGGCACATGGGTTTTGCTAAAAGCAGGCCCGCGGCCCGGCGGCTTCACATCCCGCGGTCCAGTTTAGAATTTTGGTCAGCGCTATTTTACAGCGCATGTTCTGATCTGTGTTCCAAAATGGAAGAAGGTGAGTTTTGGTTTCTTTGCAATTTTCATCGTTTCAATCCCCTGCAATCCTTGTATCTTTTTGTTGCTTTTTGCTCAAGGAACAAACGTTAGATACTTACTGTATACATTTGTGTATTTACAGAACTGGATAGTACAGTAGACGTGGAAACAATGCAAGTTTGAACAGACTTGAAAATACAGCAAAACCCTGCAAGTATGTAATGATACATTAAGGTGTGCCGTTAATATAAACAAATTAAAAGCCTCTATGCTAGTAAATTAAGTACTAAGCCTTAAATTTAACATTCTTGATAAACATATATGCATGTTCATTCAGAATCAAGCATTTTTATTGAACATTTTGCCCAGGGGGGGGGGGTACTCCCTATAATGGCCTATATGAGGAGGCTCCGCCCGAAAGGGGTACCTTTTTCAGGCTTCAGGTATATAAAAGGGTAGGGATTTCACAAATTTAGGTATATGAAAGGGTAGGAAAATCTTCATTCGGGTATTAAAAAGGGCCTTGAATTAAAACAGGTCAAGCAGACTCAACTTATGACAGTGTTTCATTTCAATTTATTACGCGCTGCTTGAAAAAAATGACAGGAAGACTTCCTGTTTTAACAATTTATTCATAAGTCTTCTTAAGAAGGTATACGAAAGGGGTGCCTTTTTCCAATAAAAGGTATTCGAAAGGGGTACCTTTTCTGAAAAAATGGTATATAAAAGGGTAAGGAGTTGGACCTCAGGGCGGAGCCTCCCCGTATAAAAATTTTTTGAGTACCCCCCTTGGACATTTTGCAAGCTATAAATTAAGTTATCAAAGAAAATCAGTATGATAATGGGTAATTTCCCATTTGCTCTCGCCAATTTTGCAGTGTAGTATTTTAATTTTGGAGCTGCTTAATGCTGGCAAAGTTTTAATGGCACATGCATTGGAAAAGCGTGGATATGTACAAGCAGGCCCTCCTGAGTTTACTCCCGTGCAGCATCCAGAGCCAGGTCAGTTTTAACTTAATCTAGCTTATTTTTTTAAACCAAGCAGCTTTATTAATGGCTGTGTGGTTCTCATGAAGCAATAGTAGACTTATAAAAGTTGGCTGTATTAAAATATGCAAGCTTAACTCTTGGAACTCCAGCTGCCAGTCTGACCACATGTGCAACATCTACTGTTGTTGCATGATCAGACTGTATTGATTATATACATATATTTGCCTGTCAATTATGTAATTATGGTGATCGCATGACCCTTCAGTCATGTCACTTCTCCGATGTGCTTTTCCAGAAAATACCCATACTCCCATCCCATACTCTCAGAAAAAAGAGGTTTGCATAACAGCTACTGTTGTATTATTGGGAGTAGAGGTTTCCATTTTTTATTATGGAAATGGATTTTGTTGTTGTTGTTGTTGTTTTTTTTTCACAATAAAATGTTCAGTTTGAAACATCTTTTTAAATCTATCAACTTGCAGTCTCATACATAAATAGCCCTTATTTGAGTTACACCGATAAATGAAATATTAATTACTTTCAAGAAGGACATAGTTGACTAGAATACTTATGTTATCTGGCCTAACAGTTATATTTAAAGAAGAAGTGCTAACCTTTAAATCATCCCAACATACACACTTTTGTGCAGTGGAAAAAAAAAGAGATGTTTTATCCAACTTCTTTTCACAAATATCGCATAAGGGAGAATCAACCTTTTTTCAATGCATAATGATAAGGGTTAAGTGATGACAGAAACAAAATGTGGGTTGTGTACATAAGTGAGAGCAAATTTTTCTAACTGCCTCATACATTTCTTTAAATTTTTTGGTCCTACAAATTCACCCACACTATCCCCTGGAATTTATAATGATCCCTTCTCTGGTGGGACTTATTGCTTGGATATATTTTTCTGGAACTGCACAATGAAAATAGGCAATATATAACATAAAAAAAATTTCTTGTTATAAGCAACAAAATATTATATATAATTATATTATACTGATAGATTTTGTCTTAAATCCAACCTTGAATTGCCAATTGAAATTATCATGTATAATCAGCATTGTAATTGATATCAATGTTATCATGGTTTTCTTTCAGGCCAACAAAATAAACCAGACAGCATGTGACCTTGCCAAGGGTCTTTCTGGATCAATCTGTCATTCTGCCCCTCTGTATTCAAGTGGTGCAGGAAAAAGAGCTGTACTGTGATGCAAAAATTTAAGAACAAGTTCAGATTTTCATCCAAAACAATTCAGACTGATTTGATTGTTGCAGAGGTAATAAACAGATTTTAATTATCGTCAGGGTTATATGGTCAGTTAATTCTCAGTATCCTATAATACTGTGGGTCACAGTGTCCACTGAATTCAATTTTTCTTATCTACATGTTCAGGTTGTTTTGGTTATACATGTTCCCTGGGGATGGAGGAGAAATGTTAGGTGGAGGGCAGAGTGGTGCAGCATGCTTCTGAAAACTCTTAACCTGTTTTTCCAACATGTGCTGTAAATGAAAAAATAAATAAAGAAAGAAGTAAATAAATTAAAATATTTAGAGAGTATTAAGCCACATCAGCCTTAGCTTCATTTGGGTCCTCAATGCTGGTTGAATTGGAATTTAGAATGTTTGTTTCTGTGAAAGAAGAAAACCCCTCGGATCAAGGCGAGAACCAACCACAAACTCAACCCACATATGACACCAGGCTACCCACGTCACATTGGTGGGAAATGGGCACTGACTCACCACTGTAAACGAGCACTCTCACCACTGTGCATCTCTGCTCCCCTTAGACAGCCTAGTGACCCAAATATTGATACCAGTAGAGCATTTCAGGAAGTTACTTCTTCATTTTGTGTATTTATATATTTATGTTATATTATAATAGTTCAAGACCTTCACAATGCATTTATCAAGAGATGAATGATAAGAATGGTAAAAATAGTTTTTTGCAAGAATTACTTCAAATTTCTGACCATAGTGTACAGGTACATCTCTCTTATGGCAGCTGTGCACATAGTATGAGTGGCAGTCAAAGCCATATTGTTGTACCCAAGCAATTCAACAAAATCATAAAATGTGTTTTCCCTCATTATTTTGTTTATTAACATATTACAGTTTAAAGTGTTTAAAGTGTTTAACATGAAACTTCTCAGTTCAGTTAAGGAGCAACAAAGATATTCTTTTCAGAATGACACACACTATTATGGTGACACTTGGCCAGCCATTTGCCAAGGTATGCAACCACATTTTTGTGGCAAGTTAATGCTTTGAGGCTCAAAATGTTTAAAACATGTTTTTCTTTGTTTATCCCAATCTGTAATTGTAGTATTTAGTTCTGAAGCGGAACAGTGGCCCACATTCAGTGCTTTCCTGTTGTCATAGTTGTGATGTCAGGAAAGTGTGGTTTTTCCTAATTGCTTACTTTGTTGATTCCAATTTCAGAGGTACCTGCTGTGAGCATGGCAAACATACCCTATATCTTTTTTTTTTTAATTTAATGCAACACAAAAAAATAGTTACATTTTTAAATACAATTACATTGTTTATGGCAACTAAAAGAAAAGAAAATTAACTCATTGCAGTACGTACCAGTTCATAAACTGGTCGTATTAATATTAAGAATTAAGGAAGCAAACAAGGAGATAAAACAAACAATTGAATTAAAGACAACATTGAACTTAGACAGAGTGACTGCATAACCAGTGTATCTATTTACATACATATAAATACCCAATATAATACCAAAACAACTAAAGACCTATTAACCCTTTAGTGCCACACATACATGTACCTAGAAATACACTAATGTGGTCGCTGCTGCAACTACAGTGGATTTAAAGATCAGAGATCAGTAAACTGAGAGAGACAGTGATAGTGGTGCTGTACTGGCACAGCAAAGTAGTCCAGCATCATATCATGACCACCGTGACTGATCTTTCTTCAAACTGCAAACAACACTTCAGACTTGACTAACAGGGCTGTGCTCTAGAGGCACCCAGGTACCACAGGCAACTAAATTTTGTCTCTGGGTGACTGGAAAAACTTCCTTTTTTTCATATAAGCTTAAGTACTGCATGGGCACCCAGGATTTCATGGTTAGGGACCTTTGGACACCTAATCATTTTTCTTAGACCACACCCTTGTCTTATGTTAGTTTGTACATAGTTTTGACTGATACCTGTGCATTCAGTTCTTTTTGAAGGTAGAGGAAGCTGAATTGGCAGTTGAGGTGTTGAGGTCCACAGGCATACCATCAGCTATAACTATGTGTATTGGTTCTCTTGGTGACAGCAATAATGTATCTCCAGGAAATTGCACTTAGGACTGGCAAGGTCAGGTAAACCTTGTGCTTTAAAATGACATGTATAATAACAGTAAGACTAGCAAGGAAAGGGAATTATAAATCTTGTACTTTAAAACTACTAGTAAAACTGGCGAACTCGGAATAATAATAATAATAATAAAATGATAATAATGCAAAGATAATCTTTTTTTTCTCTTTAAAATTACACAATATACCAAACATATTCTGAAAATTCTAAATATAAAAAAAGGTCAATTGTCTCTTTTCTTGGTTGAAATAGTAATAATGATCATGACAATAATAATATTAATAACAATAATCATCACGATACAATAAAAAGAGATGAAAAATCAGATAATAATAATAATCTTAATAGTTTCTAATAAATTCTGGTAATTTGTCAAATAGCTTCGACGCATTTTCTCGGAAAGCGCTGTTTTCGGTCGGTCCACTAATCTAATGGAATTGCTTGAGCGCAATTCTAGTTCCAATTCCGAATAGTGGCGAACAGTCGCAAATAGTGCTGTAACAGCTAACCGGTCATAAAATGTTCAACAACATCGAAGCTATCTCTTGGGTTAATTATCCAAGTAAGCAATAGTCACTCGCTGACATTAAGAGAACAGAAAACACATGGATAACCGCGATTATTCGCGTTTTATTCGTTATTCCGGACTATTCGCTATTTATTATTCGTTACTATTCGCTATTCGGGTTTTCCAGACACCTGAATTTTTGAGATATTTTGAGTAAGACTTCTATTTATGTATTGGTCAGAAATAGTACTGAGAAAACTTCCTCCTCCTTTTGAAAATCATTCGCTTTTCTTATGATAGAAAAATATTTTTGGAGAAAGGAAGCATTAACAGGGCATGCGCTTTGAAATCGCTTGCAGTAAGCATCATTTCTTGATGGTGATAGAAAATTTGCTGCAAATTTAAGGCGGCTCCAGAGGTAAATATTTACTACCAGTCTGCCAAATTTTCGGAATTTCACCGAAAGAAACGTGAGAAAATTCACTGTCAGTTTTGGTTTTTTGTGCTCATGTTGACGTCATAAAGTATCGAAAAACACTGACGTTTTCCTCTGAGCGCGCGCAGATGACTTGAGCTTTCGTTCCCTGCGCGGGTGCGATCGTAAAATTATAGGGAGTCTATATGGCGTCAGTGGGTCGACACAATATAAACTATACATCTTCAATGGCGCCAGTACAATTCGATTTCCTTCTGGGAAAGTATTTTGTATAGTATCAAGCTGCCTCATGGACGGTGTAGCTGTGACGTTTACTAATAAAGAAATATTGCCATTTTTTTGCATCGTGGTTGTCGTTATTGGTAGTCCGTTTTAATCTTTTTATATATGGGCAAGATCGCTATTTCGACGCACGGCTTTTGGAACAGCAAAAAGGTGCAATTTGGCCTAAAACGAAGGAGAGTTGGATAACTTGTTTGATATCGATTTTTATTCCTTGGAAAACTAATAGTCTTCTTAAGTTGAAATGTAACCTTGTCCGTCAGAAGAAAATAAGTAAGAGATCGTGACTTCTTTTCTCCAATGTTTCTTTTTCTTTCAGCTCCTGAGCGTGGAAGGTTACCTGCTGCCAGTGAGAAGCACAGCCCATGGCCCTCAAACAGCACGCAGTGGCTTAGGTGAGTATGTGTAGAGCTACAACTCAAGAACAGATGTATTTGATAGAGTTGTATTTAAAAGAAAGACAACCTTATCAAAGAATCTTGCGAGTTAAGGTCGGAGTAGAGCCAAACTTATAAGAAGGCGGGTAGTGTACGTGGAGAAAGGGAAAAGTTTACCTTGCAACTCGTGTCTTTCGGTATTGTCTTTGGCAGGTAGGAATATAATTGAGATATGAGCTTAAGTTCGTGGAAGGGTTTTGAGCATGGCGAAATAGACGTTTCGGAATAAGTTGATAAGAAGTGAGTTAACGCTGACTTAAAACTGGTAATTTCCTGGTAATTTTCTGTCAAGGTGATTACGAAACTTGCAAGTACTGTTCCGTTGTTAATCGTCCAGTGTACTTTGATTCACTTTGTCCTAATATTTAAAAACATCACCGTTAATCGGACTCGAAAGCACTACTGTTCATTTGCTGGGATTAGCAGGCATAAATCATAACAATAACAATATTTTAGTACTTGAGTTACAGTAAAGAATGACACAAGCATCGGCCGTCATCTCGAAAGCATTCATAGTGGTCGTTTTTAACTTGGTGGGTACTTTGACTTGGTGGTACTTACTGGGCACATATTTATGGTTACTTTTGAAAAGCGTCGTACGTTATTTTTGAGTTCAAGATACTTGAAACGAAATTAAAAAGACCTTGTCGTTTATTTAAAGCGACTCGATAAAGGATGACGCACGCATCGCTTGTAATCTCGCCCGTCTTGATAGTGGTTGTTTTGGACTAAGATAGTTTTAAATACTGAACTGAACAGACTGTATATAGGCTAATTCCGATCAGCGCGAGGTTAATTTCGAGTTTTATAGGGACCGGGTGGAGAATGATGCACGAGTCGCCGGTTATGATTTCCACAGGCTCCATATTTAAATGTCAACCACGAGTAGAAAGCACGCTTGGAAGGGCAAAAACACATTATTTTATGAATCTTCAAAACGGTTAAAGGACCGGAGGAGCGGAAATGTTGGACGCCCCCGAGTTAACGCGCGTGGTTCTTCATTTCAAAAGACAGAAAATCCACGAGGAGTGAACAAAAGAGCCTGCTTCAAATAAGGGTAGAAAACGTGGGAAAGGCGAGGGAATTCGGAAACCTAAAAAAAGGAAAATTATAAGTGTTTGGCGGTCCAAATAAATTAAGAGAACTGGGTTTTTAAAAAGACACCTACATGTATCAAGTAATACAGGTAAAAATTTATTCTTCAGCTGTACTACAGCTTACAATGGTGGACAAAACAAGTAAATATACATATATTAAGCAGATTCACAAGCCAATTCTATGAGGCAAAGTCAGGAATGACACATGCATACCGTGCAAATAAACGGATAAGGCAATAATCACTGGAGTCAAGAAAGCATTTAATCACCCAAATGAACCTGATTCTCAAGCTTATCTCTTAAATCTACCTTAGATCAATCTCGGTTTTGGAAATCCCAGACGGGTGTAGACAGTCCTGTGACACGGATTTCACGCGCGTTTTTATCTTCCACGAAAAATGTTCATTTCGTTAATGATTATGTCCATGATAACACACGCAGAAGGACTGGGTACAAGTGATAACCTACTGTAGTCAGTACTACCTCGTTCCCAGGGTCCTCTGTCTTCCTACCTCGAGAAAGTACCCTGGTTGCGGCTGGTCACGTGTCTGCTAGATT
>OMLO01005048.1_pt1 | contig 11066 bp, 3 predicted proteins | sample 1674811 | NCBI WGS metagenome assembly OMLO01 (sample SAMN06265003, study PRJEB25207) | coral metagenome | isolation source: Coral host | place: Mexico:La Bocana,Puerto Morelos, Mexico | collected 2008-11-13 | reverse complement strand
GAAGATGTCTTCTATGAAATGATCTCAGAACACGACAGTTGCATGCCTTGATGAACAAGTTCCGTATACATTTCACATTCCCAACCTTTTGTAAGTTTCTCAGAATTTTGCGAAATTTTGCAAGTCATGTTTTGAAACTCCGTTCTCGTCAGATCACTCTATTGACCTCTTTCATCGGTGGACCACAATTCGACCAGCATGGCACTTTCTTTGAGCCACTTGAGACGAGTTTTGGCGCAGGCTCTCTCACGTAAGACTTCCGTTTCGTCATTCAACTTATAACGTCCTAACCGCAATGTTTCTCTGAGGAAGTGTGATTCCATTACTTTTGTTAATGCATCTGCCAACTGTGCACCACTATGGACCCATCTTACGTTTACCCCCTCGGCTAACTGCTCCTTTATTGCCCTTGTTTGAAGTTGCGTCCTAAACTCTTGACAGTTTGGGGGCGCAGTTCTAGTAACAAGGTCGTAAAGGCTTTTGCAATCTGTTGCCGCTACGGCGGGTGGCATCCCCAAAGTTTTATCAGTTGCCGTGACAATGGCTTCGGGTAATTCACTCAGGGTTTCACTTGGGTGTTTCCAACCTCCATTAGGGTTATACAACCATGCCCAATACAATCTCACCCATGACAGCATGTCTAAATTGCTTGACAGTGACATGGTCTCGGCTGCCAACGTGCTAGTGACTACCTTTTGAATCTTCTTACTTCCCCATGCAATAGGACTTACTGGACAACTTATATTGCTTTCAATATTCTTGTTGGTTGCAAGAATGATGCTACCGGACTGTGACTCTGGTGTCTTCTTTGAAGCAAACGATGCGTCAGTAAATGCAAGGAAACGGAGATCACTGCGTCTGATTGGCTGAACCGTAATTGAAACGTCATGATGGCTTTTTGCTTCATGCAATGTTTTGTTTGCCATCACCAATGTCTCAACACAAGCTGAATTCACCTTGGACTGCAGAGCGCTCAGCCGGCTGGCTAAGTCTGGTCTTGTATGAACACTAGCATATTGAAGGCTTCCTATGATACCTCGCAATTGCTGTCTTTCAGCTTCTGTTACGGGTTCTTCTGACTGGGCTTTTCTCTGGTTAGATATGGGAATAGGCTTGATATTTCTCACGTATTTGGACTGGGAAAGTACAATGCTTCGATCTGGGTTTTGATGGAGATCTATCCCCGTGAAGGTGAAGGACCCCATCTTCTTGGCGCCAAAATGGGTACTTTTGTTCCAAACATTTGAGCTTTTCATGGAATTCGGCATTACCCCCACACAGACCATCATCGACATGGATCCCAATGACTCCAATTGGTTGTTTTGCACGATCATACAACAGGAATACACATGGATCAAATGGACTAACCTTGAAACCCAAGCTACCTAGTTCATTTTTGAGGGTCTGGTACCACAGGTAGGGTGCATCAACTAACCCGTATGCCCCTTTTACCAACTGACAAATTTCATTGGACTTGAGCTTTAGGGCCTGTGCCAGTTCGGGTACAGGTTCTAACCCAAGCACACGATCGGATTGAGCCCCCTGCAAGAATGCGGCTTTCACGTCAAACGACATTAAATCCCATCCCTCAGTACTGATCATTTGAAGGATTAACATTCTGGAGACTTTACTCATAGTCGGGCTATCTCTGGGAATTTCCTCCAATTGGGGGTCTAGATAACCTAACACGATCAGTCGGGCTTTGGCTTTCACAAGATCTTCACCTGGTTGTGGTTGTTCAACTGGTTTCCAAGTTAGGAGCCATCTACATCGTAGGATTTGGTCTTCGGGAATTTGATGACGAAACACTCGTTTAACCGTTTCAGTGCTCAACCAGTTATTGATCTCCCCTTGCTTGGCCCTGTTGAATTTCTGGAGTTCTTCGGGTTTAAGATCTTTCAGTTTTACCTCACTTCTTTGCCTTTTAGCTGCAGTAGCTAGGAATGCCATCTCCCCTGGGTTATCTTCAGTTCTCCACCTCTCTATATCTTCTTCGGTGATTAAGATCTCCCCCCACCAGGCTTGTGAACAATCAATGCCCTCTAGATTATCCTCTTCCAAACAGTGCCAACCGACTAGCTCATCATGGCTATCTTCGGGTATCGGAACACCACTGGCATCCGGTGGGATGTCATCGCTTGGTGATGGGTCTGAATGAACGGATTCTGGTGGTGTGGGCTCTCCTGCAGGTTCCACTGATTCAGGTGCATTACCTAGACTTGGATCTGAGGTAGGATTGACAATCTCCTGATGTTGCGAAACACTAGGAACTTCATCTGGAATTTGACCTCTGTCTTGGCCTTCGGGGTTTTGATTATGGGAAAGCTCAGGTATTGGTGTGGTGACATCTCCTGGGCTAATCTCACGACTTTCCATGGCTGTCACAGGGCGTACATGTTCTGGAGCATGACGATAGATCCTACCATGTTGCATTATCCAAATCACCTGTGAGTTTTCCTGAATGATGACTCGCATTGGACCATGCCATCCTGCATTCAAACCACTTCGCCAGACCATCACCCACTCACCCTTCTGATACCACTGCCGGCTGGGTCGCGAGCGACGAAGTATAGCTCGTCGCAGAACAGCGTCGTTGTCTGCAGTGTGAAATGCTTTTCTGGCTGCTTCTCTTTTTGCTAGGTTTTCACGAAACAACAAACCATGACAATGCTCAGAATCGGCCAAAGCATGAGCTGGTAGTTGGGTATCGCTACACACTGCTCCAGGTAACCTTGTGTGCTTTCCTAGTACGAGTACTTCTGGAGCATATCCCTTCCTAATGCTTAAGGCATTCTTAGCTTGTGTGCAATGGGCAAGTGCTTGTTGTAACTCACTACCGGTGTTGATGGCATGCTCAATGTCATACTTGGACAGCATGTGGCCTAGGATATCACCATGTCTCTCTGCCCGACCGTTCTGCCAGTGTGCATTCGTGCTTATGGTTGAACATTTCACATTGCTCTGCTGCAGAAACTTCTCAAACGCCGGTGCATTCAGTTCAGTAGCTGCATCCACAACAATCTGATTTGGACTCCCTGCCCACGAAAACCAGGCATTGACAACACATTCTATTGCATGTTCAACGGACCTGTTTGGTGCATACTTGGCAACTTGAAAGTTGGTACTTGCATCAACAATGTGATAGAAATGAAATGAAGTACCTTGTCGATTTTTCCAAGTATATCCATCCATCGAAATGACATCGTTGAAATCAAATGGAGAATGGATTGCGGCCGGTCTACTTATCTTTGGACGAGAAAGCATGGAACAAGCTGAACATGCTAAATCTGGGACTGCAGCTACCAACTCTGGTCGGAAACCTTGCTGACGAAGCAAATACGCTAACTTGTCCGGACCAGGATGTCCAGCATTCTTATGAATTTTCACCAACAGAGCACGATCTTCACGAGATAGTTGCATCACAGCGGGGCCATGTTTCTCACTAAAACCCTCTTCATTGCCCGTGTTAGTGACTTCGGAGTTTGGATTTTCACTGGACATCGGACTTGGAGTGACTTCCGGAAACTCCTGGAATTGATCCGATTCGGACTCTTGCTGCGCCGCCTCGACACCAACTGAACTTCTCTCAGTTTGGGGATTAGCAGCAAAGATCGTGATAGCAACCTTTGAAGGGAAACCTGTCCTAACCAACTTGCGTTTTGGGAGGTCTTCCCATGCTTCCCATACTGGATTCTCATGTATCTTATTGGTTGTTCTGTGGATGAAAACCATCTTACGGTATGGGGCTTCACCTCTTGCAAGATTGCGAATGGGTGGTGTTGTTCGATTCAAACCACGACCTCCAACTACCTGAATAACCGTTTTGTCTGGAATGAGTTGTTGGATCACTTGAAGGAATATAGGATCAGTTATCTCCTGTTTCCCTACCCTGGGTAACCCTGGTGTGATTTTCTCGAACACTGCTTGCCACTTTTCCCCTTGGTGATTGTTTCCCCCTTTTCCTATGATGCGGATTCTTTTCTGTTGGGGTTTATCCGACTCATCATCTTCCCTTACACTTTCCTTCTTGGGTCTCGATCTTGCTGACACCACGGAGATGCGACGACGCTTGGGTGCTGGGTCTGCTGCACTGGCTGTTAAGGCTTCATGTGTTTCCCAATCGACTGGTTTTTCTAGTTGACCTCTATTTTTGACCACATGTTGTGCTATCCTACGAGCAAACTTTCTGGGGTAATTCTCGGAGAAGGCCGTTCTGCTAATGCGTCTTCCCTTATCAATAGTGGTTCCTTCCAAATGGTTGATGACTATGATCATGACGACAATGATGACCATGTAGAAGAAACTGCATTCGCTTTGAGGTTGTTAAAATGGTCATCCCCTTTTTCATGGCTACCCCGGTCATTGGATCTTTCAGGTCTCCTAGGTTACACATGTCAAACTCAGCAGCAAGTGTTTTGGTATAAACTTCTTGCAGAATTGGGGTACGGAACATGTTAGATCTACTGGGTTGCTCCCAATGGAAATGTTTACCCTGACTTCTTTGATGTCGCAACACCACAATGCCTAGTGCTAACTGGGGCATGTTCTGCCAACGTTTCTGCTGGACACTCAACCAACCAGACATCGATTTAGCTTGATTTAAGTTCGACCAAGCAGACCACGGGCCACACTCCGGAGCGAACCAGACGTTCTCTGGGCACTGTTCGAGCAGATCACGAAACAAAACTTGCCTACCTTCAGTTGTCATCAAATCAGTATGATCTTTGTGGTATCGGACTGCAGACCCTCCATTAACTTCTACTTGGTGGGTTAAACGACTATTCGGTGAGCAAAACACTTCAAAGAGGTCTACATGTCTACCACACCGTTTCCTAGCTTGAACATGTTGTTTCATTTCTTCAAATTCCTGTGTGATTTGCATCAAAACTTCCAAGAAATGACGACGATCTGAACTGATGTCTCCTGATGCCTCACTTAGAAAACACTCTTCTCCATTTAGATCGCCTGCGGCTAACAGTGTTTCCCAGATGCCTGCTGATACCGAGGGATCTATTGTTCCCAAGGGTTTGCTGGCATGTCCTTGTTTTGGATATGATTGACAATCTGCTGCAACATGTTTTCCATGTTCAACATTCGCTGCTGCAAACACTGGACATCCTCCTTCAGATCGTTCTCGGACTGCGCTGCAATCTCCTGCCACATCTCGAACTCCGACAGTGAAGTCGCATCCTCTTCCTCCTCCAGGACAGGAATCTGCACCGAGCCACTGGGCATTGCTCGGCTCTTGCTCTTTGCAGCCATGGTCTTGGACTTTGCAACTGGTTGAACCATCACAGGTTGATCCTTCTCTGACGGATAGACCTTCACCTTGTGGTTCCAGTTTTCGGATTGGCTCACCTTGAGATCCACAAATCGCAGCATCAACCTGTGTGATAACTTTGTTGACTTCGAGTAGTGTTGGGTGAACCACAGGATCCACGACTGTTCTCGTTCCCACATCTCTCGGAAAGACCGACCAACATGGGCCTTCCCGAAGTCCACCGTCATGACTTCGAGCTCCTCCATGGTGTAGTGATCGATCTTCGGCAGCTCGACTTCCACCTTCTCTTGGATCTTGGCAAGACGATTGGCCAAAGTTGACATCAGGACAACCACGATTGATCAACGAGCGTTCACACCTGTCGAAAGTCTTTGGGCCTTGAAAGTTGCTTACCATGGACACAACCTGTTGAGCCGTTGACTCTGATGGAACACTTTGATGACTCGGACACGTCTTACCTCCAGTCACTGCACGGACGGCACCACCTACTTGACTAGTGACTGACACATTTCTAGCTTGCGCAACTTCAGCACTCGGAAACTGCTGTTTTCCTAACTTGTCCTCGGTATCGACATGACACACGACTTCGGCTGGCATATTCGATTTAGCCGACTTGGCCGCATCGATCACATCGTTCAGATCCATTAAAAACAAACCACGTGGCGACAACTGCATCTTGATCTCATGTTTCAACACTGGACTGCTCATGGTCTGACTATGAGTATCGATGGTGGCATGTAAACCGCAAAGAAAGGAATTTGATAACAAAAATGGTGTGTTCCCGGGAACTATGGCTATCTTCAATTTCAAACGACCAATTGGCGCCACGAGAGCTTGTGAACTGCTCAGGATCCCTTGATTTCCAAAACGAAATTGCATCTTGCATGGACAGCGTTGCAGCTGGTCTCGAGTCTTTTGTGAAAGGCCCTGCAACAACTCCCCTAAATTGTTACTTCCTATCACAGTCTTAGAAGCCCCAAGATCTACAACTCCACACGATCCACACGATGCAAACATGATTTCCGCACAATTGGCGGACGGCACGGCACTCTCAAATGATGACCTCTCATCATTCCTGGGCACCATGATTTTCCCCATGTCTAGTATGTGAGATTGTTGGGAACCCCTCATACGTATCCCCTTAAGTGCTTCCCCAACACTTAACATACATTCGAACACATGCGACCTGGGCACATCTAGTGGTGTTTCGACTGCAACTTCGGGAAGGTTCATGAACTCTAGATGAAGGGCGTCCTCCGGCTTCTCTGCAAAACCATCCGTCATAGTGAGATTTGCTGTGGCACCTGAAATCGTTGATCCACTTCCGACAGACTTGTTCCGTTCTGGACATTCCGCTTTCCAGTGGCCAACACGATTGCATATCCTGCAGCGGCTTGAGAGGATACGATCTTGTAGAGATTTCTTGCCAAAACCAGACTTCTGTTTGCCCTTCGATCCTTTTCCACGACCCTTCGCTCTCACTGGCCAGAACCCACGATTGCGGAAACGTTCTGACAACCGTCTCCTGGCTTCCGAGTAAGCGTTCAATGTCACCGCCAACTCCTGATCTTCCTGCAGAGTATCATTGATTGCTCCTTCGTACTCAGCGACTAACACTGCATCTTCATCACCTTCTTGAACTAAAGCCTCGATGAAGTCCTCTTCGTACTCGTCTTCGGCTGCAATCAGTGCTTCTCCATCACCATCAGGAAGATCTTCTGTGACAAACGCCTGTTGATCGTACGTTTTGAGTTTCGTTTTCTTCATGCCAGTGTAATCCTGGAAGAAACCCGCCCCTAACATTCGCACTGCTGCAGACACTCGCTTCATGGTAAGTCCACCATTTGTCTCAGCACCTGCCTCAATCAAGACACGCTTTTTGTCCTCCGAGGTAAGCATGCTGCCTCGTAGGATCACGTAAGCTTGTAAGTCTTCAATTTTCAGAGGAGGTTCCTGAGCCAATAATTCAGACCAAACCAGGTCTGCACGGGCAAGATAGGAGTCATTGGTTTCATCAGCACGTTGACTGCAACGAAACAACGCTTTCTCCGCTGACTCATACCTCCGCTCCAACGGGACCCTTCCAAATTGTCCACCGACCAACTCCACCAATTGTTTGACACTCTTCAAGTCATTCTGGAGAAGGTCCTTCTGGTGAATCTGTAACTTCTGGAAGGCTGATCCCTTGCAGCTAAGAATGAGTCTTGTGTTCAGCTCGGCAATCTTGTCCTTGGGCCAAACCTTCGATAACAGTTCAACTTTCTGGGCCCAAACTTCGACTGCGTCCACTGTCGGATCAAAACTCGGAATGAGAGCTGTCAAACTTGCAGGGACAAAACTCGATTCGGCACTTGATGCTCCACCAGCACCACTGCTTTCTTCAGGCATCGTCCACTGCCGAAATCACCACTATTCGAACTTCCCCGGAATCACAGAGCTTCGCAAAATTCCTCACTGGGCCGTACGTTGGTTTGCTCTGGGCTCCGCTACCAATGTAAAGTTCCCAGTGAATCCAAGAAAACAGATGCAAGCACCAAGCAGCTGCTCCAAGATGCGTCACGCCTTTTTCCTGAGAGATCGGACCAGTCACCACCAGAGTACGAATGGAATGCTAACGACCACGAAAGCTGGAACCACCTGTGCAGCCCTGCTGCAGATCCAGAAGTCCAAGAGTCCCTGACTCTAAAGCTAAAATGGCGTCAACACACTAACCACCCGCCCTCCCAATGGGCTGCCCTGAGCCGTCGTGTCTTCAAGATGTCCCGGGATGATTAATGGTCTCCAAAAAGGAATTGAAGATGTCTTCTATGAAATGATCTCAGAACACGACAGTTGCATGCCTTGATGAACAAGTTCCGTATACATTTCACAGTGTATATATATATAAATGTATGTATAAATGTATATTTGATATATAGTATATATGCATAAACATTTCCATATATCATGTAGTAGAGTCATAAAGTACTCAGGAATTATTTGTAAAGATCCTTGGTAGCTCTTTACACCCCAAACCAAACCCAGTTGTGAGTGAGACATGCTAAAAGAATAGATTTCCAGAAAATGATGGGCTTTTAAAAGCTGAACAAAAATCCACGGATTTTTGTTTGCCCTATTTTGGGTGGTATCTAGAATCTGGCACCTGGCCGCTTTAGTTTTAGGGGTGGTATACAATCAACATGAGGCCATTCAGACATTCACCACCATGTGACCACCTTTCGTTCCAACTTTCACTCACAAAGTTTTTTTGGTGAACAAAAATCAGTTGTGCCACTTGGAAATTCAATGGTGGAACAACATTGTAAATTTGCCCATTTGGAATTTCATGTTGGCTTTTGGAAAATCACGTGTCACCTATACAAAATTAACTTAACATGAACTTCATGGGCTTTTGGAAATTTCATGAGCAGAATTTTTAGAAAACACAAAAACATCGTTTCCAGAAAACGACATCGGAGAGGATTTGAGAAGTTGCAAGAATACAACACTGACCTCTGGGCCTTGATGATGATGATGATGATGTGGAACATGTGGGCCATGTGGATGATGGTTTGATGGTCAGGTCCCTATGGTAATTTTAGATCTATACCCTCCCTGAAACTAACCATGGAACATCCACCATTTTGATGGTATTTACCAGGAAAACTGGAGATTTTCATGGGCTATGTTAGTTTCCAGGGAGGGTATCATAAATTTCACCACTCCCAAAGGAACCAAGAGAAAAACAATCCAACGAAAAACGGGGTGTCCTCCCACACGGCCTGAGGACAACGACACGTTGGATCGCATCGAGCGCATCTGGTAGATGTCCTTTCCACAGATGTTTTTGTTTCCACCAAACAAATGACCTGGGGGTGTTTCCACACCTTCCTAGAAAATTAACTCAATCGATTCTGCAACAGGTGTTTTTCTTAAGGGATCCGGGATGCTTTCCAACCATCATCATCTAGTTGGTGGTTGAACCAACCCATCTGAAAAATATGCTCGTCAAATTGGAAGTCTTCCCCAAATAGAGGTGAAAATGAAACAAATACTTGAAACCACCACCTCGAAATGACCCTTTGCTGGTTTCAACCTGTTTGAACACTATGCTCGTCCAATAAGCATTGCTTCTAATGACCTTCTAACCTCCCCCACCTTTTGGAACAATTGAGCCATTTGGAGGCTAAGGGAAATAAGTGAACCTACATACAGAATTCGATGCTGATTTTATATCTATAAGTGAACCAAGACATAGATTCAAGTGAACGATGGGATACAAATATATACAAATGTTCCACCTTTGTCCATTCCTTCAATTTTCAGGTTCCTATCAATCCCTGGACATCCAAACACCTCGCGAAACATCAAAAAAAACATACCCCAAACATCCCCAAACACCGAACATCTGTAGGTACCTTGGATGTCTAGGGAATGAATATCATAGCAAACTCATTGGAACAATACTGAGCTGACAAAGCTCGGCATAGGTTTTCAGTCTTATATATCACCAACCAACGGTGACTGAATTTTCCATTCATCCATTCAGCTGTTCAACACATGCACCCAAAAGGTTTGATGGTTGAAAACAAATGATCCAAATTGTCAGCTAAAACCCCCCAACAATAAAAAAAACACGCTGAGGTAAACATAGTTCCACTCTAACCCTCCAAAAAACTATACCCTGGAGCATACCCACGCTGGTTACGTTGGGGCCCAACCATTATGATCTCTTTCCAACTGTAATCCTCCAAAAGGTCTAAGACACATTAACTTCAAAACCCACAATTTGGGTGGCGTGTTCCAGGCAACTTGTTCAAATGCCTGCAAGTCACAAATAATCATCCAATTTTTGCCCCATTTTGTTGGGACAAAAAAAGACAACAGCGGCCTCCACCCGGCCCCACAAAAAACCAAACAACCCTTGTCCTGGCGTCGGACGCCTCCAATGATTTCCACATCTAATATGAGAAACGCAGGACTTCGTACCAAGATCCCCTTCTTCGTCAGACGTCTACCTATGGTAGCGCGCATATGCACCAAGGAACATGTTTTGATGTTGGGGGGAGACTGGATCTGAACAAGGTCATACAATTTGTTGTTGGAAGATGGGACTGGCAAAAAAAAACATGTGAGATCCAGGGAGGTGTCTACTTCCGAAGCTGTGAAAAACCAGTTCTTTTTTGTTTTTTTCAACTTATATCCAAGTGCTTCAACCAGTCACATTCGCCGCTGATCTGAATCTCCCTATCAAAAGTTATGAACTGGGAAGTGTGTTTCTTGTCCTCACAAATTGATTGATGTCGTATGCTCAAATGATTTGGTCCGCGTTGTCTTAAGTTAATCTTGAACAAAAACATCAATGATAATCTGCAACCAAACAGGTTGATGAAATTGCATGAACCAAACAATGGTAAAGGGGTGGTTTAGGTGTGGATGGTTGAACATTGAATCTTTGAAATCATTGCTAGGTGGTGGTTGAGATACCCCATTTGAAACATATGCTCGTCCAATTAGATCATTACCCTGCGTCTCTGGGTGACAATTCCTAAAATCTTTTAAAATTACCCCAGAGATTACCTAGATTGGAGGGAACGGATATTGTACACATGCATTACCACAATTCCAACTGTTGTCGATGACTTTCCGCTGCCTTCCTCCAATGGCCAACCCCCATCCTCCAAGGGCCAACCACCCAAAAACATACATCAATGCGGGCTGAAACTTTACCATCCTAGAAGGTAAAGTTTCCACCCAAAAACATACATCAATGCGGGCTGAAACTTTACCTTCTATGATGGTCTAT
>OMLO01005047.1_pt1 | contig 11066 bp, 7 predicted proteins | sample 1674811 | NCBI WGS metagenome assembly OMLO01 (sample SAMN06265003, study PRJEB25207) | coral metagenome | isolation source: Coral host | place: Mexico:La Bocana,Puerto Morelos, Mexico | collected 2008-11-13 | reverse complement strand
TTAAGCTGATTGAGGTGTGGAAGTTTCAAAACTGAAACAACCCCGCATTTTCGAAATTAAATTCATATTTTCAGAAATCAAACGGTTAGGTCCAAGCAAAGCAATGCAGTTTCGATCTTTGAGGTCACGTTGTTGTTTTCTCGCAGGGTATTGAACTGGAAGCCAAACAAGAAGTCGAAGCAGCTGTGAAAGCGGCGGAGGCTGATCCCGATCCCACACTGGACGATTTGTACCTGGACTTGTACGCGGATGATAAAATGGAGGGTCACATGATCCGTGGCTGTGATAACTGGTCAAGACATACGACCAATTAGAGACAATCTTTTTTAACTCTTAACAGGCGAAGATCCTGGAAATTACGAATTTCAGCTCAGATTTCTCAGTAGCTATCGTCATTTATAAATTGTGTGATTTTTTGTGTGGCGCGGGGATCTGAAATCATGTAATTTCATTGATGGAAAAAGGTACATCAAAACTTGCTTATAACATTGGCTTCGATACAACCGGATAACAGAAAACGTGGGAACCTTTTTAGTTTATAGCAGTGGACAAAACAAAAAAATATATGGAACAAGGAATGTGAGCAATCTGGTGTTTTCGTCTAACGTGTCACTTTCTATGCGACCGTCCTGAACTTTAGTTCAAAAAACACTTTCCGCACAAAAAGTGAAAAAAGGCAGTATTGTAACTCCGAATACTGTTAATCACAGGGTGATCGTATACTGTAAAGGCGCTTATAGGAGTGACAGCGCGATGTTGTTCATTGCCTCTTATCTGAGGCTTACTTATTACGGTTGATGGGCGGTCACCTTGTATTGTTAACAAAAAGAATTAGCTAACAGAGAAGTATTACCCAAGATAAACTGAAATAAATCAGTGTGTTCATATATTGCTTCTTTTTCGTTAACCGAGACACAAGCCATGAGAGTTTGAAATTCTAAACTCAAGAAGCTATTTCTGTGCTCATTGTCTTGCGTATCAAATTCATCACCATAAGAAAGGTTGGGCGCTTTTGAAACAGCTACAGAGCAACTAGGGAGTGGTTGATTTCTGGTCATGTGTGAGGGTTTTTGCAATCGTAAGACGACCCAATTCCCCCCCCCCCCCCCCTAACCTGACCCACTTCCTCTCTCTCCCTGGTAAGAACGCAGTGTACAAGGGTTATGGAAGAAGCTTGTTTGGTGAAGATGCCTGGATGCTGGCGACGTTCATTTCTTTTGCGAATTTATGGCCCGAGACGGAGACGAGGTTTGTAATTACGCAAAAAAAAAATAACGAGACGAATGTCAATAAGAGATTTATTATATGCAAAAACAATACTATATTCTTGCGGGATACAGCGGGCAATCCCGCGCGTTCAAGATAGCGCATCTTGTCCGCTTGAGTGGCCAAACTCACAGGGTTTGGTTCTTCTTCTCCGCACACGGAGCTAGCGATGTAATAAGTTAGGTTTCTGAAAATAAGCCGCTGAACCTTGATTTTGCCCTTAACCCTACCTCAATTCGCACTTATCCAATCATCGCCCTGGCATTAGGAATCAGGCTGACTTTATTCAAACGAGCAAAGTGGACATCGATTCGAGATAATTTTTCTTGTTAATGTTGTCAAATCTAAAAAAACTGAAAAAATACTAACAATTTCAAAAAATATTTTGATCACGGTAGCTTTTGCCTCCCGGCACAGCTCGCATGCAACATGCTCCATCAGATAGCTTTTGTGTTATCATTTCACGGGATCAAAAAAACATTTTTGTTTCCAGACCTTTCCATGTACAGTGTTTGCAACAGCAGTTTTGTCTAAGTTTTTCGTCACTGGCCAGAACAGTCGCAACTCGCAATACAGCAGCTCATGTCTTTACGATTAAACTACCTTTGAGAGACCAATGAAACAAAAAATAGAAACGATGCCTCTAGCCCCCAAATAATAACAGCTAGCAGCTAACACGCAAAGCATTACAAGCTTACGAGAGCTACCACATTTCTGGCCATTTGAGACATATACAACGGCCCGAAGATAATCAAAGTAAAACTCAACGGTAAAGCTTTCAGTATTCACCAAACGGTGTTGTTTCTCTTCAAATTAAGTATCTCTTCATCTGTATGTTCTGTAAAACAAAAGAGCGAACTCCACAGGATTTTTCCAGATTCAATCGAAAAAGCTTGTGACCAGCCAAATTCCCAGTGTTTGAAAAAAACAAAAACAGGAACAGATGGCTATAGTTCATCTAGAAAATTTGATTCCTATCTCAATATTGCAGCAGGTAACTTTAATTAAACGGGTAAACTCCCATTTGATGAATTTTTAAGAGCCTTGCATCACAGCCTCGTGGATATCCGAGCGCACATCAAACGAGAATACGTTTTTCTCTACTTTTTAATTGTCTGTTATTGGTTTCTTTTTTTGTTGTTTTCTTGTTTCTCTTTAACTGTCTTTGTACAAGAAGAAACTTTGATCGACTGAGTTAAAAAGATCTTTTTACCTGATTCGAGATAAAATCTTTTTACGAGTGAATAAAGTAAAACAGTCGTGAGGAAATTGCATCGCATAGAAATACAACTGAATTGTTAACAAAACTAAGTCCAGTTTTAACCGGTACTGGTCTGAAGCAGTTTCATCTTCCGTTACATTTTCCGCTGGCTTTTTTTAAGTATTTTTTTCTTCGATCTGTCTTCTGCGGACTTATGCAGAATCATTGTAAAGCGTGATTCAGATTAAAGGATATGCTTGGATGTATGCTTCCCGTATACAGAAGTGGGCAAATTAAATGCCAATATTAGTCGAAGGGAATTATATATTGAATTGCTTATCTAAGGTTATGAGCTAAATCAAAAATTTATAAACAGAAAAGCCGGAAAGAAAACACCATGCAAGTATCGACAAAGATAAGCTCCATTATGATAACGTAACTCAAATGTATAAATCTAGATAGCTAAATCTTAAAAGTAAACTGAACGACAACAAACTTGAATTCTCTTAGCCTTGAGGTGCATATGTCAAAGCTTCTATAAAGCTTTGATCTTCGATGTTTGATCTGATATCGAAAGCACTTCACAATTTACTTTTTGGTGTATTTTTTTTTAATTCCCCTTCAGTTTGTTTTGAAAGTTCATGACTTTAATTTCGGAATATCTCATACCCGTGTTGACAACATTTTTGTGGGTTGTTGTTTTAAAAATGGATGCAAATATTCAAAAATAATAATTGGCCTCGCGAACGTTCGTCCTGTCACGAAGCCCGCAGCAACGGCTTATTAAAGAAAAGCTTTTTTTCGGATCACGATACTCTAATCATGCGATTATAAAAAAAAACTTCGTTGTAGCGAGGAAAACTAATGTTACCAAACTATATGGAAGAAATACTGCAAGTTCCCTTTATTAAACAAACTCATCGTATATAGTCTTGTCCCACAAAACTGAATCATATATATGATAATCAGATAGCAAAAAATAAGACTCTCTCGTAATTCACATACAGCCGGACTATTTTATTTTGCACATTTTACGCTAAGAAAGAGTGTTTAGTATTACATAATGTTTTTCGAGCTAAGAAACAATGATTTGTGACCGATAAATTATCTTAAGTGCAACACTTACGTGAAGAGGTCAGCAAAACTGCATCGTATACTAATGGTGCGTGGGCTAAAGCTGTATCAGACTAACACGATGAGCAAAGAAAACCATCATTTACAGGAATAAGCAGTCTTTTTCCTCACTTGCCACTGTAAATACAACTAGAGTTCTGGTGCTGGCCAGGACAGGCCGAAAGACAAGGCATAAGCCAACCTATAAGAGCTGTTTAAAATCGTTACCAAATTACAGCCTTGCAGCTAACCACATTTTCTACGCCGGGTTTGTCTTCATTGTAGAATACCAAGGCTTGCAATGCATGGATCAGAATGATATTGCCTGATGACCGCTTGTTTGTCCGTTTGCAGTAGCGTAGCTGGCACAGAAAGATGAGTTAGAGACCTTTTAGTTCCAAATACTCCTAAAGCTGCCTCTTTATATCTCTCCTCGTATGATTTGACCTTTTCACCCTCGCGCTCATATGTGATTAAGATTTCGGGCGTCAAAAACGACATGTTTTTTCTCTTAACATTTCGCGGGTGCGTTGTATTGTTCATGCCTTCATTCATCTGGCTTTCCCTTAAAGCATTCGGTATTTGTCCTTCACTTTTTGAACAAAGCATTCTTCAGCATTTTCGATGTAAGATGCGAACGAAAAATCAGTTCAACCTCGACAAATATTCACCCGCGGTACAGCTAAGCCTCAAGAGAATTCGAAATGGCCGACGAAACAGACCTACACACACACACACAGCCCGATGATAAGACGTATCCTAACAACCCTGCAACTGCCGATGAATGGAAGTGAGGATAGATTCTATTTATAAGCATCAACGTGGACAATACAAATTACAATTCATAACACAAAGCGTCTGTTCACTTGCGAAAACTCACGATCACTTGACGATCTCACCCGAGTTTGTGACGTAGGTCTTCCGAGTGACGTCGACATCGACGCACGAATGCCGATCGGTGTCGAGAGCGATCCTATAGCGTTTCGCTTAATTTATGCCATCATATCCTTTTTTCATGCAAATACCTTAAGGTTTTTAATGACATGTCTCTACGATTGTTCCTTATTTTTATTTAGGTGTAATCTAAAAATTTCCTAGCGAACTGTACACAGCAACGCCAAATTGTAAATACAGCTTGAATCAGCTTAAAATAAACGGTTATATCATATGCATACGAAAAACGTATATTTGTTAACATTTGCCTGTAGTCCTGTCAAAATGTTGTATTTGTAGTATATTAAAGTCTGTGTCGAAGTTGACACTCGAGCCAATCACGTCAACTCTTCCGTTGAAAGCAAATATAATCTTTGTCAATCTCCAGATGACATAATTTTCCAACCGAAATGCATGTAATCATGCGAAAAGGAAGCAAAACCCAAACCTGATTTAAAATCTTCGTCAGGAATTAATGAAGTTATCTTTCACGAAGTTCTAGCGCTTAGATGATGCCCTGTCTCCTGAACTGTTGTCAACATATATTTTTTTTGAGTTTCGTTTATTTCAACAGTAATCTCTAAAATTTTTCAACTGAAAGACATTCTGATTCTAAAGTGTCAAAAGAAAACACTGGTTTAGTATTTCGTTTAAAGCTAAAGAAAGATAAGAAATCCGAACAATATGCAGGTCAGATAAAAGGTTTTTAATGGATAGGTTAATTCTGAGACCAATATCTGAAACGATAACCAACGCACTGGTCAATACCGTATTTGTCACAGGACGGAGCGAGTAACATAAAACATCGCTGTAAACGCAGGCGTTTAAATTTGAAACTGACAACGAGGGCGATGACATCTGAATTATGATGCACTTGTCACGTTTCACAGACTAAACTTATTGCCTGAAAATGAGCGCATTTAGTGTTAGGTGTCAAAGAAATGTATGCGGTTAGTTTTTTGCAAGCAAATCGTGATCGCTCAGTTCGCATATATTCTTTGAGGTTTAATCATCCACCTGTCTTCGTTGCAGTAATAAATTGCAAGTGTATCATCAGATAAATTGTGAATTTTAAAGCCATTTTCCTTAAAGAAAAACCTAGCGGTTAGTAACAGTGATATTTCAGTCTCAGTATTTAAGATTCATTTCTCGATTTTTGTTTCTCCGAGGCAACTCAGCCAGCAATCCTAAGTGTAGTCTAAATAGGGTCAATCGCCTTCGTTTACGCCATATGCAAATTTCGAGCTGTCAAGTTTTTCTTCCGAATCCTTTTTCCCGATCGTTCCCTTTCATAATTAAATTCATCCTGAGTCGTTTATGATACGTCGGTGGCGAGAAAGGAATAAAAAGATAAAGATTCGATGACGGAATCCGGAGCTCATAAAAGATCGCGTCATCTATAGATTTTGCATTCGCGTCAGATAATAGAATTCACGCTGAGTTCACCGAGGGAAGGAAACGATTTGATTGTTTTGTTTGCAACGAGAAGCAGAAATACAACGTCTAATGCTTTCGTGATCTTATACCTTCACCTCTTACGCTGTAACGAATGCAAATTTTACAAGCAATCCTTTATTCCTTGTCGTCGATATCTCATCAGACAATGAAATGCATTCGAAATCAAAAGATGTCATCTTATCGTGGGCTTTGTTCAACTGGTGTTCTATTTCCATCTCCTATATTCAATTCTTATCAAAATAGCTTATCTATTTTTAGAGAAACCTAATTCTAGCAGGCCAAATATTTCAAAATACGGAAAATAGGGAATCCGATTAGAATTAGCAAAATAACATACTCATTGATCGTTAGAACAGAACACTAAAGAAATAAGAAAGTGATTTGATATATAAAGCAGTTGAAGCAACTGAAAATATAAAAAAGGACGATAAAATAATATTTCTCGAATTCGAAGTTGTGTACACCATCACAAAATAAATGGAATCATCATTTTTTCAATAATATTCAAATGAGACATGAAAATATTTTGAACACTAATTCACTTCGTCATCTCGACACTTAACCACACCATCTTTAACAGCGTTCACTGGTTGAGGTTCTGGCCAGAATGTCAACTATTTCATTGCCGAGCTTTACTAGAAAAGGAAATCATCAGGTGATTGTTTGTCGTCTTGATGTAGAAAACTAGAAAGTGCAAGGGAAACTAACCACGGCTTCTTTTAATTAAACCTCTCCCCTACAACCGACAATATTTAAAAACGTCAAGGCCCCACTCTAGATCTTTGAAAATTTCTCCTTCCTCAAACTGATTCTCTGACAGTTCGAAGTCGTTCGCTCATAACCGCGTGAGATAGCGAAAGCGTGGTTTTTAAAATGAGCCGTTCCTATTTTTTTAATTTTTTTTATTCCGGCGGAAGTGGTGAGAAAATTGAACCCATTGACGCCTATGCCGTAAGCGGCAGTGACGGGCGATGGCCTTTGTTCCACGTCGTACGTCGGCCGGGAAAAGGTTTTTCAATCATACTCAGATCAGAGTGACTGGGCAACCGGAGCGACGTGAGCGTGAAATATTTACGAAAATGACCGTTTGAATACTAGAGTTTACATACGCGTTTTCACTATACGCGTTATTCGCATGGACGAGCTTGGGCAAATATTTGTAGCCTGTCTGGTTCTGCTTCTCTAGTATAACGATGGGCACAAGACGCGTTTCGCGTCTGGACGAGTTACGAAATTCGTTTTGAACGAAGCACCACGAAATAGAACTCGTCCAGACGCGTAACGCGTCTTTTGCCCATCTTTATACTAGAGACGCATAACCAGACAGGCTACAAATGTTTGCCCAAGTTCGTCTGGATAAGTAACGCGTCTCTAATATAAAAACCGCCATTTATGCTTAGAAATTTGAGTGAAAAACTCGGAGCAAAATTTCTCTCAACTATACTAGCGTACTCTTTCTCTGGAATTCTTCAACTGGAAACAATCCCAGTAGAAGGTCAACAACTGAATCAAAAAGATAAGAAAAGGAGGAAAAGGAAAGACGCAATAAATAAATTAATAAAAAAAAGGAAAGACGTAGGTCGTAGGCATAGTTAAACAAAGAATTCACACAAGAGAGGAAAGGGAGACATAAGCCTGCCTGCCTGCCTGAACAAGGCACATCGATGATGTCCTCGTCCCTGCCTTCCCTGAAATGCAACGGCGTCCGACTCGTTTTGCACCTCTCTCTCTATATAGCGACATTAAATTAATTGTAGCTATGTGAAATACATTTCCACCAGAGGAAAGCATACGTGTTGCGATTATGTGCTTGGAACAGTGAGAAAAGGGAAACTTGTTACAAAGCTCCCACCTGAAAATATATTTTTTCAGCTTTATTTTCACGCTAGGGGATCGCATAATTATGTCGTTGTGCCTTTTCATTCCTCTCTTCCATCATCAATAATCTAATACTTAACCCACCAGTAAATGGTATTTTGTTCCCGTTTTTCCGTATTTTAGACCCGAAAATCGAAAGTCTAAAAGAATTCGCCAAAATTCAGTTCAAAGCGCGAAAGTTTAAAAGGGTATTTATTGGTTCGGCTATTGTTTAGCTTAACAAAGAACTTCATGTTTAATGAATTTTGGAAAATGTTGCCAAAATGTTTTTTTGTTTGTGCGGTTTTTTCACTACTTTGCCATCGGGTGTGCAGTCAAGGTAGTCCGTGACTTTCGGAAGCTCTCGGGGTGATCTCCGTGAGACCGAGCTATCTCGAGTAACTCGAGATTTACTAGAGTTCTTTTGATCGATTTTCTCCTTTAAAACGCGAGTTGTAATGAAAACAACTGCTTATTACAGTTTATAATTGGTTCCGTTTTATTGAATTTCGCATATCAAGTAAATAATTTTAAGTTTACCAGCAGAAACATAAGCGCTACGAATGACTACGGTGACAGACATGCAACCCTTTCATTGTGCTCGAACGAACTGTTGTGTTGGTGTCCTGTCTACATGTTGGGATTCCTGCGTAACACAAGATAAACGCGTCCACCCAAAAAGCACCTGGTTTTTTCTCCGGCCAATTGGTATTCAAACAATGTTATGTTGTTTCAGTTGTTTGCTCGGCTCCACTAGCCTTCGTGCTATAAACACTGCTGAAGGTAAATAAAGGATGTTTTATTTATTGTTATTTATTTTACTCAAGACTAGTAAAATCTGTTCTAAAGGCTTTATTGCAGATCTGGGAGGTTTGTTACTTTTCAGGGAGATATCGATGAAACTCACTGTTCTGCCATTGCAAATTTCAGCGTAAAGATGCAAACGACGGTTTTTGAGTTTCCTCAATCAAGCCCCCATCCAGAATAGTTGCCCCTGGACTACAATATAACGATCTCTCTTCATAATATTCTCAGTGTGAAGACTAATACAGTGCGTAAAATAATTGGGGGGGGGGGGGGCACGTGAGCCGCTAGGGGGGTCTGGGGGCATGCCCCCCATAAAAGTTTGAAATCTAGAGGCTTGGAAATGCTATTTGTGATTTACGCATATCACGAATTATTTACTTCCTACACTGTCTCAGTAAACCAATGCACATTGAAGAGAGCATAACACTTGCAACGTCAATTACAAAATAGAAAACCGACTGTTTCTGTATCTTGAAACCAGCAAATGTTTCACCTTTCAGAGTCATCATAGTAAGTTCATAGTTAGTTCGATTTCTGGTTTGTTTTAGTTTTTGGCTGTTTAATATTGTTGTGAATCACCCTACGTACGTTAAAAAATGAGAAGAAGTACAAATGTTATTGACGTTATTGTTTCAAACCTCTCGGGAGATACAGATACAGGTCTATTTTTACTTTTTGGGAAAAAAAACTGGGGAGGGGCACGGCTCCCCGGCCCCTCCCCTTGCTACGGCACAGTTAATAATTTGAGTATAATAAAATAGGCCCTTTACAGGTATGCCACCACTTTAATTTCAAGAAAAAATTTGGTCATGTGACCCCAGCTGCAAAGAGCCTATTGATAGGATCAGCTTTATGACATTCACACACTTCCTAGAAGGCTTGTATATTCATTTATCACAGTTGGCTGCTGAGTGCGTGTTTCCTCAGACGATGATGGTGGTTTAGAGCCTGGTTGTTTCTTGCATTGCTGGAAAAAGTCACAGGAAGCCTTTTGTAGACGACTTCGGAACTTTTTAGTGAAAAGACAAAACAGCAAGAAGTTGGCAAAGCCTTGACAACTGTCACCCATTCCCTATAGAAACCAGATTAAAAAACAAACCTGTCAGACCATACCAGTCACTAATATTAAAAAACAACAGGTAATTACTAGTAAAAGAATGGGTATGCCCAACCTTATTCATGGCTGCCCAACCTTATTAGCCAATGATGGTTATTTTGGGCAGGCATGCACTTTATTTAAATTTTATTCTTGTCTGTTTTGTAAATTTAAATTAATTAAGGGTGCCAATAAAGTTGTTGTTGTTGGGTATCAATCAACCAGACTGAAGGCAGCCATGCTCAAGCTCTGAGTGATGGTCATCTTGCATAGAGGTACATGGCCAAATTATAGGAGTTTGTTATCCATTGGAACATTTACAATCAGAATTGAGAGATTTTGGATCCATAGAGGGGTCCACAGAGGGTCCAAAGGGGGAACTAGAGAAGGGTCCAGATAGAGTTTGAGAAGGGGGTCCAGGAAGGAGTCCAGATAGAGGTCCAGAAAGAGGTGTAGGTAGGGAGTTCAGTTTTAGTATTAAAACATGACTAGTTCCTAGTCCCTGTTTATCAAACAAGATTTCCATTAATATTACTGGCAAATGTGCATGCTATTACTTTTTTTTACCTTACTCTTGAATGCAACTGTCTAGCTAAAGATATCAAATACTCAGAACACTGTCTGTTGTTTAATGTTGGCAAAAGACATTCCTATGGGTAATTTAAAATGGACTCTGTTTTATAAATTTCTCACTCTTTGTGATGCTATTTTCATCACTTTTGAAGGTTGTCTCTTCTTTTAAAATACATTTATATTGTTAATACTTATTCTTATTGTATTGTGAACTTTTTAAACACACCATAAACTAGACTTAATATTATACATAAATTGTAACCATCCTTATTGATATCACTAGAAATAGTGTTCACTATAGCTGCCTCTGCTTTTGATATTCTGTTTATCGGATGTGCATCGAATACAAAGATTGCGTATACAACTGCTTAGAAATTAACGTTTGAAGCCTTCTATTGACCTTCAAATGCTGCAAGATACTACTAGAAGATGGTGAAGCTCGAAGACCCATTACAAACACATTTCTTACTTTTTCAATAAATATTCTTTGTCCTTGTATGTATACACCTGGGGACTCCTTGTGCGGTTTTATTATGCGCACGCATGCCATGTGCACCTGTTGTTGAATATGAACCGCCATGTTTGATTAACCCTTGTTGTGTTGTACCAGTTTGACTGATTCAATTCCGCGAGACACAACAGACTGGCGACGAGGATTTAGATTCTACGCAGCAACCAGAGGAGGTTCGAGCTTTTGCCACTATGCCGATTGGAAAAGTTGAAGCGTTTGACGAAACGAACGACGATTGGAACGCCTATGTG